>Ga0116230_10004435_pt1 | contig 13748 bp, 3 predicted proteins | sample S1TSphfallax_3_FD_88678 | JGI IMG/M metagenome (GOLD analysis project Ga0116230, IMG submission 88678) | Host-associated microbial communities from peat moss isolated from Minnesota, USA - S1T2_Fd - Sphagnum fallax MG | ecosystem: Host-associated > Plants > Peat moss > Unclassified | place: USA...
AAAAAGCTTTCACACCCTACTATGCACTATTGGACCTAAGAGTCTAGTTGTAATACAAATTGTAAAAACAACTCACACATGGCAATATAAATACACCATAATGATGCATATACAATTTGCAAAAACATCCATATATTTGTATCATTAACCTAGCATTGTAACCAAATTGGTTTAAGGTATAGCTAAAATGGGTTAAAACCTTTTGTGTTCACATGGTCAATTGACTAAGTCTACTCCTTTTCTTGGGTAAATGCAATCCCAACACTAATAACCCACTTCTTTGATCTTCATTAAAAGTAATATTGTCATTTGCAACTAAGTAAACAATGATTAGAAGTTTTCAATGACTTTATGAATGATTTAGTCATATAATATAACTTTTAATCCTATGTGGAAAAAAAAATCATAAATGAGATGTTTTTGTCATTTATGGATGATAATATTGCATATGGTAATAACAAAATCACAAGTTTGTAATTTTTTAATCCATAACATCCATGACAAAGGATAGAATGATGTAGATTTTGTCACTTATATATATGATTATAAATTGATTATTGTTTAAAATGACATGGACAATGATGACATGGCTTTTCAATGCAACTATCAAATGACTATATTTTGAACAACATTCGACAATTGATGTATGGTTGAAGAATGACTACCATGCAATGACATGGATAATATTGACATGATAGTTTAAAGTGATTGTGAAATGATTGGAATATGAAGAAGCAATTGGGAATTACTAGAAAATGACTGATGTATGATTGTATGGGTAATGTTAACCACTTACCTACCTATTTACTTATTTACACATGCACCGACTCACCCATCCACCTACCTACCTACCCATTCACACACCCACCTACCTTTTTATTTACCCATTCACCCACCTACTTACCTCCTATAACCAACCTACCTACCAAATTGCTTACCTACCCACCTATTTCACCCACGTACCTCATATAACTTACCAACCTACCTACTTCCTACTTAGGATGTTATTCCATGAGTAGGTGAAAATGAACATGAATAAGGAAGAATATTCCAAGTATATTCCATCCAAGTTAATGAGAATATTTTTTGATGGATACTTTTGACATGGAGGTATATTCTTCTACATCATCAAAATTCCCACATGGCATTCCATGGTTCCAATGTAAGTAATCTCTTGTTTAATATATTAGGAGTTACCAAGATTTAAAAAAAAAAGATTTCTTGAAATCATGTCAAGTTTGCAACTAATTTTGCATTTAAATGAACATGGGAGCCCATTCTTGAATGAAAAATCTAGGTAATTAGTGGACATGCAATGATGCACAATTTAGTAATTGCACCATAGTCATAAAAATAGTTGTAAATTTTAAAAGGTGGTGACTATGCAACTACATGTGACTATTTGTCATTTACAGTTAAAATTTAATTTATTCTAAATCTTGTTGTTGTTAATTAAAAATGATGAACTTTCAATATCAATATTTACATACCTAGGCAAAGAACTCCATGTTTGCAAATAAATGAATACTCAAAAGCTTGATTAGAGACGACCATGGAAGGGGGCAGAAATTTGGTTTAGAACAATGTTGTTTTTTAAGGAAAAAGATCCCAAGTAAAGGTTACATAGAGAGTACATAATCCAAAAACACACAACATTGTGATGACATGAAACACACATGTAATATCTTTATTATCTATAGAGAGAATAAAAGATGAACTCTCCACCCATCCTAACAACAATTTGATTATTGACCCCAAGTTCACATATAGTAGAAAACAAAGAAAAAAAAATCCATTTTAAGCAAATTCATCTATGAATGCATGAATTCTTGAATCAATGCTAGTGTCTTCGAATGATAGATCTAGGGATTGGAAATTTGTTGCAACTCTAGGCTGAGCCTCAACATATGAAGGTAGAACTGGGCTAACGAAAGGACTTAAAAAATTCTCCTTGCATGCAAAAAAGGGAACATTTCTCAAAGGGTGTGAAGTTGGCATGTCTTTGCAAGCAACAACACCTAGATGAACATTAGACATTGCAAGATGTGGATTGAAATCAAAATAGCACTAGCAATAATTTATTCACAATCTAATTGTCTATTTACTATCTTCTTGGGGGGGGGGATTCATATTGAGATTGTAACCCTTCAATTGTGTATCTCAGGTTCAGATTCTTTCACCAACGGAAAGAGGGCCTTGTGAAAAGCAACATGATCCACCTCAAGGGCAAGAACACAACTCTCAATGGCAACACATGCATGAATAATATTACTTGTTGCCAAACATGAATCAAAATCCTAGTGAGAAAATGACAAAGAAAATAAATTTGGCAAAGAAATCACTTCTAGGGAAGTCCAAATGAACAACCAATGAGTCTAGAGGAAAACACACTTCAACCAACACTTGCTATGTGAGAGGATGAGTCTTTCTTGCTACATTGTCAAATATAGTCATGGATGTTCATGTTCTTCAATTATATAGAACATCATCCTCACAGATGCAAATCCCCTAAGCAAGTATACTAACAATCAAAATGAAAAATTGGAAGTCTTCTCATGCAAGAAGAATGGCCTGACTTACAAGAGTTTGCAAGAAAAGAAACAATGATATATTAGAAGAAGACCATGTAGAAGGGGGGAAATAAATTAGATTGAGTTAAGAATATAGGGAAACCTTTCGGATCTTGTCTTCAGTGCTCACCAATGAAAGCAAGTTGATGACGACCCACTTCATCTTGATGTCAAGCTCATAATAATTAAAAAGGCAGAGACCTCCTTGAGAACACGAAGGTTATGATTATAATATGACTCACTTTTTTTCATCATTATGATTAGTTGTATGCATTTATAATGTTAAAATTCAAATCCCATCACCAAACATCATCACACCATAAGTTAGGTCAACAATTATTTTCATACAACCCATAAATGAACACAAAACTCACTTTTCTGATTGGGCACGATAACAAATTCAACACAATATTTGAAGATCAGGTGTTCAATCATAGGCATTTAAAAAAACAGTGGCAAGTGCATGTGCATCCATCGACTGATCAAGTTCTGCACTGTTGAGGCACTCAATTGTAAGCCTATGTTTGGTGATGGGCATGTTTACTGTACCACGTTCAAATGTTGATAGATACAAAGGCAACACTGGTGTCTACTAGTGTTAGCTGATTTTGGGATCTGGTCCGGATCTGGATGCAATGCCTGGTTTGGATGCTCATCACACTCAGGTACTGCATTTCCCAACCATGAAACAACTTGTCGTAAGCTGAATAAGGTCACTCCATCCCAGGTTCTGCTCTGGAGATCCAAAACTAAAACAAACTGGGCACTTGCACCAGAACCAGATCTTTCAACCAGGCCTTGCTGGAACCTAAACCTGGCCGCAAACGTCTTTTGCCCATGTTCAAGTTTTCTAGGCAAACGAGTATTGCAGGATTCTTATACAGGCAAGAGAACATTTGGGAAAAAGGTCCTTTTAAGTTGTACTTAGTTGGGTAACACAATTCCTAATTGGAAATACAACTCACCTATACAATCTTCAATTTTGGGATGTGTTGATAGCTGGAGCCTGGAACCCGCTCGTTCTCCAAAGGACACCTGATTCAGAATTTGGTTTGAAGAGAAGGGAGGATGACGTTTAAAATTGTGAGGAATTGTCTCAGAACTTGAGGGGGGAGGTTCTATCAAATTAAAAAAAACTAGCTGGAACCAGAGGAATTGTAGGTTATATCAAATTGAAAAGCTACCCAGAACTGGAACCCACGGTTTTCTTCAATACTCGAAACCAATAAATGTTCATTATGCATACCTACAAATAAAAAACCAAAATGGAAAGAGATTGATCACAGGGTCACTTTCAGTTTTAGCGAATGGAATGCAAAAATAAAAGAAAAAGAGTATAACTGAGTCACCAGGAAATAAAATTTATAATTATTTAAAATGTAAATAAGTTACTCAAAATCAATTATGAGAACATTGTTAAAATATATTTTAAAATATTCTTTTTTTAATAAAATACCAAAAGATACCCCTTCATCTCAAGTGTTTGATAAAATATAGAAAGAGTCCCCCTGCAAGAGAATTGCAGCTTTTTATTTTGATATTGGATGTGTGCACAAGGTTGAAAATGAATAAGGTTTACAGGTTAGTAGATCACGTACCAAGTTACCTACCTCTCTAGTCTGGGAAGAATCCTACATTTTTGTATGTAAGTCCTTTTTAATTATACAATTTGGACTGTTTTGAATCATTGGGGGTTTTTGTGTTTGCCTTCAAAAGACTCTTTCATTAGTTGTAACACTTGTCTGTGAACACTTGTGAAGAGCACCTTGTTTTGGATTCGATGTGTAGCACTTTCAGGACTGAAACCTTAATCCCCACACTAGGGCTACTATGCCATTAGTTCCATGTTCTCATGCAATTGGACACTTGAGCCTAATTGAACCAATGTCCTCTAGGAGGTCTCTGGCTGGCTAATGTGATGAGTGTTAGGTGAAATGATGGTTGTTCATGTTTACAATATTGAGCTCTAATTAGGACCACATATGCAAGATCTGGTGTTTGGAAGGCAATGCAATCTATGTGTTGTTTCCAATACAGTTTTTTCCCTCTTCAGATCTTCAATAATTATAGAGCAGATCTATCCATATTGGGTATTTAGGCTTTCATGAGTATTTTTCACATTCATTATTACTTACATATCCCAAGTCCCACCCATAAACTTGAAAAAAGTGAGAGGTCACTAATAATAAAGTAAGTGGATCAAATTGAATAATCTGATCCACGAACTAAAGTGACAGATTATACCTAGCAGATCAATCAATCAATCAAGTGGGATTTAAATTGACCTAACACAATTTTTTATCTCTTGGTAACAACTTTGTTGAATAGAAATAGTAGCCCGTACATTCTCTTTTGCTTTTCTCCAGCCAAAAATAATTTTCCACAGACATGAGAGAGAGCTATAGTGGTAGTAGTGACTCAACATTGGTTTTTTTTGAGTTGACATAGGCATCTTCATTGGGAAAGTTAAGATTTATGTGGCGTGAAAATGAGAAGAAACAAATTTTTTTCAATGTTATTAGATGCAAACTTAGGAAAACTTTGTTCCACAGGGCTCATGATCGCACATTGAAGTAAGTAAGTAGGGATGCCTCTAACTACTTTTCAGCATTCCATTTGTGTTGCAGACAAAAAGTTTCAGTCGAATTTTTTTTCTTTAACTTGAATTGGTGTGAATTCAAAGCTCCAAGATGATGTACAATTGCTTACACTTGTCTGGTCCCCTCTCCTGATCTAGGGGCGTTCTCACTTGCCAAAAATGCTCAAAAGGGATTTGGCTGCGTGGTACTTTTTAACCCTTGACCTTTCTACACCCATTTAAACTCCAATTGAAGCTTTAGGTAGAAGTCTAGGCCAATCTGTTAATCCATGAATGAGATCACATATGATCCATTAGATTAAAATTTACAGGTTCAGAATTCTTTGTTAGAAATTTCAGCCAAAATTAAGCAAGGGCTAATGAATATAAAAGCCAGATTGATCTCATGTGCAACCAAGCAACTTGGTGCTACTCAAAGCTGCATTCAAAGTTTCATTGATAAAAAATGGGTTTTAGACTTGACACTCATGCATGGGTGTGAACGAACTAATATGAGCCACTAGTGTCCTCTTAGGTAATTGTTTTTGGGGAATATTTTTGGAAAAAAATTTCAATTTAAAAAAAATGTTTCAAAAATTTCTTTGTATTATTTTGTTAAGGTTTGTGCTAAAAGTATGTCATTTAAAAAGTTTTTCCAAGTCTATTTGGGTACAGGTACAAAGATAGGCATCAAAATCATGTTAGATAGTGATGAAAACTATGAACTTTTTTACATATGTTTTTTCTTTTACTTAAAAAAGTTATCTTAATCATTCCAAGTTGTGCTAAATGACTAATATGAAAGTTAAGGAACTCAAATTAAAAATTTTTTAAATTAAAATTTGATTTTTGATTTAAAAAAAAGATGTTTGAACTTGAATAAATTTTGTGTCAAATGTGGTTAATTTTACAAAGGACTAGGTAAAGGACTATTGTAATAACATTATTTTTGATGGTATAAAAATTCAGATGATAGTAGGCTACTACCCAAGGTCAAAAGCCACTCACAATTAAAAAGATATGAAATTAATTGTTTTTAAAAATTCAAAAATTTAAAAAGTTGTTTAGCACATGTAAATGGGGTGTAATGTGCATGACATACAAAACAAAGTTGTAGTTTATAATATTAAAAAAAGAAACCTAAAATAGTTAACATATTTTGGAATGATTCAAAATTATGATAAATTTTCAAGATGAAATGCAAAATTTGGTAGAATTTACACTTTGAAAAATTCATATTTATTCAACAATAATAAACACAAAACATGTGATCTAGTGCAATAACTATAGGTATTTTTAGTAGCAAGTTGCAAAAGATTTCATTCAAAATTTTTTCATATGAAAAAGTGAAAAAAAACTAAAAAGGATTCACAATCCCTTTGTAAAGTAATCACATTGGCTCCTATTTACATACTTGCACCCATTTATAAGTTCTTTTATTACTTAAAAGCATTGGTTACAAATATTTTTACATTATTTTTAAAGCTCCAAATGTTAATGAAATAATTTCATATTTTAAACATTTATAAAATAAAATATTAAATTTGATAATGAGAAAAAGATTTAACTTATTTTAAAGCTACAATTTAAAAAAATTACTATAAAATTTTTTTAAAAAAAATGATTACAACTACTTTTGGCTCCTATTAGGATGATTGCACCTGCATATACAGCAAATTAGCACCCGCAACGATCAACTTCAGTACCAACGAAAAACAAATTCAGGCTAGAGTCAAGTAAGAATGAAGTTTTGCAATTTCTGGAATTTTAATGAGAGTATCTTTGAAAATGGGCAGTACCTCGCAAGGGAAGTTAATATGATTCCAACATTGGAACCACTGTTGGCTAGTTATTGCTTTTTTTCATAACTGGCTATGTAGTTTATTTTTTATTTTTGGATCACAGAGGTTATCATACAATATTTTCAAATGTTTAAACCCATCACTTATCAATTTCCATGGCAAAGTAATGCAATGATTGTTAATTAATTTGCTATTTTTTTGGGCAATAATCATCAATTATGCATAAGGGTTGATTCTCAAATACTCACTGTGAGAATTGTTTGCAATATTGCCTAGGTAGGGTAGGTAATGATTATATTTTTTCTACTTTTTTTTATCATAAACATGTTTAGGGCTTTAAGATTGATAATTTATTTAGATGAAATTCCAATCATTTGGGTGAGATACTGAAATTTGAAACTGTAACATCTGACCCTTTGAGGTCTTTCAAGTTCTAGGAATGATATGCAGCAGGCAGGTTGGTTATTTATTGATTTTTCCAGAAAGTCAAATAATTGATTGCAAGGCTATCAATACCTGGGTTGATAATTCTGTTTTTTCAATAAGTGGTAAACATTGGTTTGGACTCCTAAGTCAGCTCATATATTGGGTTTTCCAAGAGCTTTGAGATGGTCTATTGTTTGGCATTGCTATCTGGGTACTGAGGTTCTGATAAAATAAGTGCATGCCTTGAGTTTCAATTTGTGAACTAGTTGCTCACTCAAGAGTGCATCAATGGGAGACAAGAAGCTTTTTATGGATTCCCTATAAGGAAGAGAGTGAAAATCTTCGATAAATTAAAGTTGAATTAACAAAACATAGGGAAAGCTGTCCACAGAAATCATAGGACCGATATTTCAATGTTTTATTCTAATTTTCCCATTGTGAAACGGAGGAATCATGGTACTTCCCCATTGTCAAACAAACCATTTCATGTTTGCATAGGGAAAATTCAAGTTTTTCTTGATGGTCGCATAAGGTTAGACAACAAGTTTCCATACAACTCCCTGTGTGCAATATGGCAAAGCTCTCAGTTATTCCTGCTAGAAATCCCTCTGAGAACCAACGTCAAAGGCAATATTCATTTCCCACAATAGATGCTTTCCAAATAAGAAAAACTTACTAACCCTAAACCCTAAACCCTAAACCCTTTGACATTGGTTCAAACACCCCTCTAGATGGCATAATTGAACTTTCCCTGTCAGGCTCCTTGGGAATGGTGCAAAACTCTCTGTGTCACAATTCCTTGTCAGTTGCATTTTAAGTCCATTCTTAAAAATAAAGTTAGACAATTTTCTCACAAGGGAATCCAAGAGCTCCCTGTAATACAATCATTGATTTTGTTTTTCAATTTTCTGATGTTGCATCATTAGTAGCATCCCAAGAAAGATTTAGCATTAAATAGTAACATCACAGGTAGAAGAGTAATTTCTTTTTAAATGTTGCTGCTGCTTGGCTACCTATAGGAGGATGCCTTCTATACTAATGAACCCAGTTCAAAACCCTTGTTTTTTTAATGAATGTTTTCAAAATTTTAAAAAGTAAAAAGCTTTGTAGAGCTCATACCCCCAATTTATTATTGCCAAATTTCGCACTTATAGAAAACGATCCATACAACCAAGTAAAGTAAAATGAAAAAAAAATTTGAATCTCCACCAACCACACATTTAAAATTCCCCAAAAAAACCAGATCTGGCTTATCAGATGTTTAGTGGTTATGTATAATGCCTGAATATTTGTCAATTTGCAGATTATGGGAATAAGTGGACATTGGGTCAATAAAACAACCTTCCAAGTTCCAAGTGCAAAACGACAGTTGACACCCTTTAAAAGTTGGAAACCTCTAGATTTGTGGTCGTTTCGTGTTTGGCAGTTTCCACTTGATATTAAACAATGAACAGTGACTGCACTTTGTTGTAAGAGTACACAACCAAAGGGAAAAAATCCAAAAGGATAACAGAGACGACCTACTAATAAGTCTTAGCTCAATTGAAGTACCTCTCATTTTTGAGGGTCTTTAGTCTTTGGCAGTTTGCCTCTTGCTGCTTTGAGGTAGTACAAGTGTAGTAGTTGGCATTCTTGAAACCTGCCACTTAAAAGAAAAACACCCAGAAGTCCTCCTGCTATATTTCCAGATAACCTACTGCCTTGGCAGCTTTGACACTACTAATATTATTTTCAGAAATGTTGAAATTTGCACAATTTGTTTTTTTCAAATAAAACTTTTTAGGAAGAAAAATATTGAATCTTCTGGAATAATCTATTTATTGTAATGAAAATTTCAAAATTATTAATTATTCAACAGACATGTGCTGAGGCTGCCAAGGTACTACGGTACCCATTGCCAACACGAGGGATTCTGGAAAGTCCTGTATACTCCCTTTGACTCTTAGGGAGACCCTCATGATGAAAATCATAAAGACAGGAGCAGACACAACGAAGAGGACTTCTGCAACTCCTGTTTTAAACATCAAATAATGACTATCATATTAAATTGTACATTACCAAGGCATGAAACTTTCTGCAAATGCTCATAGGGCCAGGCCCCTCGGTGAACCAGCACCTACTCTGGGACCTTCCTCTTCTTGTGTGCGGCCTCTTATTAGGGTCTATATTGAACCTGGGAAATGTTAAATTTGGAGTCACAGACCCTGATTTTATTATAAGGATGATATTTATAATTTTTAGAATTTACCCCAAGAAATGGGAATTTGTTTTTACCAGTGTTGGCTTGGTATCAACTTTAGAACATACCAGTAGAGCACAGCAAATCAGACCTGTGGGAATTTGGAAAAAAATAAAAGGCAACAAAGGGGAGGGTGGCAAGGGAAAGTGGGTGGGCGGAGAGTTCACGGTACTGTCGAGGTTTGGGGGGGGGCGGGGGGGTAGAGAACAAGAGCCTGGCCAACCCCTCGACCGACCACCGGACAGATTCAGCGGCAACTCGCGCACTTAGTTCAATCTAATCACGTCTGTACAGCAACCAAACTCTCAACGACAATATCTGGGTTCCAGCTAGCTGCTGCAGCTCCTCGCCCTGCAAGTTCCAAAAAAAAGAGCTTTCAAGGTTGTGCACTCTGCAACTTCTAGCTGATCAGAATTCCAAAATATCTTATAATTTTAAGCTTGTCTTACAAATTTCTTATCAGCTGATCATTTCTGCATTTTCAAGCTCTGGAACTTAAACAATATTAATATATATATCTAGTCGCTGCACTAGGCACGCATTCTAAGCTCTGGAGCTCCAAAAAATATTGAGAATGATGATCAGGGAGCTGATGATCCGAATATATTATATGTACATCTCGCTAGCTGGTAGTTATAATATTATAGACCTCATCATTTGTGCTCTATATTTGTAGGAGTTATAAGCTGCTTCAGGTCGCAGATTGGATCTGATGATCAAGTTTTTGTTTTGAGAAGAAGCTGCTGCACGTTCCATATTGTGAACTCATGTCCATGTCAAGGATGTTGGGTGCAGCAGGGGTTATGAAGAATATTATGTTGTTCAACAGATTTAAGTGATCTGCAGAGTTGACAGTGAAATCTTTAGTTGGGATTGCGCGCGCAGTTAATTAGAGGGGTCTAGTATAGATGCAGTTTCAGTATAAGAGCGAGTTGCACTTGAGGGGGGTTGGTCTGACTTATAATGCGATTCAGGGAACACCAGGACTGCAAGAGAGAATAATCCAGGGTTCTTGTGAAAGATTCAGCCGAGTCGAATTTTGCAGTCGCACGAATTTTTATTGGAAATCAGCCTTAATTCGTACTGGAAGCTGCATTGAAAAGCTTGAAGTTTTGCGATCATATAGGCCATTACTTCTTCCTCGTTCAAGTACTTCCGGTTTGAGCTCCCGCGCGGTGATCACAATCAGCAATGAATGAAGACATCATGTGTGAACAGTACTAGAAAAGATGTCAACTGCGTGGAAATGGATTCTTCCACCTTGCTTTCTTGAAAGGAGAATGAAGGTTCAACGAGCTGCAGGGCTGATCAGGATTTCGCGGGGAATGGCTCTCTGCTGCATAGGCCTATTCCTTTTCCTCCTGATAACATTTCCGCTGCTATCCTTTGCAGGACGACGTGATCCTCGTAAGTAATGTAGTTGCACTCGTGTATGGCCAATCCTGTCCAGAGTGATCAAACTCGGAATTTTTCATGTCTTCTGGCACTGTGACACATATAAGCGGCCGACCCCACCGGGTTCATGGATCTGTAGTCGAGTGCAGGACTGCTAGATTGAAATCGCTTTTGGTGACTGTCGATGAGCGATGCATATGCAAGAAATCTTTACAGGACCGTCATGAATCCTGGCATCCATCTATGCTTTGGCACGGCTCTGTACCATTGTATAATAGTTCTATCTCCGGTTAGATGCAGAAATTAGCTCTTGACGAATGTCTGTGAATCGGCTGTATGAGCTTGTAGGTACAACAGGATATGAATCAAGCGCAGCGGGAGCAGTTGAGGTCATTGCTAGTCGGTCAGTTGAGGAAATTGCAGTCGCAGCTGAAGAGAGAATGATGCATTACCCTCACAAGCTGCAGGTACAGCTTCCATCCTCATGTGTCAGCTTGATCCACCAGCTGCAGTAGCTGCCATGAACATTAGTACCGACTAATTTTCCATCTTCCTTGACGTTTTAATTGCCATGATCTTGTCTGCAGAATGGAATCCGCCGATCTGATTTCATGGTCTGGAAAGAGAAACAGCAGCCTGTTCATGGAGAAATCATGCATGCGCACAGAAGGGTGCTAGTGGGTTCCTCTGCTCCTACATGTCGAGGAAGCTGTGGTCTTTGTCAGCCTTGTCAACCAGTCCATGTCGTCGTTGGGGTTCCTCATGTAGCGATTACACAGCAAGAATACTACCCAGAGGTCTGGAGATGTGCGTGTGGGAACATGCTTTACATCCCTTAAGCTCCACAGCTGCTTGATAGAAACGACCATTCTATCCAGGTTGCAGATCGATACAATTTTCTTGAATCCATGATCTGTTGCTTACAATAGCAGGTACTAGAACTTCGAAGCACTAGAGAGCGATCACGGTCGACTTTGCGTACCATAGAAGAGGTTTGCAGATCATGTTGCAGCTCCTCACGTTGCAGCACCTTCTGGAAAGTGGCCTCAGCAGAAGAGTACTCCCGATCACCGCTTTATACAACAATTTATTATAATACTTCATGTCACTGAACCAATCCAGCAGATTAATTGGTGAAATTGTTAATAAAATGTAGTGAGCAAATCAGGTACACTTCAGATCTAGAGTTTAGCAGTACAAGAGACGGTAGATTCAGTTAGGAAGTACGAAGTTCCATGAGATACAAAAAATGTCAAGCTTTCAGCAGAACATGATGCATGATGTCTGATTGCCAGAGCTCAAAATCCTGCAAGCTCAGTGCTCTAGAATTTATCATATTTAGCAAAACTCTATAGCCATTTGATCTGTTCTGGAATCCATTATCCAGGTTTGCCGGAGATGGTCAGCTGCACTATAAATTCAATTCTGATAACAAAGCTCAGGCTGCACCATGTGAGAAGCTATGCATCGTTCCTTACAATACACCATCCAGATTGGAAAACCGAGCGCCCCAGTCGACAATATTGTTATAAATGCTAAAGCATAAATGGAGGTAATACTTTTTGGTTAGTGTTTTGCTGCGAAGATGTTGAAACTTCACCTGCTGCTGGAATTGTTATGCAACTGATAGCTAGAGCGTGATCTCACGAGAAGTCTAGCATTGAATGCTGCAACTTCACCGCGTCCAGGTCGGCATGCACTTGAACTTTCTCAATGCTTGAATTGGAAGGTTGTCCGGCCAGTAGTGTCTTCCTGAAATCAGAGTTTATTTGCATCCAATATCATTCCTTCACGTCGAATCACGAAGCAGATTGTAAGATTCCAGATTTGCTGCTTCAGATCTAGCAATTTTTTGTGCAATGATGTCTCCATAATTTCAGCAGACGACGCTCGATGACCCTCCGCCAATACATAGAGATGGGCAGAATCCAGATCAGGTGTTCTAAGTGTTGACTAGGCCACCTACGAATATCGAATCTAATTGCAACGCAATGAAGGCAATAATTATATCGAGCCCATCGATCGGCGACTAATTAAACGATTTCAGGCACACACAGACATGCTATAACCGCTGATTAGCATGCGAGTGATCTGATAACGTCAACGACTTGTTGTCTCCTCTCAACTGGTTGTCTGCAATGATATTGCAGTCTCATCAGCCATTCATGGCAACCTGCGTTTCACTAGTATCATAATATTAATCAAGGATGCAATACTAGACTAGTAAAGTCCACTGTCCAACTTCCAAGCATTGCCTCATATAACAGGACGGCGACAATTAACGATAGGGAATATAATTTACAGATCATGCATTGCGTGCCAGAGTACAGAGAAGAATGATACGTGCACTGCAGTATAACATTTTGATATGAATATCACAAGCTGCTAGCTGTGATCTGGATGACCAGCTTCTCTAGCTGCTCCTCCAGTACCTTGATCTTACAAGTCCCAAACCCACTCCAACCTACTGATCGGTCTATATTGTATCCGCCTGCACAAGGCCTAGGGGTTTCAGTAATTGGGTTCCCCACAGGCACGCCAGAAATTAAGTGTGCCGAAAAACTTGAGATTTGAGATGAAATTAACAACAAACCTTTTTAGGATTCCCTGTGGGACCATCCCATGGAAAAGCCTCCAAGCCCTCCGGTTGACCCACCACGCCACCAACAGGAACAACAGAGAAATCATCATAGAGAGCATCCCATGGAATCCTGCAACTTACACTAACCGCTTTCAGG
>Ga0116230_10004436_pt1 | contig 13747 bp, 8 predicted proteins | sample S1TSphfallax_3_FD_88678 | JGI IMG/M metagenome (GOLD analysis project Ga0116230, IMG submission 88678) | Host-associated microbial communities from peat moss isolated from Minnesota, USA - S1T2_Fd - Sphagnum fallax MG | ecosystem: Host-associated > Plants > Peat moss > Unclassified | place: USA...
CCTGCACCGGCTGCATGTAGAGCTTGATGCCCTCGACCTTCTGCAGCTTGGCGCCCAGCCGCGCGATGACCCCGGTGGCGGAGATGCCGCGGTCCTTGAGCGGCTTCAGGTTGATCTGGATGCGGCCGCTGTTGAGCGTGGTGTTGGTGCCGTCGGCGCCGATGAAGGAGGAGAGGCTGTCCACCGCGGGGTCGGCGAGGATCACCTTCACCAGCGACTGCTGCTTCTGCTCCATCGCGTTGAAGGAGATGGACCCCGAGGCCTGGGTGATGCCCTGGATGATGCCGGTGTCCTGGGTGGGGAAGAAGCCCTTGGGAATGGTCATGTAGAGCACGCCGGTGAGCACCAGCGTGGCCACCGCAACCAGCAGCGTGACGGTCTGGTAGCCGAGGACGAACTTCAGGGTGCGCCCGTAGAAGGCGATGATGCTCTCAAAGACCTGCTCGGAGCGGTTGTAGAACCAGCCCTGCTTCTCCGGCGGGGTGTGCTTGAGCAGCCGCGCCGACATCATCGGCGTAAGCGTGAGCGAGACGAAGGCGGAGAGGATGATGGTCACCGCGAGCGTGACGGCGAACTGGCGGAAGAGCCGGCCGGCGACATCGCCCATGAACAGCAGCGGGATGAGCACGGCGATCAGCGAGACGGTGAGCGAGAGGATGGTGAAGGCGATCTGCTCGGAGCCCTTGAGCGCGGCCTCCATGGGGCTGTCGCCGTCTTCGATGTAGCGTGAGATGTTTTCGATCATCACGATGGCGTCGTCCACGACGAAGCCGGTGGAGATGGTGAGCGCCATCATGGTGAGGTTGTTGAGGCTGTACCCGGCCAGATACATCACGCCGAAGGTGCCCACCAGGGAGAGCGGCACGGCGATGCTGGGGATGATGGTCGCCGAGAGGCTGCGCAGGAACAGGAAGATCACCATCACCACCAGGGCGATGACCAGCAGCAGCTCGAACTCGACGTCGTCGACCGAGGCGCGGATGTCGGTGGTGCGGTCGGTGACGATCTGCACATGCACGGACTGGGGCAGGGTCGTCTCCAACTGCGGCAAAAGCTTCTGGATGCTGTTCACCACCTGGATGGTGTTGGCGCCGGGCTGTCGCTGGATGTTGAGGATCACCGCGGGCGTGTAGTTCATCCAGGCGGCAAGCTCGGCGTTCTCCACGCCGTCGACCACGCGGGCGACGTCGGTCAGCATCACCGGCGCGCCATTGCGGTACGCAACCACGACCTGTTTGTAGTCGCCGCTGCTGACCAACTGGTCGTTGGCGTTGATGGTGTAGTCCTGGGTGGGGCCGTCGAAATTGCCCTTGGCTGAGTTGAGGCTGTTGGCGGTGAGGGCGTTGCGCACGTCCTCGAGGTTGATGCCGTAGGCGGCGAGCGCGGTGGGGTTGGCCTGGATGCGCACGGCGGGCTTCTGGCCGCCGGAGATGCTGACCAGGCCGACGCCGGAGATCTGCGAGATCTTGGGCGCCAGCCGTGTGTCGGCGAGGTCCTCGACCTGGGAGAGCGGGGTGATGTTGGAGGTGAGCGCGAGCGTCAGCACCGGGGCGTCGGCGGGGTTGGACTTGCTGTAGACCGGCGGCGCGGGCAGGTTGGCGGGCAGGTAGCTCTGCGCCGCGTTGATGGCCGCCTGCACCTCCTGCTCGGCGACGTCGATGTCCAGGCTGAGCTGGAACTGCATCACGATCACGGAGCTGCCGCCGGAGCTGGTGGAGGTCATCTGGCTCAGGCCGGCGACCTCGCCGAACTGCCGCTCCAGCGGCGCGGTGACGGCCGAGGCGACCACCTCGGGGCTCGCGCCGGGATAGAAGGTGAGCACCTGGATGGTCGGGTAATCGACCTCCGGCAGCGCCGAGATAGGCAGCTGGAAGAAGGCGACGCCCCCGGCCAGGAAGAGCGCCGCCATCAGCAGGCCCGTCGCGACTGGACGCAGAATGAAAGGGCGTGAGGGGTTCATGGGGTAGTTGCGCCGCCCGGTCCCGAGCCTGCATCGCTGCCGGTCGCCCCGGACTTGCCAGTGGCCTGTTTATGCACCTGGACTTGCGCGCCGTTCTCCAGCCGGTCGAAGCCGCTGGTGGCCAGCGTGACGTTGGGGTCGATGCCGGTGACTGCCGTCTCATTGGTGTTGCTGGTGACCACGGTGACCGGCTGCACGCCCACGGTGCTGTTGGGGTTGACGACGTAAACGAAGGCCGCCGTGCCGTTGTACTGCACCGCGGCGCTGGGCACCAGCGTGGCGTTGTCGAGCGTGCGCAGCAGCAGACGCGCATTCACGAACTGGTTGGGGAACAGCGCGAGGCCCTTGTTGGCGAAGCCGGCGCGGAACTTGACCGTGCCGGTGGTGGTGTCGATCTGGTTGTCGAGCGAGTTGAGCCGGCCGGCTTCGATCTGCTTCTCGTCGGCGCGGTCGAAGGCGTCCACCTCCATGGGCTTGCCGTTCTTCAGCTCGGCCTGCACCTGGGGCAGGGTGTCTTCGCTCACATTGAAGACGACGGTGATGGGCTGCAGCTGGGTGATCACCACCAGCGTCGAGCTGCTGCCGGAGAAGACGGTGTTGCCGGGGTCGACCAGGCGCAGGCCTACGCGGCCGCTGATCGGCGCCACGATGTGGCAGTAGGCCAGCTGCACCTTGTCGTAGTCCACGGTGCCCTGGTCGGCCTGCACGGTGCCCTGGTCCTGCACGACGGCCTGTTCCTGGTCGTCGAGCTGCTGCTTGGCGATGGCGTTGCGCGCGTAGGCCGCTTGGTAGCGCGCGAGGTCCATCTTCGCTTGGGCGAGCACGCCTTGATCGTGCTGTAGCTGGCCTTCGGCCTGCGTCAGGGTGGCCTGATAGGGACGCGGATCGATCTCCACCAGCGCCTGGCCCTTCTGCACCAGCTGGCCCTCGCGGTAGTAGACGGCCATCACGCGGCCGGTGATTTGGCTGTAGACAGTCACGGTAGCCAGCGGCGTCACCGTGCCCAGTGCATCCACATAGACGTTGATGTTGCCGGTGTGCGACTGTCCGGTGGTGATGGCTGCCGGCCCTGTCTGGCCGCGGCCACCCTTGCCGCCCGCGCTGCTGGAGGTGTCTTTGCTGCAGCTGTGCACCAGCAGCAGCAGGCCGGCCAGGGCCAGCGCGAGGATGATCCAAAGCCACAGACGCGAGCGGTGCGGACGGCGTGAGTCCCGCGCCTCGGGAGAGGCATTTCGCTCCTCGAAGGCCGCGCCTTCGTCCCCAGTGTGCGCCCGGAAGGAGTGGCCCAGTGCTTCGCGGCTGGCCCCTGCTTCCGGTTCTCGGTGTTCTGGCATTCCACAATTCCTTTGCTGCGCTGCGGAGACGCCCGCGCGCCCTGCGACCTGGCAGTACATCTATGGAAGGATTCGATGCCAGAAAAGTTTCGATCGTCGTGCGACAAAACCATAAAACGTAGGCCGGTCAAAAGGGTGCGACGATCGCGACGCAATCCCCGGCGCGCCCGCGGTTGCATGGACAGGTTGCCGTGCCGGAGACGGCGCGCAGGGCCGTTTTCTTCGATATTTGTTGCGTTTAAGGTTGCGTTTAGCGGACCGGCAACGGCCTGCGCGGGGCCATCTGGCATGATGATTGCGCGGCCCAGGCAGCGGCGCGGACTTTGAATTATATGAAGCCCAACGATTTTCCCAGCGATCGACCTAAGGACCTCGACGCCCTGCGATCGCTACGGGGACGTTGAACCGTCCGCAGCTGCTGCATGCGCTCGATGCAGGGACCCTGCGGCGCTCGCAGCGGATGCTACGGTGCGTGGGCGCTGCCGACCGGCGCCGCTGAGGGCAGCGCTGCTGAAACTGGCCCTGTTATCCTTCCAGCCGTGGCGACCCACACACATTTCTGGCTGCGACGTCTTGGCCTGGCGGCCACGTGCCTCTGCTGCATGCTGAGCGGCTGCAAGGGTCGCATGGCGGCGACGAGCGCGGCGCAGGTGCAGGCCGAGCGCCAGGCCGTGCTGAATACGGAGCGCGAGCAGCTGGAGATGATTCCGCTGCCGGCCAAGAGCCAGTACATGCCCATCCGCAGCTTCGAGAGCTGGCAGAACCCGTACCTGACGGTGCAGCCGGGCATGCTGGAGCTGCATGTGACGCGCGGCGACGCCAACCCAACGCCCATCGGCGCCGGCGGTCTGCTGCGGCCTGTGGGCGCGCGGCGCGAAGAGCTGAATGTCAGCCTGAATGAGCTGGGCGCGGCCATCAGCGCGGTGCCCGGCGATGCGTGGCCCTATGGCCGCGTCGTGGCCATTGAGGAGGCGCACAAGACGCCGTCCTCTGCCGAGCCCGCGGTGCGCCGCAACATGGAGGCCGCCATCGCCCAGCTCAGCGACCTGGGCGTGGTGGTCTACGATCCCAACGAGGGCAAGCTGCAGTAACCTGCTTGGGCCCACCGGGGAAGAGGCTTGGGCAGACTTGTCATGAGTCCGCCGTCTCCTGTCTACTGTTGTCCTCCGATGACTCTCTCCGCGAACCTGCACACAACCGCGCTCCTCGTCTTCTGCGTCTTCTTCGCTCTGGTCACGCTGGCGGGTTTCTGGGCCGCGCGCTGGCGGCGGCCCCAGGCAGGGCTGCACACGCTGGAGGAGTGGGGGCTGGCCGGGCGCAGCTTCGGCACCTGGATCACCTGGTTCCTGATGGGTGGCGACCTCTACACCGCCTACACGGTGATTGCGGTGCCGGCGGCGCTATACGGCGCGGGGGCGATGGGCTTCTTCGCGTTGCCCTACGCGGTGATCGCGTACCCGTACATGATGGTGGTGATGCCGCGGCTGTGGCAGGCCTGCCACGCCGGCGGCCACGTCACGCTGGCCGACTTCGTGCGCGGCCGTTATGGCAACCGCTGGCTGGCGTTGGCGATCGCCGTTACCGGCATCCTGGCGCTGATGCCCTACATCGCGCTGCAGCTGGTGGGGATGAAGGTGGTCTTCGCCGCGATGGGCCTGGAGGGCGAGCTGCCGCTGATCGTGGCCTTCGTGATTCTGGCGGCGTACACCTATTCGAGCGGCCTGCGCGCGCCGGCGGTGATCGCCATCGTCAAGGACTTCATGCTGTACATCATGGTGGCCGCCGCGCTGGTGCTGCTTCCGCTGAAGCTGGGCGGCTACGCGCATGTGTTCGCGGAGGCCAACCGGCAACTGGGGCTGCACCATCCGCCGGGCTCGATCGATCTTATGCCCCAACAGTTCCTCGGCTACTCGACGCTGGCCATCGGCAGCGCGATTGCGCTGATGCTCTATCCGCATACGGCGACCGCGGTGTTGAGCGCCAAGGACAGCAACGTGGTGCGGCGCAACGCGGCGCTGCTGCCGGCGTACAGCTTTCTGCTGGGGCTGGTGGCCTTGCTGGGCTACCTGGCGCTGGCCTCGGGCGTGGTCGCGAAGGACTCCAGCACGGCCGTGCCGCTGCTGTTCCTGAAGATGTTTCCGGAGTGGTTCGCGGGCTTCTGCCTGGCGGCGATTGCGGTGGGCGCGCTGGTGCCGGCGGCGATCATGTCCATCGCCGCGGCCAATCTGTTCACGCGCAACGTCGTCGGCGGGTTTCGGCGCACGCCGCTGAGCGACCGCGCGGAGTCCAGCCTGGCCAAGCTGGTGAGCCTGCTGGTGAAGTTCGGCGCGCTGGCCTTCGTGCTGCGGTTGCCGGCGACCTACGCCATCGAGCTGCAGCTGCTGGGTGGGGTGTGGATGGTGCAGCTGTTTCCCTCGGTGGTGGTGGGCGCATTCACGCGCTGGTTCCACCCCTGGGCGCTGCTGGTGGGCTGGGCGGCGGGCATGGCGACGGGCACCTGGATGGCGGCGGCGCTGGGGCTGAAGTCCTCGGTGTATCCGCTGCACCTGTTCGGTGGGACCTATGCGATGTATGCGGCGGTGCCGGCGCTGGTGCTGAACCTGGTGCTGAGCGCGGCTCTGACTCTGCTGCTCGGCGGCAAGGGCCGCGCCGCCGAGCAGCAGAGCTTAGCCAGCGCCGCCTGACGCTGCAGGCTGGCGATAGAAGGCAGACGATACAATCGAAAGATGGTCAAGGGCATCACCCTCGTTACGCCGGCCGCCTCCGCGGAGGCCTTTGCGCAGCTCAGCGAGCTGCTGGCCGCGCTGGGCTTCGAGACCGGGCGGGGATGGAGCGACGCCGAGGGCCAGGGCGCGGCGTTTCTTGCGCCGCTCGGCAACCTGGAGCTGGTCACGGGCCGCGTGCCGGGAGCCGTCAGCAATGGAAAACAAGCCGTGGATGGGACAGAACAAACTCCGGCGCTGCTGGTCGAGGTGACGCAGCTGGACCATGTGCATGCAGCGGTGGAGGCGTGGTCGGTGAAGACGCCCGTGGCCAATGTATCGACGCCGGCGGCCAATGTATCGGCCCCTGCCGCAACGCACTGGAACTCGCGGATGTTCACGCTGGAGTTTGGCGGGCTGCGGGTGGGGTTCTGGGAGTCGGAGAACCCACTGCATGGCCGGCCGATTGCGCTGGAGGGCGACCTCTCGGCCGCGGGCCGTCGCTTCGCTATCGTGGTGGCGCGGTGGAACGCAGTGATCACCGACCGGCTGCTGCAGGGCGCGCTGGACGCTCTGCTGCGCTCCGGCTGCGCGCGCGAGGCCATCGAGATTGTGCGCGTTCCCGGTGCGTGGGAGATTCCCTCCGCCGCGCGCACGCTGGCCGAGACCGGGCGATTTGCGGCGATCATCCCATTGGGCGTGCTGCTGCGCGGCGAGACGGCGCACTACGAGGCCATCTATACCGAGGTCGCACGTGGCATCGGGCAGAGCCAGCAGGAGACCGGCGTGCCCCATGCGTTCGGCGTGCTGACCTGCGAGACGCTGGAGCAGGCGCTGGACCGCGCGGGGCTGAAGGCCGGCAACAAGGGCTTCGAGGCGGCGATTGCGGCCATCGAGATGGCGTCGATCCAAAGCAAGATCCAAGAGAAGCTGTCGCAGGCCCAGGAGTCCGGACCTGGGGCGCCCAGCCTGGTGGCCCGCTAGTGGGCACGCGCCGCAAGAGCCGCGAGCTGGCCATGCAGATGCTCTTCCAGGGCGACCTCGGGCGGCAGACGCCGGACGAAGTGGAACGGCTGTTCTGGGACGCCCGCGAGGAGGTCGATGCCGAGACCCGCGGCTTTGCCGAGGACCTGCACCGTCTGGCGACCACGCGCGGCGAAGAGGTGGACGCGCTGATCCAGGCGCATGCGCAGAACTGGCGGCTGGAGCGGATGCCGGCGGTGGACCGCAACCTGCTGCGCGCAGCCGTGGCGGAGATGTTGGGCTACCCGAAGACGCCCGCGGCGGTGGTGATCAACGAGACGCTGGAGATCGCGCGCCGCTACGCCGCGCCGGAGAGCCTGAACTTCCTGAACGGCGTGCTGGACGCGGTGGGCCGTACGCTGCTGGAGCGGCGGCTGGCGAAGCCGGCGTAGGCGCTTCGGCCTACGACCCATTAGGACTGCGATTTTTTGACGTGCTGCACCAGCAGGTTCACGGCTGCGGCTGCGCCGTTGCCGTTGGCCGGAGGCAGCGTAGGGGAGAGGATGCCGGTCTCGGCGGCGGTGGCGCCCGTGATCGAGAAGATGTGCACGTCGTTGTCGACCGAGTTGCCGTTGGCCGCGCCGGTACCGGCGAAGAAGCTGAGGTTGTCGGTGGAGAAGACGCCGGAGACGGGTGCCGAGGCTGCGGTGGCTCCGTTGCCGAGGGTGATGTAGCGCAGCGTACCGGCTGCGCCGCTGGCGAGCGTATAGAGCGGCAGCAGGCCGCTGGAGCCGGTATAGGTGACGAAGGCGAGCACAGAGTTGCTCGCCGGGACGATGCTGTCGATGGCCGTCGCGGTGACGCCGGTAAGGGGCAGCGGGGCCGGGGTCAGCAGGGTGCTGGTGAAGTAGTTGTTCGGGACGGTGGCGGGGCAGGCGCCGGTGGGCAGCGTGGTGCCGAGATCGGAGAGCGTGGCGTTGGTGGTGTTGCTGACGATGTTGGCCGAGAGGACATGCTTGCCGTCGTTGGTGGTGGCGAGCTGCAGCGCGGACACCGGCTTGCTGTCGGCGATCGGGGAGAAGGTGTTGGTCACCGTGGGCGGGGTGCCGGTGACGCCGATGGTGCTGGAGGGGCAGTAGCTGCGACCGTCGAGGCTGGTGGGGCCGGAGAAGTAAGCGCCGACGCTGGGCACGGTGACGGCGACGTGGGAGTAGACCTCGCCGGCGTTGGTGGTCTGCCAGCTGGTAAAGCTGGTGTGGGTGAGCAGCGTGCCTGCGGTGGTGGTGACGTAGACGGTCTGCGAGTCGGGGGTCCAGGCGGCGCTCAGGCCGACTCCGTTGGTCGCGCTGGTAACGGTCTGCGCGGTGGGGGAATAGAGGCTGATCGTCTGCCGCACGGGGTCGGTGACGACGACCGTGGTGCCGTCGGGCGAGACCGCGAGCACGGTGCCGGTGACGGCCGTGTTTACGCCGCCCTGCGTGTTCTGCGCGGTGGAGACGCTCATGATGCCCTGGCTGCTGCCGAGGTAGATCTCCGAGCCGTCCTGGGTGATGACCATGGAGTTGGGCACATACTGCAGCTTGATCAGCGAGCTGGTCTGGTTGGTGCTGAAGTCGTGCGGCTGCAGGTACTGGCTGCCGGTGCTGCCCATGTAGAGCACGGTGGCGCTGGTGCCGGTCGAGGTGACGCCGATACCATTGGAGGTGATGGGCTTGCCGTTGCCATAGAGGCCGATCTGCGAGAACGGCGCGTAGTTGCAGGTGGGCGGGTTGCAGACGGCGGTGATGGTGGCCGCGCCGGGGTAGGCCGGAGTCACGGAGGCGGTGACGGCGGGGATGGTCTGCGGCGTGGTGGAGAGGTACTCCAGCGTGAGCCCTGTGAGGGTGACGCCGTTGGTATCGACCACGGTAGCGGTGAGCGGCTGCAGGTTGTTCAGCGAGACGTTGATGCCGGTGCTGGCGGCGTTGGGCTGGCCGGGCACCGCGAGCGTGATCGAAGCCGGCGGGCAGGTGGAGAAGTAGCCGGCGCTGGCGGTGGTGCTGGAGTTCGAGACCGAGGCGGTGATGACGGTGGCACCGGGCTGGTTGGCGGTCGCGATGCCGTTCTGGTCGATGGTGACGATGTTGCCCGAGGTCTGCGGCGAGAAGGTAAGGTGGCCGACCTGGCAGGTGATGTTGTCGGCCGCGGCGGTGTCGCCGTTCTGGTAGACGCGGGCGATGAGCTGGCCGACCGAGGACTGCGACAGGCAGCCGGTACCGGTATAGACCGGCGCGACGATGGGCGTGCCGGTGGTGGGCGCGGGGCAGCAGTCGGTGCCGGGGTCGGTGGTGCAGGAGGTGCTGGCGGGGCCGAGTACGATGCCGGTGACGGTGGGGTGGATGTAGACCGGGATGGCGTTGGAGACGGCGCCGCTGGCGGTCGCGGTGACGTAGGCGGCGGGGCCGGTGAAGGCCGCCGGCAGCGGCGAAGGTGGTGAGCAGGTGGTGAAGTCGGCTACGCCGCCGCCGCTGTTGCGGTTCCAGGTACCGCCGCACACCTGGCCGGTGTTGGGGTTGATGTCGGCGATGGCCATGTTGCTGGTGGCGAAGGTGTAGTGGGTGACGGTGACGGAGTTGCCCTTGCAGTCGAGGGCGGAGGCCGAGAGGGCCTGGCCGATCTGGCCGTAGTTGAGGCTTTCACCGGCGGTGGCGAGTGAGGGCGAGAGGGTGATGCTGGCGACCTGGCCGACCACCGGGCCCGAGTCTCCGGCGTTGCAGTAGACCACCGGGGCGGCTTTGTGGCCGCAGCCGGCCACGGAGAGGCCGAAGGGCAGGGCGAAGAAGAGCAGAATTGCGAGACCGAGCACACGTCGCGCCGTACCGCGCCCGCGCCGTGCCGTACCGTTATAGACCGACCGCACCAAGAGACCTCCCCGTTCAACCGGAAACTAAGCTGAACGGTTGTTCCGCCAAGCGATGACTCCGAACTTCTAGTTTAGGGGTTCGCGGGGCAGGGAGCAACCTGCATCAGCCCTGCGGGGCCAGGTAGCCGGTGGTCTTCCAGGTGGCGATGCGCGACATGTGGTGCTGGAAGTAGAAGGTGCTGAAGAAGAAGGTCATCGCCGCGGAGAGGCGCAGACCGATGGGCTCGGTCGAGTTGTAGTAGGTGACCATGGAGCTGCGGACGTTGAAGAACGATAGCTGGAGCATGACCACGCACGCGATCCACGCCAGCCCAAGCAGGAGCACGCCGAGTGCCAGGCCAGGGCCGCTGGGGTCCTCGCCGCCGTGCGAGGAGGCCACGATCGCCACGACGCCGATGACGGCGACGATGGCAGGCACGATCAGCCCGAGCAGGAAGTAGAGCAGCGCCTTGCTCTGGCGGTCGATGTTGCGCACCCAGACCATCTGGTAGACCGTCCAGCCGAGCTGGAAGGGGCTGAAGAAGACGGTGATGAGCAGTACCAGGCCCCAGTGGAGGTTGGGCGGCAGGGGCACGGCGCCGGGCTGGATGGGCGGCGCCACGTAGGCCGAGACCGGCGGCGTGAAGCTGGGCGTCGCCGGAGTGTAAGCGGGCGCGGCGTAGGCCGAGGGCGTGTAGGCGAGCACCTGGGCGACGGTGGAGGTGACGCCGGTGACGGAGTCGCGCGTCTGGTCGCTGGTGCTGATGGAGCCGGCGGCGGCGTAGGTCTGCAGGTCCTGCAGGCTGTAGGGGCCGTACTGCTGCTGGTCGCGGAGGATGTAGAAGCTCATGCGAAGGGTCCTTGGCGCATTGGCGCAGGCTGGATTGGTCAGCGGGGAACGCGGTCAGGATATCGCAGGGCGGGACGGGGTGGGGAGAAAAGTTGGTGTCGGCTTACGAGGCAGAGGCCGCCGTCCTTTGTGGTTCCCACCCATGGCGATGAGGCCGCCATGGATGGGGTATCCGAGCGCTTGTCCCCGTGCCCTTGTGCACGCGCACCTGCGCGTTGTCTCAGCGGGCCGCGGTTTGGGCCGGCGTGGGCGGCATGTACTTGGCGAACCACGCGGCCTCGCGCTGGGCGCGGTCGCGGATGTGCTCGGGATTGCGGAAGCCGTGGCCCTCGTTGGGGTAGATGACCAGCTGGGTGGTGACGCCCTCGGCGCGCAGCGCGTGCCAGAACTCGAAGCTCTGCGGCGCGGGGCACTCGCCGTCGCGGTCGCCGACGATCACCAGCGTGGGCGTGGTGACGTTCTTGATGTAGTTGATGGCCGAGCTCTTGGCGTAGACCGCGGGGTCGTCGTAGACGGTGGCGCCGAAGAAGGGCACCATCCACTGGTCGATGGAGTTTTCGCCGTAGTAGCTCTCCCAGTCGGAGATGCCGGCGCCGGCGACGGCGGCGCGGAAGCGGTGGGTCTGGGTGACGGCGAACATCGTCATGAAGCCGCCGTAGCTCCAGCCGGTGAGGCCTTCGCGGTTCTTATCCACGGGCAGCCTGGCCTCGATGGCGTCGAGCCCCGCGAGGATGTCGCGCAGGTCGCCGTAGCCGAAGTCCTTGCGGTTGGCCTGCACGAAGGCCTCGCCCTGGCCGAAGCTGCCGCGCGGGTTGGGGGCGAACTCGAAGTAGCCCTGTTGCGCCCAGGCGGAGACGCCGCGCGGCGGGCCGGCCGAGGCCGAAGGGCCGCCGTGTACGGTGACGATCAGCGGGTACTTCCTGGCGGGGTCGTAGTTCACCGGGTAGGTAAGCCAGCCCTGCACATGGAAGCCGTCGCTCTGCCACTCCAGCGACTCGACCTTCGCGGTGGACTTGGGCGCGTTGTCGTTGAGGTGGGTGACCTGGTGGAGGACGTTGCCGGTGTCGAGCAGCGTGACCTCGGGCGCGGCGTCCAGCCCGCTCTTGACGAAGGCGACGGCGTTGCGGGTGGAGAGCGAGACGGCGTCCTTGATGGGGCCGCCGGAGACGGTGGCCTCGCCCAGGTCGGTGGCGAAGAGCTGCGCCTTGGTGTCGGGGTCCCAATCGACCAAGAGTGTGTGGCCGCGGCGGTCTTCGACGAAGCCGATCTCGCGGTTGGTGAGCCAGGCGACCCAGCAGGGCGTGCCGTCGATGCCGGGGGTGACGTCGATGGGTGTCGCGCCCTGCGGGCCGGGCTTGCTCTCGATTACCCAGACGTCGCCGCCGGTGGAGCCCTGGTCGCTCATCAGGCCGCCGATGAAGGCGATCTTCGAGCCGTCGGGCGACCACTGCGGGACGGCGATCTGCAGGCCGTGCAGCGGGCCGGCGACGGTGGTGGGGTCGAGGACGACGGTGGGTTTGGAGGGCGTCGCGTACCCGGTGGGTGCGGTGTACATCTTGGCGATCCACCAGGTGTTCTCGCCCGGCGGCGGCGCGGCGATGTAGGCGATCTCGTGGCCCTTCGGCGACCACGAGAACTCATAGACATGGAGATCGCCGGGGGTGAGCCATTGGCCCTTGCCTTCGCTGCTGTCGACGGCGTAGACGCGCTGGATTTCGACGCCGTCCTCGCCGATGACGCCGTTCCAGGGCGGCATGGCGTCGAGCGCGCCGGCCGACCGGGTGGCGTTTTCGACGAAGAGGAAGGCGATGCTCTTGCCGTCGGGCGACCAGGCGAGGTGCTGCAGCTCGCCCTTCAGGTGGGTCAGCTGGCGGCTCTCGCCGCTGGCCCTGGACCACAGGTAGATCTGCTCCTGCGCGGCGCGGGAGGGTGGGTCGGATTTGGCCTGGCAGGTGGAGAGGAAGGCGAGGGTCTGGCCGTCGGGGCTCCAGACGGGCGCGCTGCTGGAGCAGGCGGTGCCGGCGGCGGCCGGGTCGATGACGGTCTCGGGCGCGGCGGCCGCTGGGCTGCTGGCCCCGCTGGAGGGGACGAGGTGGATGCTGCCGCCGCCGCGGCCGCCCAGGGTGTAGGCGATCCACTTGCCGTCGGGCGAGAGCGCGACGCCGCCGGGCTGGGCGGCGCGGGTGAACTGCGGGTTGGGGTTCGCGGTGTCCGGCGCGGGCGTGAGCTGTGGGCTGTTGGGGGCCTGCGCGCGGGGCGGCGTCTGGCTGAGCAGGGCGGCGGGGACGAGCAGGAGGGCGGCGAGCGGGAGGGCGGCAAGCGGCGGCAGGCGGCGGGTCAGGACAGGCTGGACGGTCATAGGGGAAAGCGTATCACTACGGCTGGGTGGGCTGGCCTGGGCGGTTTTGGGTGGCCCATGCAGGGGCCACCCCACAATTTCCGAATGGGCCAGCTCCAAATCCCTCAACAGGGAACATGGGTACCCCCCCCCTCCCCATTTCTCCACAAGTGTTCATTCGATTTGGGTTAGGCTCGTACCGTCTTTCGTGCAAACTTTTGGCGGGGCGCAGGGTGGATCGCCTTCGGTTGGGTTGTCAAAGAGCTTAATGCGTAAAGGCCCAGCGCTGGGCTGAGCCTTGGTTCTACTGCTGACAGTTTACAGCGTGTGTCAAGGGTTTCGGTGAAAGGATAATTATACACTTGACACAGAAAAACTGAAGCCGTAGTCTTTGCTTGCCGTGACAGGGCCAAAGCACGAAAATTCTTGCGACCGCTTAGATCGCAAGAGTAAACTCTTAAGTTGAGCGGAGGGCGGGAGACTCGAACTCCAATCCGCCCGGATTCCTGGGGTATAAATCCCAGTCCTAACACCTGCTAGACGCCCTCGTTTATTTCCCCGTACAATCCAAGTATCATAAAATTGTTATAATCAGTCAAGGGTGGCACTTTTGAAAGATAAGAAAAAAGTGATACTATCCATGCCTGAGCCGAGCGAATGGACTTTCATGTCTTACGTTACGGGCACCGGACGTGTCGTTACCGAGGACTGGGATACGC
>Ga0116230_10004437_pt1 | contig 13747 bp, 11 predicted proteins | sample S1TSphfallax_3_FD_88678 | JGI IMG/M metagenome (GOLD analysis project Ga0116230, IMG submission 88678) | Host-associated microbial communities from peat moss isolated from Minnesota, USA - S1T2_Fd - Sphagnum fallax MG | ecosystem: Host-associated > Plants > Peat moss > Unclassified | place...
GATGACACCTTTTTAGTTTATAATGTTTTATTTTATTAGTGTATTTGTGGTGTCCTGATTGTTGTGTTCTTTTGTGACTTGTGTTCTCGAGCTTTGTATTTCTTGTGGATGGGTCCCCATCCCTGCCTTTTTATTTACAGGGTTTTTCTTTCTAATAATATCAGGTCAAGGGCAGTTTAAACAACATCCAATGCCTTTACCTTATGGGCCAAATTGTAGCAAAATTCATATGCACCCATCACATATGAAGGGTGATTTAAAGCAAAAAAGCCATATATTAGATTATTTCCAACTATTGATTGTATTTGGGGGCAGTATAACAAAATCCTTTAGGAGCTTAAACAATTCTGGAAATAATTAAATTACTTTCAGTAAATGTTTGATTTTTTTTCAAAATTGACTGCCCACACTACTGGAAGTTCTAAAAATTCAGTTGATACCTAGTGTACATGGTCATTTCGTTCATTCTAGGTTTACATGGCCGGGTCTTTGAAAGGGCCAAAATTTCAGGAAATTCTTATTGTTATTGTTAGAGTGAAAAAATGAAAGATAATTTTTTTAAAAAAAAATCATTAAGAAAGAGCCGGAATGGTAAAGGCCATATGGTAGCACATCCAATTTTAATGTTTAAAGATTAGTCTCTTCATCCTCAATATGCATTAAAAAAAAGGGACAATATGCAATGAAAGAGCATATGAATGTCACACTTGGGGCCCATCTTCACTATCTTATGAGATTGATTTCATCCCACATTTGTAATGCTCGTCAAATATAGTTCTCCCTTGAAGCAACTCCAAACTTTAAAGAAACACATACCATTGAAGCTCTATATACCATTGAATCAAATAGGACCAGTTGTGATCAAGTGTAATCGTATACCAATGAAGGTACTTTGCTCAGTTATTGTGTCGTTCTTATATGATTGAAATTATGGAAAATTTTCCTACTTAGCAATTAAATTTGAAACTCCCTAACCCCATTTTTTTAAATAAATAAATATTTGGCAAAAGAAGTACCAAACATCAATTGTGGGTATGGCATTGTATAGATTCTTGATTTGTCTTCACAAAGTTTTTTTTTCATTGAGAAAAATGATTTGTGAAAATTTCAACATTTCTAGAGATAATATAATTTGTGCTGAAGCTACGAAGGTACTACTACAATATTGATAAAAGGCTCAAATGAGCACTATGTTAGCGGGCAAACTTTAAAGCACCCTCCAAAATACACCATGATGTAATAATGCTCTTGGGTAAACCAGGCACCTACATGGGTACCACGGAAAAAAATTAAAAACCTCAAAAGTTTTTGGCTTGCATCTAAACACGATCAATATAAAGGTCCTTAGAGCATCCCCACCGGTGCTACAGTATGTGACCCTGCAACAATATTTCTCACATTCAAGTTCAGTTATTTACTTTTTTTTTTGTAACCCCACCCATAAAACTGAAACCGGAACTGCATATACGTGGGAACTACTAATAGCAAACCACCTGGAGCAATCATTATGATTGGCCATCATTATGAACAGGGACCAGCAGTCACATCATATTTATTATTACACTCTTCTCTAACAGGTGCACAGTTGTGCTGTGCTTGTTACCAGCCTCAGCAATTTGACCAAATATGGCGGAGAAAAACCAATTTCCTGAGCTAAATCCGCATATGTGTTCACTTTTCTTCATCTGATTTTAATGTGGAAGGGTCACATACTGAGCACCGATGGGGATGCTCTTAGAGCACCTTGAATGGCTTTTGAAAAAGGGTGTCAAAATTCATATCCTCCAAACCTTAAAAAATCACAAACCCTAAAACTTCTTCTTTCATATCATATGTATAAAATTTTCAGTTATGTATAGCTCCCATACATAGATAGTGTTTTTTTTTTTTTCAAATCCTCGCAACTTGGTGAGAAAAAGGGGCCAACGAATGCAACAAAAAGTATTTTTTTATAATACACAAAATTCACCATATCTTGAGGGAAAAAAATCTAGAAGCCCCCAAATTTAAACAATGTGTTTTTGCAAGTTGTTAAAACTAGGCAAGATAGATTCTCAAAAAATTTTAATGCCCCTCCAAGACAATCACCATTTACTACTTATTTAATGTTATGGATCTTAACCATTGCACCTACTTGATGAATTTGAAAAAAAAAACATTGTACATAACCTGATATATGCCTAGATGATCCCCAAATACAAATATGCATCCGGTTAATAATGAAAATGTTTTCCATCCATGGATATGAATAATTCAAAATCAAAGGTTGATATGTATCTGGAGGATATGTATATAATATTTTGAAATTGATGCAATTTTAGGATATGCATTTATGCATATATATAACCAACCAACCTTGTATAACTGGACAACACTGGTTTGAACTCTAATGGAGGTGCAGGAGGGGCAAACACTTATGTTAAAAATGGATGATATATTGAAAGTATGTGGTTTCCATTGCAACCCTTGGAGTTGTTTTTAGAGCATCGTAATTATAAACACTAAAGTGATATCTTATGTTCAATTTGTTTAATGATAAATGTGATCATGTTTTCACCATTGGTTTTTTTTTAAAGGGGAATTTATGGCAAAAAATAAAAATAAAAATGTTTGACATGTACAAAGGGTTTTTTTTTTGAAAAAATGGACTTGAATCACCTTTTTATGAAAAATATGAATATAAAGTTGCCATATTTAGAGAATGGGTTCCGACAAGTTGCCAAATTATAGGAAAAATCCTTTTTTTTGACTTTCTCGTCTAATCTTAAACAAATTTGGCTAAATCCTCTTGCGCATGATGGCCAACTCACCTACTTCACAAGTTTGAAAAAAGAACCCATAATCCTCAAGCGTAAACATTGAAAAATACAACTTTGAAATTGAAAGACTACTTAGTGTAGAGTACTTAGTACTCTACACGTGGGTGATCATAAACACTAACCAGGCCGCATTAAATATTTCTTTTGAAAGGGTTGCTTAAATTGACCACAACATGCAAAGAAAATTTGGTGCACAACGCAAGCTTTTACATCACCTTGTTACACTATTTGCTCATGTTTTAATATGGAGGTGCATTTCATATACTATTGAACATCTCTAGCATTGAAATATATCGTTAAACTAGAGGAGGAATAATAATACAATAATTTCAAAATTGATTAAGACATTGAATTTTGCATTGAATATTATGCTCTTCCATAAAGGCAATATGAACAAATGATTGCTTTTAATTGGTCAAGCACAATTATCAGCCCGGGTGTTGACATTTAAATGGTCTCACAATAAAATAATAAAATATTGTTAATGATTCATGTTTATGAGTAAGGTGGGGGAACACTTATCTATATTTTGAATACTAAAACTAACCCAAACCAGGGGCATTGCTAAAGATCTCTTTAGAACATCTCCCACCATTGCATGTTATTAACCACCCAAAAAATGCACATAGGGGTCATGTTGAAGTGCCTAGAAAAGGCAATGTTGCTAGAGGCTCTATATTCCCCAACCATTCATGGCATTTTAATACCCTATGTTTTAGATCCAATCCTTCATGGCATTTTGGTTTCCTATGTTTTGTATCTAATGACATGACAATAACACAAATCTTTTATTCTCTTGGGATCCAATGACCCATAATAGTAGTGTTAATTTTCTTACTCTCTTGCATGACCCTTGACAAACTTTTTAGACTAGGATTAGAGAGAATTGCATTGCAAGATGGTAGATTAGAAGGAAGTGCTACAAGTATCTATTGAAAAGGACCTACATGAAGACAATTTTGAAGAATTCTTAATTAACATGATGTTGGTGGAATTGCAAGAGATGCAAAAGCTTGTTGGAGCTCCCAAAAAAATTCTTGGTGGTTCTAGATAACAAAGATCACAAAATGCAAATAGGTAAAGGTAGATTGGACATGATTGAAATTTTTGAGATTATTTTGATGACACTCCTATCTATGATGGTAGATTGTTTAGGCATTGGTATAAAATGAAAAGATCCTTTCTTTTGAAGATTATTGAGAAATTTTTCGAATATGATTCCTTTTTGTTTTGCAGAAGGTTGATGTCATAGGGCTATTAAGCATTTCAAACATCCAAAAATGTATTGTAGCCTTTGTGTATGCTTGTTTGCAATCTTGTTGCATATGCCCTTGATGAGTACTATCACCTTGGTGAGAGCACAAGAATGGAGGCTATGAAGTGTTTTGTGCAAACAAACATAACTTGCTTTCAATCTAAATACTTGAAGCAACCAACTCAAGTGGATTTATTGAAACAATTAAAGATTAATGACGAGCATGACTTTCTAAGGATGTTTGGATCAATTGACTACATGCATTATCGATGGAAGAAGTGCCTAGTGGCTAACAAGGTGATGTTCAAAGTAAAGTTGGCAACCATAACATAATTTTTGAAGCCATTGCTAATCAAAGTTCATGGATTTGACACCTTTTTTCCAAGTTGCATGACTGCAACAATGATGTGTATGTGTTTGATTGCTTGCCACTAGTGGTTAATTTACTCCACGGTGAAGGCAATGGCTTAAATTTCATAATCAATGGTAATTTACATCATTGATACTACCTTCTTGCAAATGGGATCCATAGTGGGTTTGTTTTGTGCAAACAATCCATGAGACAAAAGACAAGAAATTGCTACACTTTGCAAAAATTGAAAAGTCATGCAAAAAGGATGTAGAAAGATGTTTAGGACTCTCACAATCTAGATTTCAAACTATCCAAAATCCATATTGTCAATGGGATATGGCCAAAATTTCATACATCATGTACAAATGTATAATTATGCACAATACGATCATTCAAGATGTTCGGTTGATTAAAATTTGAAGGTCCTATTTGAATCGGACTACGGCAAACAACCGCTTTGAAGAAGCTTAAGCTTTAATGCTTAGAAACATGGGATTCAAGAGTTAGAGAACATCGGCTTATCACAATTTTAGAGCAACTGGGTTAAGCATATTGGGATGCTAAAAGGACAAAAGTTCATGTTTGAATTTCAATGCGTTTTACCAATCTTCATATGTCACAAAGGTGTCAAATTCACAATTTTATATTTATGTTAATCTATTTACAAAAATTTACAAATCAAGTGAAATTAATGTTGTTGCTTTGGTTTGATGCATGTGGGGGGGAACTATCAACTTCGATTTGTTTATTTATGTGTTGAAGTTGTAGCTTGGGGAGCCATGGCTCTATCAAAGGTCATTGCAACACTTGGATATGACATCCATTATCACAATTTTTGAAGTTCCTCTTGGTGTGAAAGCAACACATGTTCATGTGCATGTTCACCAATAATTGAATATAGAAGCATGGTGAATAATTATAATGTTAACCAATCTTCCAAATTTTCTATCTTTTTCAAGGTCACAACAACCATATATACTATGGCCTTTACTTGAAGTCAAAAAACATAGTCTTGCACCTTCCATGCTTTTTGTTCCTCCTTTGCCAATTTTGACCCACTTGCTCAAAACCTATGTTTATTTCTAGAAGAATGTAATGCCTCCAAAACCTCCACATCTATAGATTCATCTACTTTTACTTGCAAATTTTGAGTGAGTGCACATTTCATTGGAGGAAACTTCTTGCTCTCTTCCTTGCTCCTAGGCACATATTTCAAAATCAATCAATAGTGATGAAACAAAAATTGTGTTTCCTTAAGCTGTTTCATTTTATACAATTCAAGCACCTTCTATAATGGATCCTCGAGCAGAGTCCCATTCTTGTTCAATGCCAAGACCATATACTCCCGCAAACATGGCCATATCATGTTTGATTGTGCCCCATTTAGTTTCCAACCTCTTGCAAGATCTTTTTATAGCTCTTGTTGGCCTATGGCAATTGAAATGATCAAACATTCACTCCCAAAAATTTGTTGAATTTTTCCCAAACACTTGTGGTTACATCTTCTAAAATGTGAATAAAGTTGCAACACAAATGTTTTTCCTCATTAGCATTCAAATTCTTTCCTTTTTGTGGTTTGAACATTGCAAGCTAAAAGTCCAAGTTCTCCATGGTTTTCATTTGCAAACTTTTAGCAAAGTTTCCAAAGTTATATATCTTGCTCCTTGTTAATTAGCCCATAAAAAAATATTCCACTGCCACAACTATTTATAACATTGTAGCCCATTGTTGGGCATTTACCATGTGAATCTACCTCATTGAAATAAATATAGTTCCATTCTCATGTGATGTGTGGAGAGTTATTGGAGATGTTCTTAGACCAAATCAAGATCCCTAGGTGCAAATTTAACATTTTTTAACTTAAATGTAAGTAGCCTTTAAGGGGTATCACTCAAGAAGGTGAAGGTACAATTATAGGTGTTGGGTCACCCTAATTATGATAATGGATGACTTTCTACATCTAATTATGGACTAAGTAATTGGAGTGGTCACTTGTGATTGAAAATAACCTTTTTTTTCAAATATGAACTATTTATTGTAATTAAAGGCCTTGAGGCAATTATCAAACATAATTTGCATCCATTACATCCATAACTTGGTTAACAAATGCATGTGAATCACTTTTCATCCACACAAAAAATGAAATCATGCAATTTAATATGCCATATAATTGGTACATGAATGTCCAATTAGGAAAAGACACGTCACCAAGTCAACCCATAAAGTTGTTTATGGGTGGTGAGACCATAAAACATAAATGTGGCTTGATGTACATTATATCCAAGCTCTAAGGAACCAACTCCCATGTGATTTCCTAGATAGGGAAATTGTGGGGTCCTTTTCAACCTTTTTTTGGGGTGAAAATTTGCCAAAAAATGATTTTTTAATTTTTAAAGAGGTGATTTTGGAGGGTTTCAGTTGTTAGAAGCGAGGATTTTTTTTCCCATATTAATATACATGGTTTTCATTATGTACCCAAAAATGATGAAGGATGATAAAAAATTTGTACTTTATTTCTGGTTTTATAACCAAATGTGGCTAAATCTTTGTAGGGACAATTGCCATGTTTTCTACATCTTCCTATAGATTATCACAACTTTGGCTACAAACAAAAAGTCCTAAAAAAACAATTGGGACTTCTTTTCTTCTAGCTACATTGTACATTGTAAAAGATTTTGGTTTACACCATGTAATGGGTCAATTATGAGAATTTGCATAACTGCAATGTGCAAGATGTTTGTAAAGTTTAAGTGTTTTTTGTTTATGGTCATGCACTACATAAGGACATAATAAATTGAAAATAAACATATGTTAACAATGGGCATTGCATATTGCGTTTCCAATAACAACTAATTAGGATTTTACAACCTCCTTCATTTGTTCTTTACTTTCTAGTTTGAAATTTGGATGTGTATAAGGGGCCAACAATTTTATTCCACTATTATGTGTTCATTGGACTTGAGGTTGTAAAGTTAATCTTTTGTTTGTTTAGTTACATGGGTTGTAATAGAATTTTTGTTGATTATAACTATATTCTTTTGTCATACTGCCACTACTAGTATTGTTTACTTACAACCTCAACTATTTATTTTCCTCCAAGAACCTTGTTAAGGATGGTCCTCTTATCATTCCTATTTGTGATGTAACATCTTCATCTCATGGTATTGTTCCATCATCTCTTCACTTGTACTTTTATTATGGTTATCCTTCACATTCAAATTAGGATGAAGATGTTGTTATGCCCTTGAATGAGTATTCCCACAACCCCAAAGAGAATTTGCCCAACCCATCCAAAGTAGGAGTTAGGAAGTGGAACTATGATGCCACTACAAAATTCTTAAAGCAAATAGGCAACAAAACTTCCATGGGGTGAATTTTTATAAGGGAAAATGGAAGTTTCACATTGTAAAGTGTAAGATTTGTGGAAGGTAAGGAAAAATTACTTGCTCATAAGTGGGACTTATTTTGTAAGCATGTAGGTTAATGGGAGTATGGGGTTTGATGTGAAAGAAAAACTTCGTATTATTCCAAAGTGTGTAAACATGCCAAGAAGCAAAAAAAATTGCTGCATGCAAGTGGGAAAATGTTGGTGTATGATTGGCACATGGCGTGGTGGATAAAAACAAGGAAAGTTGTTCAATCTGCAATTTTCCTTCATTTGTTGTAATAGGGTCATCTAATGCTAAAATATGAATCATTGGGCCAAATGGGCCAAAGTGGAACAATATATGGCCCATTGCGCCAATTTTGCAAATGCAAACCTTACCATGTTTGTCTTCAAGGTCATTTGCCTTGAAAATCTATTACAAACCATGCACAACTACTAAGAAACCTTGCACATTCACCTAAGAAACATTTAAAGTTTACAAAATTCATTGAAATCTTTGAAACAAAGGGCAACAAAATTCTCTAAAATGTGAAAACAAGGTGGATTTTGATGTTAAATCATGTTAAAAGATCAATGGCATAATACATAATGCTTTTGGTGAAGATGGTGTTAGACAACCTTACAAACTAACAAGCAATGATGAATTATGAACATCTATGTGACCTCCAATTTTTGTTGGAATTTGGTTGTATTTTACCTTTGCTAAAATGTATGCATATTTTCATTAAGTTTGCACGAATGAAAGATGTGTTTATGTGCAACCTTGTGGATGCTATCAAGGTTTATTAAGGTGATTTATACAACCTGTATTATGAATAATCTTCCAACTATACTATAAACCATTTCTAAACCTTCAAGTCATTGCTTGAGTGCAAACATGAAAACATCCAAATGAAATCAATATTTGATATTAATTTTAGAGTTCAACATGTGGCATTGAAGAAAATGGCCACCACATATGAGTAATGCATAGAGATTTGGAGACCATGATGCATACCTTTGTCACTAAATGTGTATTTGTTGTGTAATCATTAGTGAAAAAACAATGTAAAAGCAAATCCTTGAACTCTCCTTTTGCATTATTTTGTTTATGTAATTTTGTGTTTTGTAGGTCATGGGTTACATAAATTTTGGTTCAAGAATTGTAATAAGGTTTCCACCATTTTTTTCTTTTCAATTTATGTTTTCATTTTTAATGTAATTATGTGGTTTTGTGGGTGTTTTGGCAAAGGCTATATAAACTTTGATTTGATAATTAGAAACAAGGTTTTCAACACATGGTGTCATGGATGTGCTTGGGATTGTGTATCCCCAATATTTTTTGTAACTAAATTGTGAGATGTCTTTCCCAAAATGCCTTCAAGTGAATTAAAACATTTTACTTTGGCGAAACCCAACTTGTGGATGGGGTGGAGACCTTTGTGTTTGAAAACTTGAATGTTAATGACCTTGATAACCAACAAGGCATGTTCCAACTTGACAATGAAGTCAATTGTAATAACATCCATGGCTTTACCTTTTGACATCAATCCTTTGACTAGAATGTGGCATTTGGTAACAACATTTCAAGTACATGTTTGCAACTTCCCTAAATATGTGATATTGGCTAAATTGGTTATGGTGGAGAAGAGGCAATGTGGAAGCTAAAAGGTGCTATTCTATGTTGGCTTTTATGAAGTCAAAATTTCACAACATGCTCACTACCTACCTACCACTTGTTCTATGCATGGTTCCACACTCTACAAAATTCCTCATATGTAAAATGCATTGAGCAATGGAGAGGAACACAACAACAATATTGGTTTGATGGTTAAGCATATGCTTTGTTTAATTATTGGGTCAATTTTTGCATAGGTTGAAATGTGTTGGCTTTTGTGTTCATTTCTAGTCAATTCAATGGTTGTTTTACAAACCAAACATCTTCCTTTTTATGATGTTGACATGTTCTACCCAATTGCCACAATTCCATGTTTATAATATTTTTTCTTTCCATGTTTTCTTGAAGTTGTAAATGTATGTGAACTTGGATTGATTTTGTAAGTCACGTATGTAGAGATAGCCAGTTTAAAGGGTTCAATTCCCCATAAGTGCTTGTGTTTGCTAGTGCATGTTCATATGTTGTTTGTGCCTTTTGTTTAAGTTTGCTCGCAAGTTTTATTGTGTGTGTAGAATGCACTTCATAATCCTTACTCACATGCCCTAAACTACATAATTTGGAACAAGCCAAATGCCGACAAAATAATTTCACAGGTCACCTTAAAATCCTCCAAATGTGAAAAAGATGGGCAAAAACTGATTTCCAAGGGTAGTCAGATTTTTTCACCTCTAAAGTTGGCAGAGGGGGCGGAATTTTCACTTTCAAATTTTAAAGTGGTAGCCATGTTGAGAATTAAAAACTTACCAGTGGGACCACTCTCAACACATCTCAGTTTTAGCCAGTTCAGCACCCCATGCCGTTCAGCTATGGCCCCACAGGCACTGGAAATGATAGTACAAGGGCAGCTCAAAATGAATCTCTCAAATATAATTAATTAATTTGAACATTCCAAAATGGTCTTTATTATTATCCTTCATAACATTTTTTCCTCCTTTGAACTAAATATATATTTTTAGTTTTTTTATAGAGTATTTTAACATTTTCACAAATAATATAATTAGGGTAGGTAGTACCTAGTAGGTAGGAGGTACTTACAGACCAAGAATTGGAACAGGCCCTCACGCAATCAAATGTCAGAGGCAAAGTGGGTGGTAGGTACGTACGTACGTACGTAGAGAGTCACTAGCTTAAGGCTGGCGGGCAGGTCCTATCACAACCACAAGTAGGGTTTTTTGGGACCAATTTCCTCAAGTAGGTCCATTGGCGAGGATCCCCAGCACTAAAATGGCAATTGTCCTAACTGGGTTGTAGCAGTTTTACAAGTGCTGACCTAGGAAGTGCCTAGGTTTAGATTTGGCTAATTTAATTATTTTTATTTTGAAAAATGAGGAAAATTTTCACTAAAAATCGCAAAATTTTCATGTTTTCTTTTCATTTTTCAGAAAAAAAATTCTCAAAGTTGCGAAAATTTTCCACAAGAAAAAAAAAAAAAAACACTGCTTACAACCAGCGTAGTCAGACATGTTGTTACATAGTGAAAAAATTCGTGTGATTCTTGCATGGGCGTTATGATTTTGGTAAAGCCCACTTCCAGTTCTTCTCACCATGCAATCATGGTCTTTTCACACATTAAAGCTCTCGGGTGAGGGGCATTACTGGATTTGGGCCACGTTTGACTCCACCTCATGCAAAACTCTATCTAATCCCGGGCCTTAGATTGTTCCTTACCACCATGTAACTTAAGTTACTCAATTCGGAAGGTACTCAGCACCTTGTCTCTCTTCGCTGTCCTTATCAGTAGATTGTTATCCCTTTGCAATGTCACTGTCATGACAATGTTTTATGTGAGAGAAGGGTCTATCAGCAGACCCGTCTGAATTTGAGATCCTCCCGAATACAAGCTCCGCAAGGATCTCAAATCTTGAAGGGTCTGCTGATAGACCCTTCTCCTATATACATTTTCACACACTAATAAAACTGGGAATCATGTTACAGGTCTGGTTCTTCAAAAGAGTTCCAGTTTGGATCTTCAATTCCAGTTTTAAAAATGGGAATTGGTTCAAATTCAGTCTCACTAAGACCTTAAACAGGCAGTTCTTAGAGCATCTCCAGTGGTGCTCAGTATGTGATCCTGGATAGTAAAATTCGATGAACGAAATCCAACAACATATAATGCCGGTTTGACTCAGGAAAAATGGTTTTGGCTCAGAATAATTGCACAGGTTGCCGTGGCTGGTGAAAGGTGCATCAGCGCTGTGCACCTGCAGAAAAAGAGTGTAGTAAATGATGATCTAACTGCTGCCAGTGTTTCTCGTTGGCTCATCATAATGATTGGTCCAGGTGGTTTGCTATTAGTAGTCCCCCCGCCTATTTGCTGTCCCAGTTTCAGTTTTATTGATGGGGTTGCAAAAGAGTACATAACTACACTTGAATGTGAAAAATATTTTCTCAGGGTCACATACTGAGCACCGCTGGAGATGCTCTTAGTTCTTTACCCGCCAGAGCTCGTAGTAGTACCCACTACGACAGCAGATCCACAACCACATCCACAGCAGATCCAAGGGCGCTTTTACAATTGCAGTGAACTACTATCTGCAGAGGCATGGCAGGAGCTGTAGGTATGGGTTTTTGAGAGGTGTGCAGCGTCAACAGCGACTAGCTTTTTGAACAGCCTAGTAGTGCAGGACCTACAAGACAAATCTTTTTTTTTTTCTGTGACACCCAGCAGATACTTCATTTCTCTGTGAGGGTATGATGGGCAAAAAAAAAAAAGAGAACAAAAAGAGTTTCGTAGTGTCAATCATGAGCATTTGACAATAATTAAGCATGTTTGAAAAGCTTAATTATGACACCACTCAACAGCTCGCCCAGTCATGCAGCAGAAGAAGGTTTGCAGGCTTGCAGGAGGCCCGGTTTGGAGTTAATTTGACAGTAGCTAGTAGCTGCTGGAGCTAGCTGGGGTGTCTCAGTAACCAGTTAGGTCCAGAACCTGCTGGAGGGTTAGCTAATGGTGGAGTCTCTGCAGGTCTTGGTTGGATTGAGAACTCGGAAAGCCAGTGGCTGGATTTTTTTTAACTCTAAAGAAAGTGGGTTTTATGAACAAAAATTTCCAGAGTTCCAGTTCTTCATCAGGAATTATGCTCCTTCATAGAGAATTTACATGTTGGGCCTTCATCAAGGAAGCTTTATGTTGTGCAAAACCCTCTGGCTGAGGCATTCCCAAAATAACAGGCCCTTGGCCTCCAGACTTGGGGACCCATTATTTTGGGAATGCCCCAGCCCTGGGGCGCCACCCTCTTTCACAAAACTCCCAGGAGGCTGAACTAGGGTCTCAAGGGCGCAGAGATTAATTTGTAACATGCCGGAGATCATTTATTGCCGTGAAGAGTTGATTGTGGTTTTATATGTGAGGGCACGATTCGAGCTAGTGTCTGTTTCTGGTTGTACAGAACAGCCGTTTGGAGCTAGTGTGCTGTTTGTGTCATTTTTAAACTGGTATTTGCTGGCAGTTGAAAACAAAACCGGAGCTTGAGACTTGATCTGAAGCAGGGCCGAGTGGGAAAAACAGCAAGTATGACGGTTGTAGTTACTAAAGCTGTAAACTGCGCATCGGCTGCATGTGCGAGTTGGTAACACTCCCTACCCGAACTTAGTCCAAATGGCGGACTGGCAAGGGTGGTGGATTCCCGAGGTAATCTCATGGGTGGTGACCCGGGCGGAGCAGGTCGACGACTAGTACTGGGTGATGATGGGGTAGGAACTTCGATGACGGGAGTTGCGGAGTCACTTCCAGTTCATGGTGGTAGTGGTACTGGAGCATGATCTGTTGCCGGGGCAGGACCAAACTAGATCAATCAGGGCGCTTAGCTAGTTATAGTACGAAGCTCAGAAGCGGCGAGACTAGAACACGTTCGGTCAGTACCTGCGCAAACATTGATCCACTCGACTGCTGCTGCTGCTGAGATTTACCGACGCACATGTGCTTCACTTGGTGAGGTACTTGGACTAGTTTGGTAAGACGAAGGTCCATCTCCCAACGTGCCCCAGCTACTTCGGCATTCTGCATCGACTTCTCTAGCCTTCTTGTCCATGCCCGCTTCCCCAAGCATGGGTTCCCTCGATGCACTCATAGGGAGAGAGAGACTACGAGCTGCTTGCTGCATTCAAGGAGAACTGGCGAGAAGCAGGAGCCAAAACCCCTTCGAAGTTTGGAGCTCAGACTAAGTCTAATATTCCTCTCTCACTGGACTGACAAAGACAATTTTTTTTAAATACCAAAGATGCCAGTCCCTCCGTTTTAAACCCTTGGAACTCAAGAAAACACACAACTCCCACA
>Ga0116230_10004439_pt1 | contig 13744 bp, 6 predicted proteins | sample S1TSphfallax_3_FD_88678 | JGI IMG/M metagenome (GOLD analysis project Ga0116230, IMG submission 88678) | Host-associated microbial communities from peat moss isolated from Minnesota, USA - S1T2_Fd - Sphagnum fallax MG | ecosystem: Host-associated > Plants > Peat moss > Unclassified | place: USA...
GTTATTTTAAATTATTCCACATTAGGTCTTTAAACTAATTTAATTTACGCCATATTAGGTTATTTAAGTTATTGGACTTAAAATTATTCATAGTTATTTTAGATCATTCCACCTTAGGTTATTAAATTTTTGGTTATTTTAAGTTATTCTAAGTGTTATGGATGCTAGCACTATGGAGTTCATTCATATAAATGTTCATCCATGACTTGTATTGAACTTGTATCTATTTTTTAATTTAATTTAAATTCACTCTTAGTTAATTTTTAATTAAGTTTCAGTTTACTTTTAGTTAAGTTTTAATTCACTTCAAGTTAACTTTTAGTTCACTTCTATAATTCTTAATTAAATCTCAATTCACTTTTAATTGAATTTTAATTCATTTTTAATTAAATCTTAGTCCACTCCCAGTGAAATATTAATTCATTCATAATTTACAAATGGATACACATGGATCACATATGGGTTCACATGGCATACATGGTGAACATGGGCCACATGTGGGTTAAAACAATTTTAAAAAATTTCTTTGAACTAGATGCCCAACGTGTATAAATAAAAGTAAAATTCCCCATTATTTTTAATCTATTCAACATTGGTTTTGAATATGTTTTCTTGTTATATTATTATTATTATTATTTTGCAACAAAATCTTGTTGAATTTTTGTTTTGCACATATCATGTTTTTGTACTTGTTTTTTTAATTTCACAACTTAGGTTTGGAACCAAGCCTACTTTAGTTTTCGTTTTGGTTAAAAAATATCGTAAACTTGGTTATTTTCATGCCTGTGACACTAAATTATTCAACCCTAGGATATTTTTGGTTATTTTAAATTCTTATGTTAAATGACACATCCCCAAACTCCTTGAAAGATTCAAATGTAAGTCTCAATGTGAAAATAACAAAAGAAAAATAAAATTGGGGTATGTTCCCTAACTCATAGCACTTTTGGGGTGAAAAGGGCGCGTTGGATTTTTAGGATGGGGAATAAAACAAGTGACAAGTGACAAGCGGGTCAATTATTCATATCGATCTACACAAACCAAACAACAAATCAGTTAGTGCATAATTGGAACATTTTTGGTGCACGGACAAGCCACGAACATACATGGACTCACAATTCACCATGGTTCGAACTTGGGGTAAGCCACCACTTACCCCTTTATAATATTCTCTGTAACACACAAGGGTTGCATTTAAATGGTGTTTTTCCTGGGATTCCCAAATTAAAAGTTCCGCAATTCCCGAAATTGGGATTCTTGCCATTTTGGACACCCATAACTTCTTGTGCAAACCTCTCATTCACATGAAGTCTAAAGCAAAGTTATAGTCCCTCATTGAAAGTTTTTGAATGATATATGGCATGCCTCCTGCACACATGTAATTCAAGGTAACTCTTGATTTTTAATGGTTAAAAATCAAATTAACATTTTGATTCCTGGCTTTTCTTTCAACCCTAACTTGTGTTATAAGTACTTAAATGGATCATGTGAGCCCATTTAAGACATTTTCTTCTTAAAAGCTTTCTAATGGTATAGGGAAATTTTTAATCCAATAAGTCTTGACCCCTCAAATTATTCTTTGAATATTCAAGAATCCATTATTATTCCAACTCTGAAAGTGGGAGTTCACTTGGAAGTGTGTGGGTTCATTCCCTCACATTCTCCCACACTCCCAATAATGTCAATGTGACTCCCAAGTTACACTCCCAACCCACACCTTTTTATGTCTTTGTTTTGGTCACGAACCCAAGGTTAGGGTCATGACATTAAATTATTAAATTTTAAGCTATTCTAAACTATAACCACCCTAAATTATTTTAAATTATTCTATCTTAAGCTATCTAAAATTATTCCATCATCAATAATCTTAGGTTATTCTACCCTTGAAGTTATTTTAGATTATTTTACATAAGTTATCTTAGGTTATTTAATTTTAAATTGGTCTAAACCATAATAACTTAAAATATAATTTTGGGTATAACCTAAATTAACCAAAAATAACTAATTATTTTAATTACACCTTAATTTTAAATAAAATAACTTAAAAATAACCTAGGGTAGAATGGCCTAAAATAGCTTAAAATGTAATAACTTAAAACATTTAAAACAATAACATTAACAAATTATTATAATGAGTTTGTTGCAACACTAACCTTGAGCTTATGACCAAGGCAAGGGCTTATAAAGCTTGTGGGCCAAGAGTGAAGCCTGGAAGTCACATTTCATGCTCTTGGGAGTGCATGAAAGTGTTAGGGAATGAACCCCCACACTCCCAAGTGAGTTCCCCCTTTGGGAGTTGGAGTCCCAATGGACTTCCAAACCTTCAAAGGGAGATTGCAGGGGTCAAAATTTCACTGGATTGAAAAGTTCCTTATAACATTGAAAAGCTATTGGAATGTAAATGTCTAAAATAAGTTCGCATGACCCATTTGGGTACTTTAAACATAAGTTATGCCAAAAGAAAGGTCGAGAGTCAAATTGTCAATTTGACTTCCGACCATTAAAAGTCAGGAATTGCCCTGATTTACTTGTGTGCAGGTGGCGTTTCACATATTGTTGGAAAGATCTCGACAAGGGCTACAACTTTGCTTTAAACCTCACTTCAATTGGAAGTTTTCACACAAAGTTATGGGCCCCCAAAGTTGTGGGAATCCCAATTTAAGGAATTTTGGGACTCCAACTTGGGAGTCTTGGGACAAAATGACATTTGGGTGTTGGCCCCATGGCCAAGCATAGATAATATTATAAGAAGGAAGGTGGTGGCTTCCCCCAAATCCGAGTTATGGTGAGTCTTGTGAATCTGTGTTTGCTTGTGGCTCATCCATGCACCAAAAGTGCTCTAACTATGCACTAACCAACTTGTTGTTTGGTTTGTGCAGATCCATGTGAATAATTGACTTGCTTATCACTCTTCCTAGTCACATCTCGAAGCTCCAACACACTCCCCTACCCTTGAAATGTTATGAACCAGGGAACGCATTCCAACTCATTCTCCTTCCAATGTTTTCACCTTTTTCACTCGTAGTTAAGTCCATCAAAGAATTTGGGGTTGCGTCATAATTATTTCAATTAATAATGAATTATGCTTGGTAGTTATGAAACATGGTGATTTCATACATAATAACCATGTAATGATTAAAATATGATAAACATGTTTCATTTTTAAAGTCTCATAATGATTTAAACTAATGAATTACACCCCACTTTTAAACTAGTGAAATAATGTTAAATTTCCCAAAAATGAATCATCATACAAAACATAAACTCAAATTTGATGCATGGTTTAATTTATAAATCTTAATCCCAACTACACCTAATTTCATTAATTAAAAGCATTTGCTTTAATTTTAAAGGTCAATTCTTTATTTTTTCTTAACATATCAATTAATTGTTCAATACTTTCTAAATCCCTTGCTTGTTATGTTTATATTTATTCATTTACACCATAACCTATTAATCATGCAAAATCAATATCATAAATTAAAGGTTTCAAGGTGCATCTTTATACAATAGATTTTTCCCCAACATTTATAGGCAATGGAAGACCACAAATATATATCAACACACAAAAATAGTTTAAAAAGAAATTGATGTGTTATGTAAGCCTTATTGAATATTTCAGAAAACCCACTTGCAAGAATTAAAAGCATATGTGTAAATTCTTGAATGCGTCCAATAAAAATCTATATATACATTTTCATTTCCTACAATTAGATAATGGTTTTCCATGCACAATTTTAAAATGTTATCATAATCCTTCCATTAAAGCCCCCAAATAAATAACTTAGGGGTTTAAGTTCAAGAAAGAGTCTTGAACAACTTGTAACATCTATTGCTGCAACTTGGATACTAATTTTTTATCATCTCAAAATACTAGAATTTTTTAAACAAACACTTCAACATCTAAAGAAAAACAACAAATCTATTCCAAAATGATACACAAAGAGGTAGTGTTTCACAAAGAAAAACTTGATTCAGAGAAAAATTCTCATTCCATTCACCCAAAAAAATAAAATGTTCTTACAAACATCGAATTCTTCTTAGAAATCCTTTCTAGAAAATGGTGGAATTCCAAGAAAATCTTGGAAATCTTTCCTAATCAATCAAGATAAACCTAATTGGTGTCAAACTAATCCTCTAAAATTTTGTTCTAAATATAAACATTTAAACTACTTCAAAAATCATTTTTGATTTTTAATAAATCGGTACTAAGAATTAGGTAGTGGGAAATCGGTAGTCAAAAATCGATGATGGGAATTAGTAGTAAAAAAACTTGAGTTTTTACAAGATGAATTTTTGGTTATTAACACCTTCATCAATTTCGAGGTGTGTTTTTATTGAAATATTGACTTAATTTTACCAATTAAAAGAACCAATCCCATTGGAATAAAAAGGGGATTGTGTTAAGGCATTAGGTTTCATCTAATTAGACTTGGGGTTTTTGGTATATTGTTTCAAAAATATAAAGGCATTTTATTGGAATGTTTTCATAAGCAACTTTGGCATTTGAATAACCACATCTCCATTTTGGATTTGCAAATATGGAAAGCAAGACCGTAAATTTGATTATATTGTAGTTTTGTATTATACATTTGCATGGTGAAGATGTTTTGATGTGGATCTATTTTAAGAACCAAATAGTGGCATAATACCATCCATATGAAAATTTTGGATTCAAGTCGAAATTGAAAGTAGGATGAACTTTGAAATGAAGAACTTTAAGTAATAACTATGGTGTGAAGGTTAGACTTTCACCCTTTATGTATTGAACTAAATTTATATTATTTTTCTATTAAATTTGATTGAGAAAAGTATTGCATATTGTTCATGTTATAGTTGTTATAGACCACATCAAACCATCTAGTTTGCCTACAACACCTTAATGTTTGGTGGAATATTTTTTTTAGGGTTTTATCAATAAAACATCTGTACTTGTGTTGTTAACAACTTGAGTCATCAAAGACATGCACAAATATGCTTACAATTTAATGGCACAATGTTCACCAATGGGTTTAGCTTGGTATGCTTGGAACTTGGAAAGGTTAGGTAACAAGTAACTTGTTGGGTTCAAGGGTTAAATAACTTTTATTTTTGGTAAGTGTTGGTCTTTTGATTCATGAATTGCACTTACATCTAGAAATATGTACCTAGAACTTGTATCTTTGCTAAGTTTTATTATGCTTGGAAAGGTTTAAATATCAAGCAACTTGTTGAGTTCAAGTGTCAAATAACTTTTATCTTTTGGTAAGTGATAGTCCCTTGATTCATGAATTGCACTTTCTTGCACCTACATCCAAAAATATTGCTAGGCTAGATACATTATGCATTTTTTAAATGTTTGGCAAGAGTTTCCATTCAAAATATTCAATGGCACAACATTTTGTTCCTTTTGAATTTCAATTTCAAAAGGTATTTCCAACAATAATTTCTACAAAAAACTTTGGAGGTGAATTGTAGGAGGACAATATTCATTGCCAAGAAAGTAATGTTGAACTATAAAAAGTTGTGTACATCATTAAGTAGAAAATGTTTCAATTCCTCTTGTCCCTAATCTTCCACCCCCCTGTCCACTAGATTATTCATGATCCAACTAAAGTGATGTCTAAAAATCCAACCCTTGAAATTGTTGCATCTATTACTACATTTGTTGCTCTTAGATGTGCAAACCTTGGAAATGTCTAGGTCATGTAGTTTGAAATTTTCAAAAAGTTTAGTTTGTAAAAATGCGTTGGGCAAAAGCAATTTTCAACAATGACAACATCCTTTTTGTTGTTAGATGCATTGTGTGCACGAAGATGGAATGCAAGGAAAAACTATTTGTTCCAAAGTGGGATTCTTTGGAAAAACATGTTAGGAAGAGAAGAAATGAATCTAGGCAAAAGGTTATTGATATGAAATGTGCACATGCAAAAAATGAAGTTCAGTATGTTGTAATGAACATGTATCTGTCATCAACATGTTGCAATTTGGTGTTGTATCTAAAAAAATGATGCCAAGTGGCACTTTGAAAATTTAGATTGCGTTTTGAGGCCTCAGGCCTGCCTCCACTAAATAAGTAGAAATTAAAATACAATTTGTTTTCATATTTCTGTTATTGAATAAGGGTAAGCATGTAATTAATTGTGAAAGTTGTAAATCTCTTTTTTATTTTTTGAAATTAGAAAGGAACTCGAAAAAACACTAGAGTGACTTTGTGGGTTGGGAGATGGTTAATTGTATCCACCAGCATGTGTTGAAGTTAAGTAAAGAGGCTCTAGGTTTTGTTGGATATGTTGCACTCACAACAAACAAAACGACAAATGTTGATAACCAAAGTTGGGTTTTAATACATGGATACATCTGGTGAAAGATTGATGCCGAATCCCCATTTTATTGACTATGGAAAGGGTTGTTAATGGCTCCAATTCAAATAACCTAACACATGTTTTGATCAACTCATTGGTGATCAATGCATGATTTTTTCAAGAGAGTATTGTTAATAAACTTGAATCTTTTGGCACAAATGGAGTTAGTGTGTTTCAAGGAGTACAAAATGGAATTTCAATGCAACTCCACATAAATTATGCCCCATTTATAATGGGAATGCATTGCATGGATCATTGGTGCAATTTGGCGGTGCAAACTTTTTCCATTTGCCAATTGTTTCAAGGTTAGAAAACCTCATGCAATCTTTGTATGGGTATTTTTTTTAATACCCTAAAAAGACACCTTGAGTTTATTAAACTAGCCCAAATTATGGAAACAAAGGGAAACAAGATCTTACAAATCATGAAAACACGTTGGATTTCCAAGTTATCACTTGTGAAACAAGTTTTCTATGAGTGTTGGCCACTGTTGATGAAAATGGCTTTGGATTCGTTGTCCCTTTGGTTGCCTCAAATCTTGATATGATATGTGATGCAAAAATTATTTTGTCTTTGGTTTGTTTCATTCCAATGTTAGAGATAACAAAACTTTTGGTGAAGTTTGCCCAGTTTCACAATGTATTTGTCTATGACCTTGTGGTAGTAGTGGAGATTTGTCAAGCTGATCTCCACAAGTTGTATGTGGATCTTATTCATGTGGCTTCCAATGATGATGTTTTGTGAGGCTTTCATGGGTTGGTGGAAACCAACCATGATGCCATATGTATGAAGTGGATCATTGATTTATACATAAGGATTGATCACATGGGGTTTGAGCTCAATGGTTAACATGTATGGTCAAAACGTAAGAACTTGGAAATTGGGTTCAGTGAATTTGTAACCTATGAGACCTACTATATTGTTGTGGATAAGGTGAAGCAACAACCTTCAATTGTTGTTGAGCAATTGATTATTGAATTGGAGATTCAATTTTGTCCTCATGAGCTCATGGATACATTAAAGGTTATCTATCCCCAATATTCATTACAAGAGGACCTTGAATCCAAGTTTGGAAAACATTTGAACACCATCATAAAAAACTTATTATGCACCTAGGGAGGTTGAGCCTACAAAAATTTGGGATGTTCCACTTCTAGATGCAACAACTTTGGATTTGCAAAGGTTCACCTTTGTACTTTCCATGAAGAATAATTCTCAAACTAATAGGGAGCCTCCACATGATTTCAACCCTTTGATTTGATTATGGAAAGGGTTAACTACCAACCAAGTTGTGATTCATTGTATCCCAAAATATATTAAGTTGGTAGAGATTATAATTGTTCAAGTTATTGGATCAATGGAAGATGAACACACTTTCAACATTATAAGCTTTATGAGATCAAAGCCTAAAAATAAGTTCACAAGTCACTTGGATTTGGTGATATGTATGGTTTTAATAGTTTTACACCCTTGAGAATTTTGCAGATGATGTTGTCATCCAAGAATGGAAGGAGATGTGTGTATGGTATGGTGATGACACAAAGTTATTGATTTCTATTTTTCTAAAGTTTTGATAGATTCTTCTATTGTGATTACTTCTTACAATTTCATATTTACTTGTTTTTCATTTTTGATGTTTGTTTGAGTTGGTAATAACAAAGAGTTAGATCAACATAACTATTTTATGTTGTCCTTTGTTTTCATAATCGTGGCTTGTTTGGTACATTGGATTTGGCAAATTCACATCGACATGCCAATTCTTAGGTTTTCTTAAGACCAATAACATCATTGGATTATGCACGTAGGCCATGTGTTACAGTGGATAAGGAAATTTTCTTGGGGTTTGATTCCCCCACATGGCATTGTCATGAATTTGGAGAATGTATGAAAATTTGATTGCCACAAGAATGCTAGAGGATTGTATAATGCTAGAGAATTAAATACATATGTTTCCTATAAGACATAGATTTCCAATGTCCATAGATTGCCATTTGAATTGTATACAAATGCATACATAAGGCGCAGGGTCTATGAAAATCCCAAGGACTATAAAAGAATTGTATAATAGATATATAAAAAAATTTGGATTACAACTTTGGATTATTTGAGATATTGCCAAAGTTTTTGAATATGGATTTTTAGTAGTCGCTATTTTTCAGATGTTGAGTTTTTTGCACTCACTATTTACTAGACACAAAAGTTGCTACATTTTCTAATTTATTTGGAGCACTAAAATTACATATTCGCAAATTACAGAAAAACAAATTGGGAAGTAAGTTCATACGCAGAGAGTGAGAACCTAGGGAGCAAATTGCTCTCAATGCTGGCCCACAAAGTTGGGAAGTAGGTTTGTACTTAGATAGTAAGAACCAGGGAGCAAATTGCTCTCAATGCTAGCCCACAAAGTTGCAAATATATTTGCTTGTGCAATTTGTTTTTTAAAATGATGTGCCAATGATGCCCAAAAAAAATTCTCTTAAATTTTTTGGTTGTACCCAAGTTATGAGAAATGCTTCCAGTACCATGCCTGCCCCTGTGGTTCAGCTTCAATTAAATCTCAAAAGAAAAAGTCAAAAGAAAAAAGAAAAAAAAACTACCTCCGGAAATTTGGAGATTCGAACTCCATTATGTCTTACAAATATGTGACTATTCCAACCACTAACTTCCCATTGTTTTCTTCAAAGTGCCAATGTACCTTGCACATTTAGTTTTATATGTCAGAATGAATTTTCTTAAAATGAAACAGTTGAATATCTTTTGTTGAAAACATTAAATATTTTGGCAGAAACTGTTGATTGTGAACGGTGGGTATCATATAACTATTATGACTTATTTTAAAAATAAGAGATTGCGACACAATTGTTCAAAACTTCTTCCATAAGTGGAACATTCAAGGTTCAAATGTCCACTTTCACAAGTTGGGAAAGTGTCCAACTTGGACAAGAAGCATCCCAACAGTCATCTTCTTCCCCAAATGGCTTTCATCTCTAATGGAGTCATCCAAGCAACAAGATGGTTGTAGAAAAAAAATTACAACTTGAAATCTGGTATTCAAAGTTCTAGTAGGGTACAACTGCCCATCATCGATCATTGTCCTATTATTGAAGATTTCTTTGAATTTTGTCATTTGTGCTTTATTTTGAGTGATTTAAAATATTATGGGAGCTCTACCTCAAGCTTTACAAACCATCTTTGAAGTGCAAAGCAAAAGGAGTAATGAAAAAATAGCAATAAGAAAAATAAACTTTTCAACTTACAAAACCCATTTTCTTCTTTTTTTTTCTTTCCTCTCTTTTGGACCCCTCTTATTTTCAGAGCTCATAACTTGTTTTTTCATAATTTTTAAAAATGATTTAAAGTGCTATAGGAGCACCACCTTCACTTGTACAAATCATCTTTGAACTCTAATAGCAATAGAGCTACTACATACAAGGAATTTTTGTTGTTCGAGGACTAACTTTGCAGTGTTTTGTGGTTTGTCTTTTTGAGTTCTTGACCCCTCTATTTTCACGGGGCAGTGTAACTTTCTCATTTCTAATCCGGTTTTGATGATTTTGAGTGCATCAAATGCGTCAAGAGGAGGAGGGGTTAAAGTTTTGTTTGGAAAAACAACAAAGCCCTCCTCCCCTTGGATCCGGCCTGCCCTGAATGCTTAAGTGTTTGCTCACTGGCCGTTCTATCCTACTTACCAATGGTAGTTAAAACAATACAATCTAAAATTTTGAGGAAATACTAGGTAGCACTTGGTTTGTGTTAGCGTTGATCCTTGTGCTGCATTTAATTCGTTTCACGACTAAAATACTTACCATACAACCTAGTCTTGGGATTCATGACCTCTCATGACATTAATGCTACCGAAACTTTCATATTCGAAGTCAATATAAAATAGTACATCCAGTGTACGGATAGAAAGACCTTAAATTAGCAAAGGGTCCTTATTGTAATGCCGGCATTACACAAAAATACTGCCCGCTCTTCTGTTTTCCTGTCTGCCCTTGGCCCAAGGAGAAAAAAGATGCATGCTGCCCAGACACACTTTGGGCCCCCTTTTATTTATGCATGGTTTTGGGCTTGTAATGGACACTAGGCCAGAAACATACATAACATGGACACAAACATGTGTGGGCACCACCAGACACATATGCATTGGGCAAATAGGCAATCAGGGAAAAAAGAAGCAGATAGTAGTACTTTGGTACTGCCTGCAATAAGGACCCTTTGCAGATTTACTGTCTTCGGTACCATATCTACAACTGATGCTTGGCACAAAATAATTAACCAAAGGTCTAGCTGAAAAAATGGAAAAAAAAAAATTAATGATATTTGTCAAAATTCTTGAAAATTGAACTCCCAACTTGTGAAGAACTGTGTATCGCCATCCCAACCATTGGGTATTATTACAAATACACAATAGAAGGTGTGCTTTGCAAACTAATTCCTCAAACATTGAAATTTTGAAACTGCCAAACCTTGTTTTCTAAAATTAATATTAAGAACATATTCAGCAAAAAAGTGCCAATCATCACTGGAGTCAACTCACTCCAGTTCTAGAAACACACAGATAATCATCACCTACAATTTGCTGATGATGGTTATGAATCTTGCACCCATCTGTCACTGGAACTAGTGAACCTAGCCTAATTTGTAGACCTTCTTAAATTCATTGGTAATTGAACATCTCGAATCCAGAAACATACATTTTTGGAAAACATCAGTAACAGGAAAACATTCCTGCAATTGACAAAAAGGATCTCTTAAACTAGAATCAGAACCAGGATAACTATGAGGTTACAATCAAGAAACTTTGAATCACAAGAAAGCAACTGTGGGGACTGCACCTTGACAGCATGTGCCCCATCGTGATTCTGGGCGATGAAGTTGAGCAACAAATTGACAAACTTGTCTAGCTTGAATCCTTCAGCAATGATTTCTATGTGATTATTACTTGGCCACACAGATCCAATAAACTTTTCATATCAATATTGCTGATTGTTACCATGAGACCACAATGTCAATCTTAAGAATGATCATACCTGAATGGCGTGGGCAACATGACTGACAACAATCATTTGAAACTTGCCTTGTGTCTGCCCATTTAATCTCCACACTTCTTCAGATTCCGAATCCCCATTCTTCCAGAAGCAAAAAATACTTCACTTGGAATTCAGAACCTCACCATTTGGGTGCAGGAAATCTTTGCCTGTCTAGTCTATATGTACCAGCTAGAAGAAGAACTTAGGCACTAGGACATGGCACAAGGACTTCAGACAAACCTTCATACCTTGGAAACAGCTAGAAGACAAGCTTTGGCTCATATAGCTGATCAAAATTGTCCGGCACTCACAATGCTGAGTCAATACCCTTTTCAAAAGACCTAAAGAAAGCACAGGCTCTAGCCACACCTGAGAGATGATCTGCAGAAAAGAAGAATCTCACATGCACAAAGAAATACTTCTGGAATGAAAGTCTACTTGAAAATTATTCCTAAGTTTTTATATCTTGTTCACAAAAACATGAGATGAATAGAGTGCAAAACTATATCATAACCGTCCCCTTCAACAAGTTTCAGACTCCTCAAAATGTGACCACCAGGCAATAAAGACTGGAGCACCCAATGCAATGTAAGTTGTTAGCTTCCAAGAAAAGCGGTAAACAAAGTTGTTTCCCAAAAGGTAAGGCAATAAATGTAAGAATTAAGGAATGCAGAGAAATCAACCAGTGTTCACCCTCCTGACATTTCAAAGTTGAAGGTATTGAAATATGGGGCTTTCATCAACATTTTCCTAAGTGCACAACCACCTCTTACACTGCACTCAACTTGAACACTCTAATCTAATCCCCGATGAAGCATGAAATGAAAAAATACCAAGGAGGAAACCAGATCCATGTGTGACCACCCCTGCAAAACAGTCAAGGATGGCAGAACTGAGTTTTCATCTTATGAACTTGAAGAAAACCACACAGAAGATTTTACTAGTACTGTGAATAGGAGCAAGCAATCTGTGGCCAACAAGAAAAAAATGGGCAGATAGAAGAAATATGTGGAGCAATAGTACCATAATTTTATAAAGCCCATACATACATTACTGACACTCTGCTGCACACATGAAATCACAGCTTTCATGTCTGCATAAAATCAAACACCAGGCAAGTTCCCCATCAAGAGATGGAGGGTTTGAAGAGCTGAAAAATTCTAAACTCTTTTGTGGGATGCTCAGACCCATCAGGAAGTTGTCAAATGCCTGAGAATCACAGAATGCCTCACTCCATCAAGGATTCTTGAAGTAGTCTATGGGTTTGAAGAAACTCAAGAAGCAAAACCCTTCTGTGATAGATAGATCTAAAGATCGTAAAACTGCTGGATCATTTAAAGTGTTACACAGTATCAGAGGGAGAGCTCACAAATTGGCAAATGTTATGTCAGGAATGGCAATTTTGTGCTACTCTTCTCCTCTCTCATCAAAGAGTTCATGCCACAGCAATTCAGAGCTATATCCTGCTGGTGGCAGGCCTACCATTGACATTGCACACCAACACAAGCCTCAACAGACTGATGATGTATAGAGAGCAATTCTAGAAGCTCCAACTACAAGAAGAGAAACAGAATTGCTTCTCTGGGTGGTGCAGACAGGAAACTCCTACTGACCCATTTCCAATCCCCTTTCAATTGCCAAAAGCCCTTGCAAGAGACTAAAACAAGAGTGTTTGTAGCAGAGCTTTTGTATTGCAATTGCCTAGACTTGCTCCTCCAGGTCTCTGGATTACAGTCCTAGACTTCAATGTCAAGAGATCTCAGTGAGGGAAAACACACACACACACCAAGAGGCAACAATTCTACACTGGGTATGAAGCAGAAAACAGCCTCAGGAGCAAAGAGAAGCCTGGCCGATATTTGTTTTTCCCCCTTCTCTGCCAAGACGAGGACGAGGAGGAGATGGAGGAAAAAACAAGGGAGGTTGTTCCCTCCTCGAGTCCCTTTGGAGACATTTCCAAATCTCGAGGACAACTGGTAGACAGACCAGGCGCAACAGCAGCAGCAGCAAGAGACCAAAAAATAAATAATAAATAATAAGGCGTCGGCAACACAACCGAAGGCTGTTGTTCTGTGACAACGGCTGCTGCACCATCAGCATCCGTCATCTCGAGCCAGGGGTGGTGGTGGTGGTGGCAAGCACGACAAAGCGGCAGCCCCCTCGAAGAGCGGAGATGCCTCTGTCGCAGTCACCCAGCTGCTGGCCTCGAAGCTAGCTTTCCCTGATGAGAGACGCTGCTGCTTGCCATGTGCGCGTATGTATAACAACTGGGTGTGTATCAAGTATATGTGTAGTGTATGTGTGTGGGAGTGTCTTGTGTCTTCTCTCTTTCTTCTGTTTCTCGTGTGTGTGTGTGAGAGAGAGAGA
>Ga0116230_10004441_pt1 | contig 13743 bp, 8 predicted proteins | sample S1TSphfallax_3_FD_88678 | JGI IMG/M metagenome (GOLD analysis project Ga0116230, IMG submission 88678) | Host-associated microbial communities from peat moss isolated from Minnesota, USA - S1T2_Fd - Sphagnum fallax MG | ecosystem: Host-associated > Plants > Peat moss > Unclassified | place: USA...
CCATGGCGAAGATGCACCGCTGGTATTTTCCCGTTTACCCGCTGGGCGTTGCTGGCCTCAATTTGAGCGCCTACGATCTGGTGATTACCAGTTCATCTGGCTACGCAAAGGGAGTGACTAAAAAGAAGACGGCCACCCACATTTGTTACTGCCATACACCCACGCGCTGGATATGGCGTTACGATGATTATGTAAAACGCGAGAAATTCGGATTACCGCAGCGCCTGCTTCTTCCGCCGATACTTCGCGGACTGAAGTCCTGGGATAAAGCCGCCGCCCGCCGCCCGGACTTTTTCATCGCCAACTCCAGAACAGTGGCGCAGCGAATCTGGGAAATTTACAAACGCGAGGCCACCGTCATCCATCCTCCCATCGACGTGGACCGATTTCGAATGTCAGCCGAACAAGATGACTACTATCTCGTCTTGTCGCGTCTCGTGTCTTATAAACGGGTCGACATTGCGATAGAGGCATGCAATCGTCTCCAAAGGCGGTTGATTGTTATCGGAGACGGATCTGACCGCGAACGCCTTCAAAAACTGGCCGGCCCAACGGTCTCATTTCTCGGCAGACTATCCGATGAAGATGTGGAAACATACGTCTCCAGGTGCCGGGCGCTCCTGTTTCCGGGTGAAGAAGATTTCGGCATGACACCACTGGAACTGGCATCCGCCGGAAGGCCCACGATTGGTTTCGGGAGCGGAGGAGCATTGGAGACCATTGTTCCCGGAGTGACTGGGGTCCTTTTCCCGGAACAGAACGCCGCTTCGCTTGCGGGCGCTATCGAGGAACTAGAGTCGCGGACTTGGTCTGTCACAGCCCTTCGGCAACACGCGAGAAGTTTCGACCGGGCTGTCTTTCGCAGGCGCGTCCAGTTATTGCTCACTTCGCTGTCAATTGACGTGGAGATCAACAGCGTTGAGAGCCGCCCACTGGAGGTCGAACTAAATGCGGTCGCCCGCGACTTGAATGCCCGGGCGGCTTTCTCTTGACCCTGCGATCAGCCGCGCAAAACTGCCGCGTAAAACCTATGACAGAGCAATTCAAGTCTCTCAACGGTCTGCGTCTCTTCGCCGCCTTGGCCGTTGTGTTCTTTCATTATTCACAGATCACATCGCAGTTCAAGACACTTCCCCACTTCTTGCAAAACTGCGTGCGCAGCGGGTCCATATCGCTGGGCTTCTTCTATGCGCTCTCCGGTTTCGTGTTGGCACATGCATACAGGGAACGATTGCCAAGATCGTCGCAGATGAGGACCTCGTTCTGGTTCGCCCGCATAGCCCGCCTGTATCCGGTCTATGTTCTCGCCTTCGTTTTGTTTCTTCCCATGGCCTATGAAAAGTATTTGCACAACCCGGCGCCTGGAATAAATGGACCCCGAACCTTCCTGGTTGGCGGAACGCTGGCACTGTTGGCTATACAGTCGTGGACTCCGCTCTCCCAGGCTTGGAACGGTCCCAGTTGGTCGCTATCGGTGGAGGCCTTTTTTTATGCTATGTTCCCTTTCATCGCCGGACCCATTCGAAGGGCTCCTGCCGGACGAATTGTGATATTGGTGTTCGGGCTTTGGCTGCCCATGGCATCTATTGCCGTGGCACATTTCCTGTACGGTTTTCTGTCGTATGCATTCTGGACCGACTGGGTCATGTACAACCCGCTGTTCTGGTCGCCGCTGTTCATAATGGGAATTGCTACCTACAGGCTGTCGAGTTGGTGGAATACCGTAGGCGGCGTTACCGCGTCGATCGCCGCCGGCTCGTTGATCCTGTTGCTAATCGCCCTTTGCTGCCTGTTGGCTAAGCCCTGGGCCGGCATTCTGGTCTCTGGCGGCGCTGGGCCGTTGCTCGCACTCATCGTGCTCACATTTGCTCACTCCGGAAGTCCAATGGCACGCGTGATGGGTATTCGCCCTCTGAACATCGCTGGTGCTGCCAGCTATGTTATTTACATTTTGCAGGCACCAATATGGCACGCGTTCAGAATGGCTACGGACCACCTGCGACACGTCAGCGCTGGAACCCCTCCAACTGCGTGGCAGTTCCTGGCATATTTAGCGCTGCTTTTACCCCTCGCCCTTGGAGTGCAGGATCTTGTGGAAAAGCCCGCTCAGCGATACCTGCTGGCTTGGCGCAAAAGTAAGCTAACCGCCCAGTTCGAGCCAGCAACAGCAATCCAGGCATGAACTTCCTCCAGCACGAGTGGCAGCGCATCCGCCAGAGCCGCCTCGCCAAAAACGCCGGCTGGATGTTCTTCGGCCAGTGCGCCGGCTACGTTCTCCAGGGCGTTTACTTTGTCATCCTCGCCCGTCTCCTCGGCGTGCTTCAGTACGGCATCTTCGCAGGCGCCTTCGCCTTCGTCAATCTGGTCGCCCGCTACAGCACGCTCGGAACCGGGTCACTCTTCCTCCGCTATGTCAGCGTGGACAAGGCGAAGTTCGCCATTTTCTGGGGAAACATCCTGCTCACCACCGGCGTTCTCGGGGCAGTTGTCGTCCTGGGCCTCCACCTCGCCGGTCTCCACATTCTGAATCCGGAAAGCGCTTCCCTTGTCATTCTCGCCGGCGTCTCCAATTGTCTGGGAACGCAGCTCACCACCTGCGCGGGCCTGGTCTTTCAAACGTTTGACAAGATGCAGTTGACGGCGCTGATGAGCCTGCTGGGAAATCTCCTGCGCACGCTGGCCGCGGCTGGCATGCTGGTTGTGCTGCATCACGCTTCGGCCTGGCAGTTCGCCTGGGCGTCCATGCTTGTCTCCATTCTGGTGGCCGCAGTCGCCATCGGCCTGGTGACCAAACTGGTCGGCACGCCGCGCGCCTCAGTTCGGGTCTTCCGCAAACACCTCGTGGAAGGCGCGGAGTTTGCCTTCGCCAACTCCACCATGTCCGCCTATAACGACCTGGACAAGACCATGCTCAGCCATTACGGCATGAACGTGGCGAATGGAATCTATACCACCGCTTACAGGGTCATCGACATCGCCACCATGCCGGTATATTCTTTGCGCGATGCGGCCATGCCCGGCTTCTTTCGGGTCGGCAGCAAGGGCGTGGGGGAATCGGCGTTGTACGCGCGCAAAATCTCCAAGCGCTCCATTCAGTATGGGCTGCTGGCATCCGTTGCCTTATTTCTCACCGCGCCCCTGCTGCCGAAGATCATGGGGCCCAGCTTCTCTGAAACCGCCAGTGCCGTGCGCTGGCTCTGTCTTATTGTCCCGTTTCGCTGTGTGCATGAAATCGCCGGATGCACCCTCACCGGAGCCGGTCTGCAGCGCTATCGAACGGGCACACAGGTGGTTGCCGCGCTTGTGAACTTCGGGCTGAATCTCTGGCTGATTCCTCTTTATGGGTGGCGCGGCGCCGCCTGGGCAAGCCTCGCCACGGACGGATTTCTGGGAGTGTTGAACTGCACCGTCCTCAAAGGCGCAGTCATGCGCGAAACCCGCCCCCAACTCGAACCCGCCTAGCCGTCTCCCGCCCGCCCCAACCTGGACCCCCCTTGCGCATCGCCATTCTTTCCAGACACTATCCTGAATACTGCTTCCGCTACGCCGAAGCCCTGGCGCGCCGCGCCCAGGTGCTGCTGGTTCTGGACCGTGCCGCGGCACTCCGCGAGTGGAATACCGCCGTTCCTGCCGGCAATCCCGATTTCACCGTTGTCTACACCGACCTCAGCCCCAAGCGCGGTCCCCTCGCTCTGCTTTCCGCTCTCAACCGCGTCCGCGCATTCAAGCCGGATTTTGTGCATTTCCAGGAGCTGCCGCAAGCGGTCACGCCGCTGCTGATGATCGCACTGAAACCCTTCACGCGTCTGGTGCTCACGGTTCACGACCCCGCTCCCCATAGCGGTGCCGATTCCTCCCATCCCAAACCTCTCATGCGTCTGCTGGAGTTCGCCCGTTCCATCAGTCATCTGCTGGTGGTGCATGGCATTTTCTGTGAGAAAGTCATGCGCCAACACCGGCCCGATCTGGAAGCCAGAGTCCTCCGTTCGCGCCATGGCATTCTGATGGCTTCCGCGAACCCGGACGGCGCGGCAGGGAAGCCGTATGCGCTCTTCTTCGGCAGAATGCACAAGTACAAAGGGCTGCAGGAGCTGATAGCGGCATCCGATATTTTGACGGCACGCGGCGTTGAGCATAAAATCCTGGTCGCCGGAAATGGCCCGGAGGGTGACCGCCTGGGCCCTCTGATGGCAGTCCGGCCCACCATTGAACCGCATATCCGCTTCGTCTCGGCGGAAGAGGCGCGCAAGCTGTTTCGCGAATGCCGCTTCGTCGTCATGCCTTATCTGGATGCAACCCAAAGCGGAGTGGCCGCCTCGGCCTTCGGCAACGGCAAGGCGCTGGTGGCCTCGCGCGTGGGCGGCTTGCCTGAAATCGTTCACCACGGTGTCAACGGTCTGCTGACAACTCCCGGCGACGTGACCGAATTAGCCGATGCGCTCCAAAGGCTGTTCGAAGACGAAGGTCTGCTGGCCGAACTCTCCGCCGGGGCTCGCCGTTCGGCCGAAACCGAACTGAATTGGGACGGTATCGCGGACGATATTTTTGACCGCTTTTCGCACGCTTTGGCTGCCTCTTCCGGCCAGCCTCTGGCCGCCAAGCGCGACGCCTAGACCACATGCCCTACCTCAAAGAACTGCGTAAGTTCAAAAGAAGCATCCACAAACGCTTCAATCCGGAAATTGAAAGATTTCCGAAGATGCCATATCCTACCATCGACGTGGTTTACTGGCGTCCGCCGGGCTCGGTGAATTTTGGCGATGAGCTGGGCCGCACCATCGTCAGCTTCATGCTGGCCCGCAAGGGCATCAGTATCTTTGATGAGACCTCCCGCTCCCGCCGTTTCCTGGGCGTCGGCTCCATTCTCGATCACGCTGAAACGGACACCGTGGTTTGGGGATCTGGCCGAAGCGGTTCAAAAGCCGACCGGGCGCATTTTTTCGACCGCCTCGATGTCCGTGCGGTCAGGGGGCCCAGAACCCGCGACTTTTTGCTCTCCAAAGGCTTCCATGTTCCCGAGATTTTTGGCGATCCCGCCCTGCTTCTTCCCACGCTGACGAATAACCGCTTTGTCTGCACGCGGGAAAAGGATGTGGTTTTCGTTCCCAATCTCAATGACTACCAGGAGAAGGTCGATTTTTCCAGGTTCCCCGTGCCCGTGCTCGATCCAAGGCAAAGCTGGAACAAAGTCATCACGGAAATCCTGCGCCACAAACTCGTTCTCGCCAGTTCGCTCCACGCGCTGGTAATCGCCGACGCCTGGGGTATACCCGCCCGCTATGTGCGCCTTACCGAAAGAGAGCACTTGTTCAAGTACCACGATTATTACGAAGGCAGCGGGCGCACCTTGGGTGATTTCGCCCATTCGGCCGAAGAAGGTCTTGAGATGGGCGGCAAGGAACTTCCTGTTTTTGACGAAAACCCGCTGCTGGAAAGCTTTCCCTACGACATATGGTTAAAATAAGCGGCCAAGTATGAACACCAATCGGCATCTTCTTCCCTTGGCGGAGCGCCTCGATTCGGCGGCCATCGCCTGCGTAGGCGATCTCATGCTCGACCATTTCATCTATGGTCATGTCAACCGCATTTCGCCGGAAGCGCCCATCCCCGTTCTTCGAATCGACTCGCAAAAGTCCATGCTCGGGGGCCTCGGCAACGTCGTCCGGAACCTTGGTGCGCTGGGCTGCGCCATCAAGGTATGTTCCGTCACTGGACAGGACGGCAACGGTGCTGAAATAGAATCTCTCCTGCGTCAGGTCCCGCGCTGCGAAAGTCATTTGGTGGCTGAATCCGGGCGCACCACGCCAGTAAAAATCCGCTATGTGGCCGGCGGCCAGCAGTTGCTGCGTGCCGACCAGGAAACCACCCGCGCTATTTCATCCGAGAGTCTCAATCTGATTCTGGCGAAGTTTGAAAGCGCCATCGCTCCCTGCTCGGTAGTCGTTTTGTCGGACTACGCCAAGGGCGTTCTGCTCGGGCCGTTTGCATCCGAATTCATTCGTGTTGCCAGGCAGCAGGGCAAACGGGTGGTTGTTGATCCAAAAGGCTCGGACTTCTCTCGCTATCGCCACGCCACCATCATCAAGCCGAATCTGAAGGAACTGGGTGAGGCCGTCGGTGCTGCGGTCACCGGGCCGGCCGAACAGGAAGCGGCCGCGCGAAAATTGATTCAGCAGACCGAAGCTGAATACATTTTGGTCACGCGCGGTGCCGATGGAATCCTTCTTGTGGCCCGCGACGGCGAGGCATTGCAGTTGCCCTCGCTGGCGCGCGAAGTTTTTGACGTGTCCGGAGCCGGCGACACCGTCGCCGCCACGCTTGCCGCCGGACTCGGTGCCGGAGCATCCGTCGCTGATTCCGTTCGCATAGCCAACATCGCGGCTGGAATTGTCGTTGCGAAAACCGGAACCGCCGTCGTTGATCGTTCCGAAATCGTCCATGAAATTGAAAACCAGTCCGCGCTGGTCGCCCATGACAAAGTGCTGCGTCTGGAAGAGGCAGCCGAGCGCGCCCAACTGTGGCGGCGCATGGGCGTGAAAATCGGCTTGATTTTCGGTTCTTTCGAACGCCTTTGTCCAGATGACCTCGCTGTTTTGGAACGACTGCGCCAGGGCTGTGATCGTCTGGTTGTCGCCATAAAGGGCGATAGAGCCCTGATGTGCGCCGGCGTGGCCGCCACCTTCCCGGATCAGCGCGCCCGTGCCTATCTGCTGGCCTCCACCGTCTTCTCCGATGCGGTCATTATTTGTGACGATCTCACTCCGGAAGGGATTCTGTCGGTGATCAATCCGCACGTCGTCTCGGAAGCCGGCCACTCAGCGGAAGACGTGCCGTGGATCAGCGCCTGGCACCGTCAAAACAACTTAGCCGCGCAGGGCGCGGCATCCGCCTGAAGCGGTACTGAGGATCCTTTGACTTCAAATATCTTCGAACAAAGCCTTTCCCGGCATCGCAAGGTTCTCGACGACACCCAGATCGCCTGCCAGGACGCCTTGCTCACTCTCAGTCACCTCGCGTCCGCCGCCCTGCAGTCGGGCAACCGAATTTTTTTCTTCGGCAATGGCGGCAGCGCGGCCGACGCGCAGCATATTGCGGCTGAGTTATCCATCCGTTTCATCAAGGACCGGCGCGCGCTGGCCGGCTTGGCCCTGACCACCGACTCTTCCGTGCTGACCGCTTGCGGGAACGATCTAGGTTTCGAAAAACTATTTTCGCGCCAGTTGGAAGCGCTCGGCCAGCCCGGCGACGTCGCCCTCGGCTTCTCCACTTCCGGCAACAGTCCCAACATAATCGCCGCCCTGGAGACAGCTCGCGCCATGGGCATGACAGCCGCTGCATTTGCCGGAAAAGACGGAGGCAAGCTTCGCGGCATCGCCGATCCGCTCATTGTTGTGCCGTGCGACGAGACTGCCCGCATTCAGGAAATGCACATCATGCTGGGCCACATCCTATGCGCGGAAATCGAGGATCGTCTCGGTCTGGCATGACGCTTGAGTGTCCTACGCAGCTTTCCGACTTTTTCAGTGGAAATTCTGCTCCCCTGCAGGCCGCTCTCCAAGACCCCCGTATCAATTGGGAGCACCTGGTGAAACAGGCATCCGTAGAGCGTTTGCTGCCCGCTCTGCATCATCAGGTGGCGTCGGCCGTACAAACTTCCGCTCTCCCGGCCGAGATACTCCACCTCTTCTCCTCCTCCGAATCCCTCAACGCCGAGCGTAACCGGATCATTCTGGCCGAGGCCGTGCATGTCGCGGTCCTCCTGAATCAAATCGGTATCCTGCCGGTTGCCCTCAAGGGACTCGCCTATCTTCTTACCGGCGTTTATTCCAACCCCGCCCAGCGCTACCTCCTGGACATCGACATACTTCTGTCGGAACAGGACTTCCCGCGCGCCATCGCTCACCTTCACAACAACGGCTACTTCGAGAACGACTCCGCCGATTTCCCGCTTCTCAAGCAGCACCATCCCGCCATCCGCCGCGCCGGCCTTCCGCACATCGAGATTCACCACCAGGTGGGTCTTGGCGTCTGCGGCAGTCTGCTTCCCGCCTCCACTATCCTTGCCAGCGCCAAACCGTTCACGGTCGATGGCGGCCGCTTTTTAATCCCCTCACCCACTGACCTCGTCAACCATCTCATCCTGCACTCCCAGCTCCATCATTCCTACCACGACCGTATCTTCCCGCCCCTCCGGGCCTTGGTCGATTTGCGCCAGATCCAGAAGCGCTTCGGCGCACAAATAGACTGGCCGTCCCTTTTAAAAACCTATCGCGATAAACGCGAATTAGGCACGCTCCTAATGCACCTGCATCAGGCGCATGACATCCTCGGGCTCCCTCTTCCGCCCGGCATTCCGGCGCGGCTTCCCTTCAGCTTGCGGCTCCGATACGCGCGTCGCCAATTCCTCCAGGCTCATCCAACGCTCCGTTACTGTGCCCCCGATTATCTGCTCATGTCCCTGCTCAGCCGCCGCCTGCGCCTGGTTCCACTAATCCTCTCCAATCCCTCATCCTGGGTCCACGCAATCCGGCTCCTCACTCGTCGCTCGTTTTATCGCAAGCTCGTCTCTGGTTAGCCGGCAATCGGCAATCGGACTCCTGGCGAGATTCAGCGCGGTCTATACCAACCCGAATTCGTTCGGTGACCTGCAATCTCTGGACTTTATGTCCAGTGCGCACAACTGGCCGCGCTCGAGGCGAATAGCGACGGCACCTATTCCGTTGAAGTTCGATCCGGACCGGTCTAGCTTCAACGCAAGAACACAAGTGTTTTACAAAGCGTTATCGTCGTCTCAATAGCGGAAAGGCAAAACCAGCTTCCGTTACGGTGCCCAAATGCCCTCTTGCGTAAAGCCGCTGTTATAGCCGTTAACCGAAACGGCGTTTAGATAGCCATAATTCACACCTGCGTACGTATCAGCGAAAGTGAGCGCGTACGTTACGGTCAATACATTGCCGGCTATCGCTGCCGTTGATCCTTGACCGCTGAGCGTACACTGACTATTGGATAACGATGAACTGGAGCCGGGCTTGAGGGGTCCCAACGCGACGGTATGGCTGTCGTTATAGAGATAGAAACTACCGCTTGCGAGATCGTATTGCGCCTCGCATGCATTCTGTGTGACCGCGGGCGCACTAGCGCTGAACAATAGGGCAACGGTGTTTAGCTCAATGATGCCGTTGGGATCTGAGTATACGCCCGTGAATACCTGCTGCTGACCTGCTCCATAATCTGGCGAGAGCGACACCAGAGAGGGTGGGCCCAAAGGGTTTGGAGTCCAAACACCCTGTTGCAGCCAGCCCGTGCTGACGCTTGAGCCCGAACGGCTTACCAATTGGACAAAGGAATACTTCGCGCCGGCAAACGTGCTGGAAAATGTGATTCCGAAGTTCACTGTTACCTGACCGGTGGTCGTGTTGATGCTAACGGAAGACCGCGTCCCCTGCAAGGAGCACTGGCTGTTCGACAAAGAAGAAGCCGCTGCGGGAGCCAGGGGTCCAAGGTTCACGGTGTGCTGATCATTCCAAAGATAAAAGCTGTCCGTGGCAGGCTGGTACGAGACTACACAGGCATTCACACCCGTATATTGGGGAACGTCGAACATGATCTCCAGGGCACTTAGATCACCGTAACTGTTGGGATCCGAATACACTGCCGTGAATGTCTGCGTCAGCGCTGTCCCATAGGTTGGTGATAGAGAGGCATGTGGCGATCCGGCGGACGAGGGCGTCCAGGTGCCCGCTGCAAGCCAGTCGGTACTGTAGCCACCAATACTATTCGCTTGCAAGTAGGTGTCTTTCGAGTCTTGAAAACTGCCAGCAAAAGTAAGAGCGTACTTCACCGTAAGCGTGTTGCCTGAGGCAGTGGCGGAGGAACCGGAACCGCTTAAAGTGCATTGGCTGTTCGAAAGCGATGATGACGAGCCTGGAATCAGCGGCCCGGCATTAACAGTGTGGTCATTGTTCCATAAATAAAAACCGCCGCCAGCGATATCATATTCCAGCACGCAGGTACCTATTCCGCTAATGCCGGGATGATTGCTGAACAAGAGCCTCACAGTGCTGAAATTACCCACGCCCGCAGCGTCGGAATAAACGGCAGTGAAGGTTTGAGAAATGCCAGTTCCAGAACTCGGTGACAGTGAAACTGTTGTTGGCCCTCCCGCAGGCGAAGGAGTCCATGAGCCTCGCTGCACCCAGCCTGTGCTTACCCCGCTGTTGGTCACCGCCTGTAAAAATATGTTCCGGGGGCCCGTGAACGCGCTGCTAAACGTAAGATTGAAGCCAACCGTGAGTGTAGTGCCAGAGATGCTGGACCAGCTACTGCCTGCAAATAGAGTGCATTGAGTGTTAGAAAGCGAAAACGGGAAGCCGGGGGTGACAGGCCCGGTGGTCCCGCTATCGGCATCATTCGACAGGGAGAGCGCATTGGTGGAAGGCTTGAACCAAACAATACAGGCATTCGTCCCGCTAAACTGCGGTGCGCTCACCAGCATTTTGACAACGCTCAACTCGCTCAAGCCGTTAGGGTCCGTAAAGACTGCCGTGAATGTCTGCGTTCTGCCGCTCCCTGAACTGGGTGAGACTGAAACCGCGGTGGGCAGTGGCCTGGGGGTGACCGTGAAGCTTTGGGTGACGGACGGCGCCGGCGCATAAAGTTCATCCCCTGCTTGCGACGCAGTGATAGTACAAGTACCGGCGCCAATCAGCGAAGCTTCGGAACCCAGAATTACGCAAACAGCCGGGGTAGAAGATGTGAAGCTCACAGGCAGCCCCGAAGTTGCGGTCCCGTAGAGCTGCACGGTCGGTCCCTGCACTTGAGTAGGAACGGTATTGAAGGCGATTTCCTGGGGCAGCAACTGCTGCGCCACCACAAATCCATATGCTTGAATGCTGCCGGTTACAGGAGCACCCGCTGACGACGCGGACTGCGATATCGTGCCCTCTTGTCCCTCCGTTGCGTACGAGTAAAGAATGTGAAACCCCGGTTGCAGAGGGGGCGTTGTCCCGGTGAATGTTCCCTCACTCCCCGTCGCCGCGCTCCAGCTGTTTAGCTGGCTGTCCACTTGAAAGTATGCTCCGTCCGCGTTTGCTGGAGTGCTGAATGTGATGGAGGGTGTCGCGCTGGCCGTCTGGTCACCCGGCAGCGGCTCAATACTTACCGCCGGTGGCACAGTATTGACCGTCTGCGCCGCATAGACAAACATTTTATTGCCAGCGTTAACATAGATTTTCTTGGTTATCGGGTCGATTGCGAGGGGGCCGAAGGTCTCGATTGACGGGAATAACACGGTGCTAACGACATTGGTAATCCCATCCACGACCGCAAGGTTGTAGGATGTAAGCACGTAAACTTTTCCGGTTGCCGGATCAGGCACAATGTCAACTGGCTCTGAGTACGCCGGACCTGATGCTATGGTTTGCTGCGAGCCGGTCGTTAAATCGATAATGAGCAAATTATCGAGGGCTATGGTGGTGGGCCAAGCGCTGAGCAAATAAAGCTTATTTGTCGCGGTGTTTATGGCCATCTTGATGGGCTGGTTTATTGAAATTGCAATATTTGAGGGAGCGTTTGTCACACCATCAATTTCGGTTACGCTAGCGCCCCCGTCCCGCCCGAAGCCGAAATTCTCTATATAAATTTTGTTCGTGATTGGGTTTACCACGACCTGAGAGGGTGAAATTCCTGCCCGAACGGTGGTTGTGCTGTTCCCATTTGCCGCATCGATTACCGTGGCTGTGCCGTCTCCGTTCGCGGTATACACCTTATTTGTCAACGGGTTGACAGCCACAGATGATGGACCATTGCTAATGGCGAGAGTCGTCACGCTGTTGTCCGAGCCGTCGATAATTCCCAACCCTGCTGACGAGGCACCTAGCACGTAAATCTTGTTAGTCACCGGGTTGACCGCCGGGTTTCCCTTACCCAGAAAATTGACGGTGGTGATCAGGCTATCGGTATTTCCGTCCACAACCGCTATACCAGAAGCGCAAACCACGTATAGCGTGTTTGTCGCCGGATTCACGGCGAGGCCTTCCCCATTGCTTACATTGAGCGGGGCGACCGAATTTGTCGCGCCATCGAAGACGTAGACGTTTTGAGCTGAGCCTCCATGAAACGTCATGTAGAGCTTATTCGTTATCGGATTTATCGCAGTGGCGGCACTCCCTAGCTCACTGGAACCTGGTAAAGGAACCGAGGTCACCAGGCTGTTGGTGTCACAGTCGTAGACCGTGACGTTGTTGCTGCCTTGATTGATGATGTAGCTTTTGTTTGTTACCGGATTTAGGGCAATTGAGACCGGTGTTGTTCCTGCTCCCAAGATCACAGTCCCGTTGGTAGCGCCGTTGATGACGTTAATGCCGCCACCCTGCTTGTCGGTAACATACAACCGATTGGCGATCTGGTTAATGGCGATAGCATTTGGCCCGGCTCCAGTGGCTATTGTTGCCGCAACCGTATTAGTTGCGCCATTGATCACAGTGACGTTGTTGCTGCCAGCGTTGGCGACATAGACGGTATTCGTTGCGGAATTCACTGCAACGGCTACAGGATCAGTGCCGGCCGCGATACTGGCGGTGGCGTTGGTCGCGCCGTTGATCATCGTTACCCCGGATGAGCCCACCACATAAATTGTGTTAGTCACCGGATTCACCGCCGCGGCCACAGATGAGGCACCAACTGTCACCGTGGAGGTCGTATTGCTTGCGCCACGAATCACTGTAACCGTGCTCGCATATGCCGGGGCCGAGCCCTGGTTCACCACGTAGATCATGTTGGTCGCCGGATTCACCGCAACGGATTGTGGACTGGTCCCCACGGCCACGGTCGTCGTCCCTGTGCTAGCGCCATCAATCACCGTTACACTGTTGCCGTCCTTGTTTGTGACATAGGCTTTATTTGTCACCACGTCGAGGGCAATCGCGTTCGGCGAGCTGCCTGCCGGTATAGTCGTTGTGCCGTTACTAGCACCATCGATGATGGTCACTGACGCGCTGCCCTCATTTGCCACGTAGATCTTGTTGGTCGCCGGATTCACCGCGATGGCAGAGGGAGTTGTCCCCACCGTCACCAGAGTCGTCGTGTCCGTCGCTCCATCAATGACCGTAACGGTACCGGCACCGCCATTTGCAACGTAGATTTTGTTCGTGACAGGATTCACCGCGGCAACTAAAGGGGCCTCGCCAACTGGCACAAGAGCTATCTGGGTTTCACCTTTCAGCAAATTGGGCGAAAACAAGATTCCGACGAATAAAATCGCCGCGCAGCAAGAAAACCATCTGGAAATGATCAAGGTCCCTCCGGGTAGCTAAAGAAAGACTTCTTTACGCTTGCCTGAACATCGTGAATAGTATACAAGCGCGGAATATACAGGCACTTCTCAAGCACCCCTCTGGCGAAGCCCGTTCGGGCGGGGCGTAGATGACATGCAGCCGAAAGCGGCATAGCGCCGCGAATTGCGCAAGCAGCGATCAGTGAGCAAATATCGGTTGACCAGCCAATCCGCGCAACTGAGCATCCAGGAGAGCACCTTCCACGCCTGGCGCAAGCGTCTCAGTCTGGAGAGCGCGATGCCATTGGCGGGTAAAAAGTGTGCAGGAGCACACCGTTGCTGTTGTTTGTTTTCAGCAAGCTGCCGGCACAGGGCTAAGTACTTTTCCTTGCGTTTGAAACCCCGTCGAACTACGCTAGGCTGATATGCGCGCGTTCACACTATTGCTCTGTCTGCTGAGTGGTGCTCCA
>Ga0116230_10004443_pt1 | contig 13742 bp, 10 predicted proteins | sample S1TSphfallax_3_FD_88678 | JGI IMG/M metagenome (GOLD analysis project Ga0116230, IMG submission 88678) | Host-associated microbial communities from peat moss isolated from Minnesota, USA - S1T2_Fd - Sphagnum fallax MG | ecosystem: Host-associated > Plants > Peat moss > Unclassified | place...
CACATTTTCCCGGGACTCCCAAGTTGGAGTCCCGAAATTGTCCTGAAACTGTCCCGGTTGGAGTCCCGGAACTTTGGGAGCTCATATCTCCCGACTGCCAAGTATGATCAAGACGAGGTCTGAACCAAAGTTATAGCTCTTTGCGAGAGCTTTCCAACGCCATGTCACCCTCCCGATTCGGATGTCGGGAAGAGGTCGATTCCTGACTTTTAGTGGTCGGGAGTCAAACTGCCAATTTGACTCCCGGCCCTTCTTTTGCCCATAGCTTGGGCGACAGATGTCCAAATGGCCAATGCGAGGCCATTTTCGATATCTACGCTTCAAGGCCTTTCCAACGACACCAAGAACGCCCCAATGCAAGGTGTTTTGGGTCCTGCTGTCGAGCTCTAAACATTCGGGAGTCCCGGAGGACTCCAAATCCCCACTTCTTCCAAGTGTTGGGCTTCACCCCCACACTTGGCCAAAGTAGGCTTGCGACATGCAATCTAGCATAAATTTTTCATAACATTTGGTTGTAGTAATCGAAAAAATGTGGCACTTGTTTATAGATAGTGACGTCCAATGACTACATTTATGTTTTCAAACAATCTACATTATATAAACAATTCTTGCAAGGTGGACCACCTGGTCATGAACTTGATAACAATGAATTATTATTGAGGAAGGCCCAAGGATCAAATGGTCCTGCTAGACTTGTGGCAATTGTGGCAAATTACACATCTAGGTCATCCTTCACAAAAACGCCTTCTGCACCTCAAAAGAAAAAAGGTTTTTGGGTTTACCAAGCAACCTGCTAATTATCCTTTTGGCACAAACAAAGATTCCATTGACTTGATCATGTGAATTTCTCTTGTCAACAACTAACCATTCCTACCACCAAACCCAATATGGTGGAAGATGTACACATTCAACAACCATCATATGGTTCCAATAATTTGTTATCTTTGGTATCTCAAGGTGACTTGGAGTTAAAAGAAAGTATTTGTGTTGATGGCTAATGGCACATTGAACATTGCCCACCCAATTCTACAATTTAATGTTTATCATTGGAGAAAACCACAACGATCAAATGCAAAGCAAAGATCAATTTTTACAAAATTGTAAATGGAACCTTTGTTCCATGTTATTCAAGTTTGCGAGTCTAATATCATAGCAAATCACTCAAGCACCATAAACATTAGTTTTGTCTCAATGATTTGAGCCATTGTGTCAATGAGACATCACAAAAATTTATAGTTGTTAAGCTTGCAATTCCAACTATATGGCCCATCCAAGAAGGTATTATTTTGATTTGAAAAGAAGTAACAACTTTAGAAGAAGTAGGGTTTTCCTTTAATTGCCTACATAGAAACAACACTTAAAGTTTATTTGGCTTCTAATCTTCTAGTTCAAGCAATTCTCATGTGCATGTTATGAGTTGTCATAGCCTTGTGAGGTCGTTTGATGCAAGTTGTTGGTCTACAACTTGTGGTGGCAAAAAGGTGAAACGACCTTTCATCTTCAAAATAACACAACAACAATTGGGAAGTTGGCATCTTACTACTCCAATGCATTGTTTTCCCTATTGTTGATGTCCCACCACTTGGGTATGGATGAATTTACAATATTCTTTCTAATGACAAATGATATGACATCATTATTGGAAATTTCCCTAGATGTTCATGTGTCTAATTTGTTGCAACATTGGCAACTTCTTTGGGCGGCCATGGGGCATACCTATAATGTAAACATGTGTATCACATCTTGTAGATAATTATGTTTTGTGGGTTCATTAAAGAGTTCATTCATTACTGCACGTGGAGTTGGTTGAAGTTCAGCATTTGTAAATGCATTCTAAAGCCTTTGGATTTTGGTGATATTACATCACAATTACATCTACTTCAAATCAAAAAAAAATTTCTCATTCATCAAGCTTGTTGTAGTTGTTTCAACTATGAAGGAAGTTTAGTTTCAATTACAACCTAATAGTTTTTTTTCCAATGTGTATTATTTCAATCATTCTTATGAGATGTATATTTTCTTTTGTTCTAATGAACATATAGTAGTGTTGTGGCATCAAAGTATGTGGCTTGATAAAATTTAATACATTTTATTAATAATAAAACCTTTGATAGTCATAACGTGCTTCTATGTATATTACATTTTTCTCTAGAATATTGTAATACCTTGCCACCATAGCACATGTTTGTCAAAGAACTTATATATATATTTATTAAATTTATCAAATATTTTCCAGGCAAGTAGTTTCTAATAATTTCAATATTTCTATAAATATTAAAGTAATTTTATAAGAACCCTAGATATTTAGAGCATTAATTGCACCAAGAATGATAAATTTTTTTTTTGTATTTTTATTTTATTTCAAACCTTCACATGATGCCATTGTTGACAATTATGAACTAGCTAAATCCATGTTAAGAGTCAATAAATCATTGTTGATTCCACAACAAATCATGCATGTGATGTGGCAAAATATCCCATGACAAGGTGTGGAATATTTTGCCATGTCATATATTATTTTCACGTGGAAAATGAATATATTGGGAATATTCCATGACGTGGCATGGAATATTCCTTAAGGTTCCTTCCTACTCATATGAACCTATTCACACTCATTTGCTCATCCATTCATTCGTTAACATCATTGTAGTCCCAATACTTGAATGATGTGACCAAAAAGAGATTGGAGGCTAGAATATATGATGACAAGCCTATTCATTTTCTAATGGGGACCCATGTATGAATTTGTTTTACATATGTTGCATATTTGAGTTGTGGCTTCTTTCTAGACTATTTGAATTGTGAAATTAGAAATGATTGATTGAAATTGTTAATTAAATGAATAAAATACTCTAAAATGTTGTACATATGGTTTAACCTTAAACCCAATTGGTTATTTACATATATTACAAATAAATATGATTAATAAGGATTTCGAACCATTTAAGAAGTCTTAACAATTTTTATTTGGAAGTCAAATGGATTCAATGAACTCTACTAAGTGCCATCATAGATGTTCAATGGATTACATTACAAAGTTATGTGTAATTTTTTGACATCGCTTATGAATGCTAAGACTAAAGTCTAATAGGGACTTTGAAATTATTTATGCCATGTCATGTTTTTTCTAACTATAAATATGTAACTTGTTGAACTATTTCCATTTGTTTGTGTAGACTAAAATGATTAATGAAAACTACCATGGAAAGGATGGTACTTATTTTCTTATGGATTGAGTTTAATTGGAGTCTAATGTGTTTATTTGTTGGTGGATGGAATATGCCTAAAGTTTTATGTATTCATTTGCTTATGAGCAAAGTTTGCTTAAAGCTTATGTACTTATTTGTTTATAGATGGAATATGCCCAGAATTTAATGTACTCAATTATTTATGTGTGGAGTTTGCTTAGAGTTTTGTGTGTTTTAAAATTTATGAATGGAGTATGTGAGGAATTTGATGTATTAATTTTGACATGGATGGGATCTCTTTACATTATGATGTGCTCGTTTGTTTACAAATGGAGTTTACTTAGAATCTCATGGACTTCTTCGTTTAGGAATTAAATTTTTGATGAGTTTGATGTACTAACGCTACTACAAACCTATCTTTTATGATTAAATTATAGTCACCTTGGATAGTTGGACAAGATGATTCTACATAGATAAAACAGACAAGTTATTTCAAATAGTTATATGTATATTCGTTGTTGACATGGCAAGACACATGTTATGTTTGTTGTGACTACAATGGCAAATGGTGTTAACTCCATGGAGTGACATGTGTCATGTTTTATTTGACTAGTATGTTTAATTTTGATAACTCTAAATTGTGACACATGTCATTTGATATGACTTGGTTATATGATGTTGCTTGTGGAATTGTTTGAAACATGTATGTTTTGACTAATCAGTTTAATATTATTGTTTTTCTTATATTGACATGTGGCATGTTATTAATGGTTCACCATCAATATATTACTATTATTATATATTAATATTCATGTTATTTGAATGGCATCTCTACTATATGCATGCCATATTAAAAATATGGATTACCTAAGCATTACTGACCATCTATTGCAAAATTAAACATGTTAGTTGAACTAATCTATCAATAATCTGCATAATTATGAATCTACCATAAATTTGTCACAATTTTACTTTCTTATTAATATAAAAGGAAAAAGGAAAAAATCATAGAAAAGTACAGAAAACAAAAGATGAAATATCATAATTCAGCAATCTTTGTGTAGATCATCAAAATTATTTTATATCTAAAACTATTATTTTGCTCTTTCTCTACTTTATGTTCCAAAACAAAACAAAAATAGTCATAAAACAATTCCCACAAAATATTTATAAAGTCTCTTTAATCCCCAACTCTCTTGCCTCAAACTAATTTGAATTCCACTTAACAATCCTAATCTCATTTACCTTATTTATAATAAACTTGTTTTGTCCAACCTAACCAAAATAAACATCACAATATCTTTTTCTTGTCCTCATACATTCATATCTCCTTGATTACTACAACATAATCTTACCCATAGTAGCAAACATAAATAAAAATAACATCAAGATCTCAAATAAAATCTGTTTTAGGCTGTGTGTTGATTTATGATCAAATTTAACTTTGATGAAATTTTGGTGTTGGCATTAATTTTTGCTAATGTTGGGACAAATGTAATCTCAATCAAATTTGGGCAGTTACAAATTATATTAAAATAAAATTGGGATAGTTGTGGTTTTAATCAAATTTTGATACTTTCATTTTATATCAGAATGGGCATAATGGAAGTTTTATTACAATTATTCAATATATTAGGTGTCTTTTTAATAATATTTGTAAACATGTCATTGATACAAAACTAATAAGTCTAACTACTTTATAAATTTTACTGTGGTAGTAAATAGAATACAAAAATCTAGTTGAGCAAGTAAGAAAGAAGTGATTGCCTTCACCAACTAAGTCAATGTCGATCCCAAAATCCTTTCCATATCACCTCAAGGAGCTACCAACCTTCTCCACATAGATACAAGTTGCCATTACTATAATTATCCATGAAGGCCAAGATATTGAAAAGGACACATTGCATATGTCCATGTCCCCAACGCTAGAAACAAGATCCTATCAAGCAATGTGGGCTTATGGGAATCATATTCGAATATTGAATGCTGAAGAACACCTATCAATGATTAATTGTAGTGTGGTAACACTCTTTGAGCAAGAATGTCAATTAGGTGCAAATGACCAATAATTAGTTGTGGCAAAATTAGAGTATGTAGGGTGCATGGAAGAGATTTTAGAATTGGACTATGGAATTTTAAAAACAATTGTTCTCTTGTGCAATTGGGTGAAAACAAACAATAATAAGAATTGTGTGACCATTAAACAAGGTGAGTATGGATTCACCCTCGTGAATTTTAATTCATTAACCCCAATTTTGGTTGAGTTGTTTGCTTTTTTAATACATGTAGAATAGGTTTTTTTTTCTTCAAACCCAAAAGAAAGGGGTTGGGAAGTAGTATTACGAAAGGAGCTTCATGGGAAATGCATTATAAACAAGGTTTAGGTTAACCCGATGGATTTTGATATGTTCAGAAGTAAACAAGTGGATTCATTTGTGGGTTTGCAAGCACCTTAGTTGATTGAAAAAGTTATATTCAACCTATAAATGTGATAAGAGGTTGTCTTATCAGGGTTGTTAATGTTGTGGTAGTGGATGACTTAGACGATGTTAGGCAAGGGGATGGAAATGCAAGTGTAAAGGAGCTTGACATAAGTTTTAACACTAAAAAAAATGTTTTTGCCAAAATAGGTTTAACCTTAAATGCTACAAATCTTTTGAATTTTCTCAAGAATCTATGTGATTAGCTAATGTGTTAGAAGTTAGTGTGATATTCTAGATTTAGGATGTAAATAAGATAGAATGTAACAATGTAGCTTTTTTGAACATGATTAGTCATTTTTTCCATGAAGTTTGATCTTTTAATTTCCAATAGTGATTTGATTTTGAACAAGTTTGATTTGTGAACTTCTACTGCATTTTATGCATATGTGAAGAAAACATTAATTGATTAGTGAAGTACATTGCATTATAATATTATTCATAGATAGTTTTGGTGTTGGCATTATGCATTGTTCTTTTGTGAATGAATTTTGAAGATATGAAATTTAACCATTTAATCCACATTGCTATGTTCCCCCTGATTTAATTTTCAAAAATACACTTGGCACAAATAATATACCTTATAATGACTTAAATCAAACATATTTTCCATGTTGGATCCAGCTATATGTATTGTAGTAATGAGGATGATTGTAATTAATCATCACATGTCATGTACTACTTGCCACATGGATAGTGTTATAGCCACATGTAGATTACCTTGTCCAATGGGACTACATTATCACACCCTTTTAGTCAAATAAAACATAATTAGTGTTTGGGGGGGGCAAAATGGACAAAGAAATATTCATGGATGTCATTTCAAACAAGCAACTTTGTCATGTTAGTCATCATAGTCATCCCATTAGGGGCAAAAAAGACATGTTTTTGTAGTAGTGTGAATTGCACACCATGAATCAAGTTTGCCCAAATTGTGATGTATACTTATTTTTTATTATGGATTCCACTAGAAATATGATGGACTTAATTGTTCACGGATGGAAACCTACGAGCATGTGCATGTATACCATGTAAGACCTTTACGTAATGATGTATACACAATTAGAGTTATTGATATAATTTGAATGTATTAAACCAAGTTTCTATATTCATCATGATGTGTAATCATTACAAGAAATCATAGTTTATTTGACTAGAAAACTAAACCAAAAACCAATCATTTTGACATTTGATCAATTTGACCACTTAGTCATACTGGACAAGTTGATTTGAAAATGTCCAATTTGACTGGTGGTTTTTTTACTGACCATAAAATGGTCTTTTTGATTAGTCAAATCGGACAAAAAATTGGGCAACGAAAAAAAATTAATTAAAAAAATCTCAAATTGTAAATATAAATATTAAATATTAAATTAAAAGTAAGTACCTACCTACCACCCACCCATGACCTATCTACTCACCATAGCGTGTTACCTACCTATCCATAACCCACCTAAGTATTATACATTTACACACATGTACAAGGTGTATATATGAATATACATAATCCACATAATATATGTTGGTAAAGGGGAATGAACCTTGGTCTTCTTGGTTTCACACCAATGTCTTGGCCATCAAACCACCCCATCACTTTATAAAACAATATGACACCAAATGCATTTAACATGTTTCCTTGAACTTTCGTGAATTTTTTTGTCAATGTGTATAACAACATTTGAACTTCAATTTTTTTCATAAGTAGGTGAGTGGGTTGTCATTCAAGGTGTTTATCACAACCTTAACATTGGGTTTGTGACAAAGTGTGAAGTGCAAGGGCCCATCAGGTTGAGAGTGTGTTTAGGTGTGAAACACACTCTCACAAATGGGGGAGAATGTAAGGGATGAAGCCCAATGATTCCCAAGTGCACTCCCACTTTCAGAGTTGCACTTGTGTGGGAGTTATGAATGCTCATAGCCTTGGTTAGAAAGGGAAAAAAAACCAAATTGGGCTTGTAGGATACCATTAAAAAGGTCTTGAAGCATAGATGCTTAAATTGCCTTTGCATTGTTCATTTAGACCTAATTTGCATGAGTTATGATAAAAAGAAAGGGGTTTAGACCACAAATCCCTTGAAAGCAGGGGTTAAATGAAGTCTAATTGGAGCATGATATACACCATTGGAAAAATATTTTCAAGGGTTATAAGAAATTATTCTCAAACTTTCAAAAAAAATTGATTTGAAAAATATATGAACATCCAAAGTTTTGGGGTAACAAAAGTCCCAATTTTGGGAAAAGTGACATTTGGATGTAGTCCTCGCGAAGAGACATAGAATATACTATAAGGAGCAGAGTGGTGCCTCCTCCCAAAGGTTGGAAGCTGTGTGAAGCTTGTGCTTGAGGTTGTCCTTACTAAGTCCGTTGCACCACTTCCATGTGACCTGCACTAACCGCCTTCTTTTCTTGGTTGTGTAAGTTGATCTCATCTTGAACTCTCACTTGTGAGTTCATCCTAGTCCATCCCGAAGCTCCAAAACACCCTCATATCCCCAAAGTGTTGTGAGTTGGGGAATGTGCCCCAACTCTATCCTTTCGTTATTTCATTCTAGGACCCACTATTGGGTCCTTTGAGGAGTTTGGGGGTGCGTAAGTGTTTTGTTAAGTATACTTGTTATGGGAACTATTGAATGACCACTTGTTCAATGAAGTATACCAATTACAACCCCACATCCCACTATTGAAATTACATTAACTTGTGCATATTGTCAACAAGTTGGACATGAATTCAAGAATTATCCCTTTGTGGATGATAAACTAAAGTGTTTGTTGAGAGAAAGACTTATAACTTTTCTACCACATGTCACAACAAGCACACGAGTGATACATGTTGGTGTACCCATACCACAAATCCGATCACAACTGGTTTTGGTTATTCACCCAACACTAATTAGTCAATACTTAAATTGGTACGTAGTAATTTGTTACACCACTGAAGGCAAGACAACCTAGAGCTATTTTGTATCCACCATATCTAATGTGGTATAATACAGTTCCACCTTTTATACCCATGGATCCTAATATGTATTCTATTTATTATTTTGGAATAAAAAAACATGATCTGTTGATTTTTGGATGAAAGGAGAGATATGCAATTGATCCTACCCAAACAAAACTAGTGCCACCTATTGAATAACTAAAGTATACTCAATATCCTATCAGAATATTAAATTCTGGATTAAAAGAACTAGTTCTAATTCCCAAAGGTATATTTGTTCAACAAATAGTGGCAACAATTCTACATGTTAACATGGTTGTGACCAATGGACTACTTGTCCAAGGTAATGACATTTCATTTCAACAACCAAGAAGGATTAATTCACATCCATAGATGGGTGGAAATTGCTTAAAGGTTCGCTTGATGGAAGATCGCCAAGAAGAGGAGGATCACTTAATTGAGGACCACTACTTAATCTACTTGTTGGATTTTTATACATATGGTTGACACATGATTCAAGAATGTTCATGCCACCATGGTACCCACTGATTGTAATGTGATCTAAATCAACTAGTAAACTATCGTATTGAAAACTTTAATATCCAACATATGCGATATTGATCTTGATGCTCATATTAGAGTTTTTTAAAAAACAATCAAAGTTAATGGGGAAACTATGGAGGTTGATATCATTAATGATGTGCCCCCAAACTCCTCAAGAGATCCAAAGATGGGTCCCCAAAACAAAACAACAAAAGAAGAAGAGAGTTGGGGCATGTTCTTTAACTCACAACATTTCAAGGGTAGGAGGCATGTTAGAGCTCTAGGATGGGACTAGGACGAACTCACAAGCAAGAGTTCAAGATGAGACCAACTTACATGACCAAGAAAAGAGGGCGATTAATGTAAATCGAATGGAAGTGGTGCGACGAACTTAATAGTGACAACCTCAAGCACAAGCTTTACATAGCCTGTAACTTTTGGGAGGAGGCACCACTCCCTTCCCTATAGTATACTTTGTGCCTATCTGTGGGGACTACATCCAAATGTCATTTTTCCCTCGGATTCCCAAGTGGGAGTCCTAAAATTAGGACTATTACTATCCCAAAAGTTCGGATGCCAATATCTTTTTCAAATCAAGTATGTTTTGAAAATGCAAGGGAAATATCTTATAGTTTTTGAAAACATCTTTTCAAAAGTGTATAACACATTCCAGTCAAACCTCATTTGACCTCTGTTTTCAAAGGATTTGTGGTTGAAAATCAAATTCCCAATATGATTCCCACCCTTTCTTTTGATCATAATTCATGTAAATCAGGTCTAAATGAACAATGTGAGGGAACTTTAAGCATCTAAATTTCAAGAAATTTCTAATGGTATCATGGGGGCCCAATTTGGTGCTTCTTTGCCTTTCCAACCAAGGCTCTGAACATTCACAACTCCTACATGAATGGAACTCCGAAAGTGGGAGTGCATTTGGGAGTCATTGGGCTTCATCCCTTGCATTCTCCCCCATTTGTGAGAGTGTTTTTCACACCTAAATACATTCCTAGCCTCATGGGCCTTTGCATTTCACACTTTGTCGCAAATCCAATGTTAGGGTTGCGACAATTTACCTATTTGGTTTCATTTTAAAAGATAATATTTTGGAGTGGGGTGAAAACTTTGTGCAAGATCATCCCAATTACACTTTTGAGGAGTTGGAACAAGCATTTTGCAAATGTTTTTGAATTGTGAAATGATGAAGAAGTTTATATGCAACTAAGGAACCTCGAACAACAAGTTGGTTAATGGGTAGAGGTTTATTATGAGTGTTTATTAAAACTTGCTAATTATTTGCAAGTAAACGTTACTAATGCATTCTTTTTTATTGTCTCAAAGCAGGTTTACAACCATACCTTAGACTAGACACATCAGGTATGGCAAGAGATACCCTTATCGAGCATAAGAAAGTTGTAATGATCTATGAAGAAAGTGGATCGATCATAGCAAATTGTAACGCCTTGATAATTCACCTAGAATCCAAACTAGTTCCACAACTTATACTCACTTATATTACTATTAAACAACGACTTACCTATTCAAATTGTGTTAAAACTAGTCATGTTAAAAAAACCTGTCACAACAAGAGACAAGAAGAACATATAGTACTTATTACTTCCACTAAGTTGTAGAATTGGTAGTTGGAGTTATTACACAACCTATTAAACCAGCTAGAGTACCATTGAAATATCCCTGCATTATTTGTTCTAATTCTAAACATTGTGCACTTGATTATCTTAGAAAGATAGAAGTTTAGAACATATTTCGAACTAAACCAACCACTATTGCCATTTTATTGGCGAGATTTTCTAAACCTGATAATGTACTAGTTAATGTAATTGTTCTTGTCACGACACGTAGTCAAGTACTAGAATAACATGTGCTTAAAGAATGTAAATTAATGAAGGCAAAAACAATAGTTGATTGGCAAATTGAAGAACATATGCGTGATTCTTTTGTCCATATTATCAAGGAGCTATAGGGGAGTGATTTAATATCACAAACATTCGTTGAGTTTAATGGACCATTTCATTCAAATTGGGTTGGTTTACTAGAACCAGTGAATCAACCAATTATTGGCAAATAATTTGTTCAATTAATTACGCAAACAACATTACTATAATAGACTTTGGAGGAGATTTTGAGAGACATTAGCACTCAAGTTTTGGAGACCAAATATGTCATCAACTTGGGACAATATTGAAAATTGTGCCAAACATCAAAATATACATTTAAAAATTAGTTAAGTTTTTTCAATCAATGCAACATAAACCTATTCAATTTGAACCTACCTATGCAGTAATGGCCATTGACCATTAAATGGTAGTAACTCAAGTCTAGGTTGGTAAAAAAATTATTGATGATGTGTTATTTAATGGACGTTTTGGAGTCAACATCATTATTAAGAACCTGAGAGTATAATTAAGTATGTTAAAGCCGAATCCAATGCCTTACAATCTACGTATGGAAAATCAAACCATAGCCAAACCACTTGGTCTTATTAGGGATTTGAAAATATTTGTTCATGGTATTCCTTATACCATTACATTTACTATTATCAATACTAGTGTTCTAGATTCTAGTTACTCAATGTTGTTAGGATGCCCATGGTTGAGAAATGCAAAAATATCTTGTCTTTGGGGAACCAATATTGTTACCATACAAGGAACAAGTATAGTAAGAACCGTATTTGTTACCAAGAAACATAATGTTCAATTAAATGACCAAAAGTCTTAATATGTTATGATCTCCATTTTGGAATATTAGATGAAGAGGACGATGTGATGTTTGCTACAAAGTTGGACATGTTTTCAATAAGAACCATGTAAGTACCTACTCATACTAAATCAATTTCTAAACTAGTCCATATACTAGATCTTAGCATAGCAAAACCGGTTCCAAAATAACTTGTTGAACTTGTACATGTGTTTTAGTTGTTAACCTAGTTATACCACCTAACAATTTCAAACAACACCTACCTGAAACTTTCTTGGACATTTAGATTTGAAATGGGGGAGATGATCATTGATGAAACACGTGTTTAAGAGCAAGTACAAGATCTAACCATAGTTGGTTGGATAGTTATTATGGAGGAACAATTATCCAAAATCAATTTGTGCACTAAGGAGATTATGTACGTAATAGGTGAAAGTGAACTTTGCACTTGAACCAGTTGTTGAAGACTAATTGATTGAACTTTTAAAGGAGTTCAAAGATGTATTTTCTTGGTCATATAAAGACCTAAAGGGTATTCCACTAGAAACTATTCAACATAGGATTGAATTGGATACCATAGTACCTGTGTTCGTCAAGCAAGGTATTGATTAAATCCTAACTATGTAGCCATTGTCAAGCAAGACATAAACAAGTTACTTGATGCTGATTTTATCAAATTAGTTGAGGAAACAACTTGGTTATCTCCAATAGTGGTTATTCCCAAAAAGAATGGGAAGTTGAAAATTTGTGTCAATTTCAGGAAGCTCAATGCGATGATAAAAAAAGATCCTTACAATAGTAGAAAACCTTTTTTTTAACCACAACATTTCCAATTAGATGCTAATTTTTTTAATTTTTAAATTGAATAATGGCAATTACTAATGAACTCGATTCATCAACTAAATTGGTATATAGTTGAAAGTAGTTTTTAACTAAGTGGTGTTTTGCCGAATATTCCATTGAATATTCTTAGCATCAACAATGTTTATAAGCTGAAATGCCTATTACATTTGTAAATAATGAAAAACATGTATAAAGTAAAAAGCCATTCTTGGAATATTCTTAACATTTAAGATTCTCTAATTGACACATAGTCAAGACTGTTTTGGTGATGCCATCAACACATGCACGAATGATAAAATGTATTAAAGGATGGATGAAATGTAATTTCATTCACAACTTTGTTGCAACTATTTCAACTCAATTAAACAACTAATAGGTGATTTTGCTTTTATATAGAACATATATGTTAATATTGATAACATTAAAATATAAGAAAAAATATTTGTATAAATGAATAGTTATGTGTGACATGATTTTTGTAATGCATATAAATTTTGAATAAATTCTCTTGAATATAAATTAGTAATTTCATCTTGTATATGTTCATGCATGTAATATTTAATTTTTATGTAGACCAAATTTAGTTTATGATATATAATTGATGATAAATAAATTATGAAATTTTAATGTTCATTCATTTCTTTTCATGTGATAGCTTCATATTGATTAAAAATTATGATCAAAATTCATTAAACATTAAATTACATGTAATTTTTATTTTAAAAAGTGAATGGTTATGTATGATGTTAATTTTTTTTTATGCATTCAAACAATAGTATTCAATTTTGAAATAAAATTAAACAAAATATTGAAATATAAGTTGATGATGATGCACATGTTTCATAGTTATGACATTCTTGGTGCGAGAATGTTATGGAAGCCCAAAGAAGCAAGAATTTTTAAAAAATTTATAGAATTTTATAGATCAACCAGTGTAATTTGGTAAACATTCGCGGGTAAAGAATGTTATGACAAGGTGCTAAATGAAGAATTTTAAAGAATTTTAATGTGCAAAATGAAGAATGTCATCACTAG
>Ga0116230_10004444_pt1 | contig 13741 bp, 11 predicted proteins | sample S1TSphfallax_3_FD_88678 | JGI IMG/M metagenome (GOLD analysis project Ga0116230, IMG submission 88678) | Host-associated microbial communities from peat moss isolated from Minnesota, USA - S1T2_Fd - Sphagnum fallax MG | ecosystem: Host-associated > Plants > Peat moss > Unclassified | place...
GAAGATTACAAAGGTTGTATGCTTCAAATGCTACAATCACAAAACTATGGCTTGCAACAACTAACAAAGCTTGAAGGTTCTATGTGCATTCAAAAACCATGAAAGGAGAGAATGAAAGACTACCCAAAACCACTCCATTATATACTAACTCCTAACCCTAAAGTAGCCGCCACTTAACCCTAACCTAGCCGCCACCTAACCCTAGCCGCCACCAAACCCTAACCCTAGCCGCCGCTAAGCCCTAAGTAGCCTCCACTTCCAAACCCTAGCCACCACTATTCAACCTAACCTAACTACTATAAGGATGTGAATATTATTCATCCTTTTGATGAATGTTTTAACACATTCATCAACATTAGAAACGAATAGTATTTTTAACAATGGCCAGGTTTCTTACAATAGAAAAAAAGCTTTTCATTTGACTTGTGTGTTTTATTCATTAATGTGGTAGTTTCGAAACTCTCACATTTTTTTTCTTTTGGACACTTCGTGAAGCAACCTTGCTTCAATGAATTGAAGGTTTACATATTTTTTGGACATGGACTCCAAGCTTGTGACTAAATTATAAAAGGATGGAGGAAGGTTCATGAGGAGTACCATGTAAACATCTTCATTCGTAATGTTCACCTCAACGGAACTTAGTTGGTCGGCAAGGGCCTTCACTGTGTTGATGTGCACAAGCATGTCATCTCCTTTTTGCATTTTGATGGTGAAGAATCTCCTTCAAAGGAAGAACTTGTTACCAATTGTTTTAACTTCACGCACACCGCAAAGAACCTCCCATGCATTTTTCACATTGTCACAATATTGAATGTGTGCAAGTTGGGCATTCATGAGATGTTCACAAAGCAATGCAAAAAAAGCCTTCATCTCTTTCTCATTGTAATCGGCCATTGCAACTTCTTCACTTGGCAAGGTGGCATTCCCATCAATAAATTTCCAAAGGCCATGTTTAGAAAGCATCATGTGCATTTTGAACTTCCAAATGTGTAAGTTGCCACCATCAAACTTCTCCATGACTTTCAAGGACTCCATTTGAAAAGAAGACATTTTGAACACAAATGCTACAATAAACACTATTTTCGAAGAGTTGAAAGCTTTGGAAGAAATCTTTGACACCTCACATAAAACTTGAAAAAGAAAACTTCTAACACTTGCAACAATGGGAAGAATTCTCTTTGACACACTTGAAGGTTGAAATTTTCAACAACTCGAAAAACTCTCTTCCACACACTTTCTCAAACTTGAAGGTTGAAATTTTCAACAACTCGAAGAATTCTCTTCCACACACTTTCTCAATCTTGAAGGTTGAAATTTTCAACAACTCGAAGAATTCTCTTCCACACACTTTCTCAATCTTGAAGGTTGAAATTTTCAACAACTCGAAGAACTCTCTTCCACACACTTTCTCAAACTTGAAGGTTAAAATTCTCAATAACTCGAAGAACTCTCTTCCACAAACTTTCTCAAACTTGAAGGCTGAAATTCTCTATAACTCAAAGAATTCTCTTCCAAACGAAAACCTTGAAACTTGATAATTTCAAAAAACTTGGAGAACAAATTTTTCCACACTTGAAAAAACTTACAACACTTTGAAGAAATTTCTTCCACACCTCCCACTCACTTGAAAAGTTTTACAATCTCCTTGTATGGACTACCACTTTCTTCGCAACCTTGCAAACTCAAAGCCTTTCCTCAAAAGGATTCTCCCTTTCTATGTTATACAAGTTAAACCCTTGATTACTTCTTGTTCTAATACAATGTCCTTTCTCTTGCTTGGTGTGGGCCCATAACCTATTGGAAAGAACTTGAAAACAAGCAAGAAATAAAACACTCACGGTTCATGAAATGAAACAATTGTATTAACTAACAAAAACACAAAGGTTGTATGCTTCAAATACTACAATCACAAAACTATGACTTGCAATATCTAACAAGGCTTGAAGGTTTTATTGTGCACTCAAAACTATGAAAGGAGAAAATGAAAGACTACTAAAAAAACCATTCCACTGTATACTATCTCATAACCCTAAAATAACCACCACTTAACCCTAACCTAGCTGCCACCTAACCCTAGCCACCACCAAATCCTAACCCTAGCCGTTGCCAAGCCCTAATCCTAGCCGCCACCAAGCCCTAACCCTAACCGCCATCAAGCCCTAAGTAGTTTCCTCTTCTAAACCCTAAACTATTCAACTTAACCTAACTATTACAAGGATGAAAATATTATTCGTCCTTTTGATGAATGTAAATCACATTCACCAACCTTGGGGATTAGAATTGAATAATATTTTTAACAATTTCGATATGGGGTTTCTATAAGCCTTGCATACTCCTCCCTATTTTCAAGATTGTCATTTGTTTGTCTTTCAATAACTTGTTGATTTGCCTCCAAGTCCAATTGTCAATGTAAACTTTGGGTCACCATTTGATTCATTTGTTTCACAATTCTTTGTCTTCAAAGTTTGTAGATCATTTTGTAGTCCTTATGAGATCAACCGCTTAGACCTTTGATACTTTCTAACATACCCTTTTAAATTTTGAATTAAAAAACAGCACTACTCATTTGAATAGTCTCGTTTATAATATACAACAAATTTTGTAAAAAAAACCTTCCCATTACTGAAAGAGAAAATAGAAAAAAATAATCCCCACAAGATGGTCACCAAATGGTAGAAATGAAATTTAATTCCTACAAAATATTTCACATTACTATAACAACATATTTGCATTTCACATCCATACATTCATTATTTTTGTTTTAATTCTCAACATGTTTAACCTTGCCATTCATTAAAAGACCATATTCATGGTTATTTCATATAAATAAAATCTACATTTCAGAATACATTGTCCAAAAAACTCCAAAAACAATATTACATTTCATTTCATCATATTATCATATTAAAACAATTTGTACAACAATATGAACATAAAATTCATTGTAGAAGTTTGTATTTCTTTATATTACTGTAATCATGAATCAAAATTATAGCAAAACCCCATGTTTTGTTGAAAAAAATCCCAAAACAACAATTAAAATCTATGGTATATTAAGAAAAAAAATTGTGGTTTTCTATTGCAAATACCTACATCTCCTCTCACTCTTATCTCCAAAACTATGTATCTAAGAATTTCCCCCCTATTTTCCATAACTTTTTCCTTTTGAATAGTCCCTAATCTCCTCATCACAATCCAAACCAACAAGAATTCAAAATTTAAATTAACAAAGTTACCTTATCAATCCCTATCCTAAATGCCTTGTTCATCCAAAATCATGTATTCATCCTACCCCTTAACATTCCTGCATGTCGTTCCTTTGTCATGGGTATCTTGACACATTATACTATATTCTTTCTAAAGTGTGAAACTGTGATGCTTCCACCAACAATTATAATTCCACTTCCACTATTTTTTTTTCTTCATTATGTTGAATTATAACTTGGTCTAATTATCTTTAAAAACTCTAAGTCACCATGCTTTTCATGTTCATCCCCATTCCATTGCTCTTTTTAGTAAAATAAATAAATTTACAAATTGAAATCCTTAAAATAATTGTTTTGTTCAAATTAGAATCATGATCCAACTTCTTAACAAATTTTAAAGTTGCAAAACTAGAAAAAAAAAAAACAATATCACATAATAACTTTTTAATACTTATAATAAAAATAACCAAAAAAAAAAACAAAAAACAAAAAACATTGAATCTTGAATTTTCTACTCAAAATTCATTCCTGGGGATGGTTGTTAAATCGTAAATGTTAATATTTTTCTATTGTTCTAATTTTCAATTTGTACTTTAACATATCATTATTTACATATTCAAAATCTGCAGTGACAACAAACTACATAAATATGAAAAAAATAAAAATAAATAAAAACACATTTTAGAATCCATATTTGAACCATTATCAAATTTGTAGTCATTTGAAAAAAAATGTAAAATAACATGTAATTCCCAATAGAACATAAAAAACAATTACAATCGTCAAAACTATTCTTCTCCATAAAAAATCTTTTTCCTTTTCTCACATGAACTTCTCTACCTCAAAATTAACACACTCATCCCCTCATCATCCTAGATTTAGAACTCCTCCAAATGTCCACCATCTAGTCCTAATCAATTTAGCCTCATGCTGCTTATTCTATCCAATAGTGACATCACACCTTTGTCCCCTTTATTTAATAATGATACTACACATTTGTCCACTTTGTCCAATAGTTATACCATAGGTTTGCCCTTAATAGATGAATTGCAAGTTCATAATAAAATTTTCATGGACTCCAAATATTTTTTTAAAATATAATTCGGACAAGTTGCTTTCAAAGATATTGATTTACATAGACTATTTGATATGTTGTAAAAAAAACTCAACTTTATAATGAAGAACATAAAAGAAATATCTACTAATACAAAAAGACAAAAATAGAGATACAATATGTTTATTATAAAACAAATAGGTTTTGCAAAAACAAACAGTAGTCCATGCAACCATTACAAGTTAGTATATGGATATTATGCCAAGGTGTTAAAGTGAGAAAAAATATTTAAAAACTAACAGTTAAACATTCATATGTTTAGGATTTTGATGTGTTAGTAAGTATAAATGTTGATCCTATAGGTGTACAATGTAAAACAATTCAAAGAAAAACAACATTCCCACTCATTGTCATAATTATATAATGGTTGATGTTCACTTAAATCCTCCCGCTCATTGATTATTCTTGGATCCAAGAGTGAAGAGAGAATGAAATCATTGAAATTTATCCACATGTAGTGCGTTGGTAAGAACATCAGCAAATTGATCATGTGTTGAAACATATTGAAGATGAATGGATTGACATTCTTGGGATTAACAAATGATGTGATATTGAATATCAATATGTTTTGTAGGACAATGAAATTTAGGATTGGAACCAAGCTGGATGGCATTTTGATTGTTTAAAAGAAACATTGTTGGAGTGGATTGTGAGTACCCAAGATTTGCAAAAAGATGGCATAACCAAACAACTTCCTTTGTAGCCATGATATCATCAACATATTCAATTTTGGTGGTCGATCTTACAGTACATTGTTGTTTGTGACTAACCCAAGCAATAGGACCTCCATTGAGAAAAACAATGTAGCCACTTCATGACTTGTGGTCATTGAAATCATCATTATGGTCAACATTTACATAAACTGTTAGAGTATTAATGGCACGGTGACCAAAAAAACATAGAAGTTAATGAACAATATCTTTGAAATACTTCAACAAATTTATGGATTTTTATACATGTTCAGGCTAATGAATTTTTTTGGCAACTATCCCAACAATAAAAACAAGGTCAAGATGAGTCCCTGACGTTACAAACATAAGACTACCAACTATTTGGGTGTGGATGAACTCAAAGAAACCAAAATTGATGTCAAAACGTCAAATTTTATGTAGTTTTTGGTACAATTGTTTATGTGGTGCCACTTTAATGGCATGTGAATCATGGAAAATTGTGCTTATTGAATAATATGGATATTGAAAAATTTAAAATGAATATAAAAAAATTCCAATATCAAAGTTTGGTTTGAATAAAGGATGTTTAACAACTTCATTCAATGGCATTACTATCATAAAATGCCCCTTAGTTTTTATAATATAATTTATTTCATCTTCAATTTTTTATAGTAATAGTGTACTATTAGACACATCTAAAAAACCTCAAATTTTCATATTTTTTTAGTTTTTAGTTTATAAAAAATTAGGGTTTAAAAAAAAACATGAATCCTTTTTGACATGTAAATGTGATGCAATGTATATGTTGTTTAAAGAAAGCTTGTAGCTTATAACATTAAAAAAGAAACTTGAAAGTGTTAACATGTTTTGGTATGATTTGAAATTATGACAAAATTTCAAAACAAAACATAAAACTTGGAAAAATCTATGCATTTTCAAAAAACTTGAATTTCTCCAAATTTGATTGTAAAAAAACATATTACATATTGGGTCAACTATAAATACAATATATAAAAAGTTTCAAAACATTTCATTTAAAAATTCCTCTTTAGGAAAACATTTTTCTGGGAAAAATGACCCCAAAAAGGATAATAGTCCTAAATGTAAAGTAAACACATTGGTTCATTATATGTCATTTGGTCCCATTTATTTGTATGGAATTTTTTTTTCATCATTTGGAGAATGCATTTCCAAATACAAAACAAAATTATCATAAAAAGGTGTTCATGATATAGTATGGGCATACTTTTAGTGTGGAGAATATATTGTGGAATTGGTCAATATAAAAAAGTCGCGATTGTTGATTACGAGTGATACGTAGCCCAACATAACAATTAGTTAAAATAGAATTGACTTAAAAGACTTCATTGAAATGAAGATCGTTGCATGAAGCTTAGAACTTTACTAGTAGCCACTTAAGCCATCATCAACAAAAGTGGCCAAAACCAATTTAAGAAAAGTAATGTCAATTCAGACACATGGATATGCAAACTTGGGTTGTAAATTATAACAACACAAAAAGTTGTTAAACTTAATGTTTCAAGCATGACTTGATTGACAAATGCCGTAAAGACATTTGAAAAGTTTGCAAACTTTGGACTTAGTTCTGACAACTTGAAAACCCTCAAATTGACCATGAAAATTTCTTCATCTAAATCACCGTTTAGAAAATAGTGCAAACATAAAATTGTAACAATTCCATATTTTTAACAACAAGAATAAGCATTGTATGAATGGAATCATATTTAACCACACGAGCAAAAGCCTCAAAATAATAAACTCTTCAAGTATGTGAATAACCTTTCACTATTCGACAATTTTTGTAGTGATCAATAGTACCATCAAATTTCAACTTCAGTTTGTACACCCACTTGCATTTGGTTGGTTTTTTGTTAGATGGAAGATCACAAAGTATCCAAATGTCATTGTCCATAAGTGATTAATATTCATCAATCATAACAATTTGCCATTTGTCAGATCATCAAAATTAATGACCTCCTTGTAGATAGCTAATTCTTTAAGAAATGATTATGCTATGCTTATAAAGGAAGTATTGTGAAGACCATGCTAGTCACCATAGCAACAACATGGATGTCTCAATTGTGGGAGGGTATCATATACAATAAGAATAATGGAAGAAATATGAATGCTTGTAGGATTTTCATCAACATGAAGAATAGGAATATAAAAAATAGCAGTCTCAAAAACAAGAGTAGAAGTTTGAACAACTCCCATTAAAATAGAAGATTCTTGAACAATAGAATCAAGTTGATGGTGAGGATCATTTGTGTCAAGTAGAACAAAATGAACAATAAAAACTATTAGTTCTAGCTAGATGGGTCTTGGAAGATCATTAAAAAGATTTGAAAGAGATGTTATGTACAATAGTTGTGGAAATGGGCGATAGAGGTACAAATTGTGATAAGGTCTCATTTTTTGCCACACCATGCTTTTAGAGGCGTAAAACCAAGTAGTATATGACTAGTAGTATGATTCAAAATGTATATAGTAGTTAAGCTTGTTAGCCCAAAATGATCGATCAACTTTAAATGCATGTAGCATAGAACACCATTTCAACAATTGTGCAATTTTGTTCAATGACACCATTCTTCTTGAATGTGTATGGTGTAATTAGATGTGATGAATTTTGTGTTTAACAAGATGTTCTTGAAATGTTGTGTTCATAAACTTTCCACCATAATCCAAACAATTTTTCAAGATATAACAACTAGTTTCACGAAAAGAAAAGTCTAAAGCTTATTGAAGCAAAAAAACACATTAGATTTATGTTGAATAATGTATAACATTTTGAAATTGTTGTGATCATCCTTGAAAACAACATATAAGCAAGCACCTTTAATAGAAATCACATGCATTGGACCACAAATGTCCACATGATAAAATTGATTAGGTTTGTCCACATGTTCACGTGGATCACTTGAAGGATAATTCTAGTGTTGGATTTTGCTATAAACACAACTAGCATAAACAAAAGTAGGGGGTTTAAGACTTGTAATAACTTTTAGATTAATGACATAATGATTAGTTATCATCCTTTTGATCATGTCCATATGAATATGGCCCAAGTGAATATGCCATTTCTGAAAAGAAACTCTTTTAGAAAATGAAGAAAAATCTATAACAATATTGCATCCACAACATGAAATTGAATTTAAGATTGCATTTTCCAAACATGATCATCCTTGATTCCCCTCATGAGAAGAGTATCCAAATCCTTGCTTGAAAACATCTTGCAAATATCCTTGTCATAAAGAGTAATTATATATTTTTCAATCATTTGGCCAATTGACAAAAAAATCATCTTGAGATTAGGAACATCCAAAACACGTTGAATGACACCTTGGTGCCAAGTATATGTAATAAGATAATGAATTTCAATAACATTAACACCAACAACCTGCATGCATTAATCGTTGGTTATTTTTACACCTTAGACTCCTTTTACCAAAACCGTAAGTTCTTGAACCAATGCTTTTTATCGGTCATATGTTGTCAAGCATTAATATTCGTACATTAAAAATTGTTTGAATTAAAAATTTGTGTAATAAATGTACTAGTCTTAATGCTAATAAAATTAGAAGGCATTTTAGTAATAGTAACATATGCAACAACCTTTTCATCATTGTTGAATGGTTGAAAAAAATTGTTGTCATAAAACAAATTAGGAATGAAAATTCTTTGATTCAACAAATAAAGGATTGATAAGTTATTCATTTAATAATACATCTACAATAGCCATGAACACATTAACTTTAATAAAAGAATTTGTTCAATTTTGTGTACTCTGTTGTTTATTTTTGTTTAATGGGCATTCACAATGTTAGTGGCCAAATTCACGACACATGTGACATGGTGTTTTTTTTTAATTCTTCAATTTTGGCTACATGTTCTTTCTTTTGTTCAAGAATTAGATGTGGTTTTTGAGTCAAAAATGTGTTCCCATGAGATGTGGAACCTATACCATGATGTGTGAATAATGCAAAATTAGTAATAGAAGCTTACATTTGCAATTCAACTTCAAATTTAAGTAATCAAACATGAAATGTTTAAAGTGTTTATTTAACAAATGCAACGTTGTCCTAAGCAAGTAAGAGTGGTGAATAATCATGCGATAACTCACAAATTATTTTTGATAATAAATTTTTATTAGTCATTTCATTTTTAATATCACATAGTTTATGACGGATGGTAGAAACATGACGCATACTCAAACTCCTTGTTTGACTGAAATGCAAGTCCCAAAATGAAAACAACAAAAAAAGGAGTTGGGGTATGTTCTTTTGTTCATAACATTTTGGGGGCGGGGGTGTGTTGGAGTTTTGGGATGAGGACTAGGACAAGTGACAAGTAGGTCAATTATTCATATTGATGTGCACAAACCTAACAACAAGTTTGTTAGTGCATAGTTGAAGCATTTTTGGTGCATGGACGAGCCATGAACATATATGAACTCACAAGACTCACCATGGCCCAAATTTGGGGGAAGCCACCACCTTCCCTTTCATAATATTATATGTGATTGGCCATGGGGGTTACACCCAAATGTCATTTTTCCTAGGACTCCCAAGTCGAGAGTTTTGAAATTCCCAAAATTGAAACTTTTGCCACTTTGGACACTTATAGCTTCTTATGTAGACCTTTGATTGAGGTGAGGCTTGAAGCAAAGTTGTAACCTTTGTCAAGAGTTTTTTAATGATCCATGTCATGCCCCTGCACACTTTTTTCATTCATGTAATTTTGGGTGATTCTTGGTGTTAATGGTCAAAAGTCAAATTGACACTTTGATTCATGACCCTTTTTTCAGCCATAACTTATGTTGTAAATACTCAAATGGATCATAAGAGATCATTTTAGAAATCTATGTCTTAAGATATTTCCAATGGTATAAGGAACTATTCAATCTAACGAGTTTTGACCCTTCAAATTGCTCTCTAAAAATTTAGGAGTCCATTAGAACTTCAATTCCCAAAGTGGGAGCTCACTTGGGAGTGTGTGGGTTCATTCCTTCACGCTTTCTTACACTCCTAGGAGTGTGAATGTGACTTCAAAGTTGCATTATTAGCTTGTGCCTTTCCATGCCCTTTGCTTTGGTCATAAGCCCAAGGTTAGGGTCATGACAAAACATGACTAATGTATAAGGTAATAGACTTGTTGGCCTATAATTGGACCTTGTAAATTTTTTCATAAAATTGTGTAATATTTTATTCAACAAATTGATCATGAATAGCAAAAAGAAATGACCGCATTTCAACAACAATAGTATAATCGACCAAATCTTGCATGTGAAGAGTATTGATTGCTTGTAAAATAACAACCAATATTCATTTGTCGTTCTTGTCCCATGCATTTTCATCAAGAGCATTAACCAGGTCTCATGCCCATTAACAATAAACTAGACCTTTTTGGCCTGAAAAATGAAAATCATTTGAAACATCTATAATTAAAAAAATTGACCATTAAAATTTTGAACAATAAAAACTTCTTTGGAATCAAGAATTGCCATTATTGGCATTCATGTAAAACGATTTGCCAACAAAAATATGTGTGGGCCCATAACCTATTGTAAACAAACTTGAATTTAGATTGAAAAATATTAAAAAAAGATCTAATGATACAAAAAGAAGAGAAGAACATGTTTATTACAAAACAAAGAGGTTTTGCAAAATAAAATAATAGTCCATGCAACCATTATAAGTTATTATATGTATATTGTGCTAAGGTGTTGAAGTTGGAAAAAATATTTTAAAACTTACAATTAAACACTCATATGTTTTACAATTTTGATGTGTTAGTAAGTGAACATGACTATTCTACATGTGTACAATGTAAAACAATTCAAAGAAAAACAACATAGTAAATCTTTCACTTGAAAGTTGGAAAAAATGGAAGAACTCTTGAACATAGACAAACCATGAAAGAAGAACTAAGATGTTCAAGTTTTCTTATTAGTTTAATTAAACTTTGGGATAATGAATACAAAACACTAATATGTTCCTTGGAATCTAATTTTTTGGATGATGAGAAATCTTACTTTTATGAAAATTCTAACAATGGAAACCATGCAATTCCAAAACATAGATTGATTCAAATGGGAGGAGCCTAATTATGGCATTTGGTTAATCATAAAACCAAAACTGTTTTAGCACAAGATATTTAAAAAAATTCATGGATACATTGCCAAGTGAGTGGGTGAGTGGGCTCAGCATGGTGTCTTCCCAAGTTATCTCTTGTGGCTTCAATTGCAAGATGAGGCCTTTGATATTGTGCTTTAGAAAAGTTTTTGAGTAATTTGTTTCATGTGCCCCCAACCTTCCCTCAACATAAAGAAAAAAATTGAATTTCTTCTCATCAAAGCGATCATGTGGAATGGAACAAAATGAATCTGCACCAAGAAAAAAACACATTTTGCATTATCATGAATCTAAACACACCTAGATCACAAGCTCTATGAGGGAGAAGGTTCTTACACTTCACTCAAGAGTGTGAGGGATCTTACACTTGTGAGTTGGCAAAATACTCCCACTCCTTAAGATCATAATATATCCCTCCCATTCTTAAGGAGTACTTGTAAGTCTCCTCCTACTTTCTAGGTGGGGTATTTATGGATATTATGTGCCCTCCACGTGCATTAAGAAATTTCTCAGATATTATGTGTGGTCTACATGCATTATGAAATTTCTCAGATTGATTTATGTATGCTTCAACGTTTTTGTATGTTGTAGGTAGCAAATGTGTCAAAATTCTTAATCAATCACATACAGTCAAGAACAAAACTGATACAAATATAAGCAGTAAATACATGAGTATGACCCACACACATTTAAATCCAAGTACAGGTGGGGGGCAACCTGACAAGAACAAGCGGCCGTTTCATAGGCCAACCCACAGTCCAGCCGATGGCATCTTAGGCCCTTGACTCTCCAAAGACATGACCAATGTTCAACATTGTTCCTCACACCACCGGCATTGTCATTCATTTTATATGCAAGATAAACCTTTAACAACAGCACGAGTCCATAATGGGCTCTCTCTCAGATTTTGAATGGGGAATTGCGAATGTTTGGACAAAGGCCACAAGAATAGGCAAAAGGGCCAAATGTAATATATTCCTGAAGATAAGTATTATGTTTGGAAAAGGATCCCAATCTCAAATGGCTACTACGTAGGTAGGCATATTTACTCCTTTCACATTGGCAAAGAGTATGTGCAATACATAAAGGGAGTCACAAGGAGTAATTCAGGGCCAGCTTCCACCCAGTATGTGTCAACTGGGCTGATGCAAAGTTCCTTCAGACTAGTCAATCTAATTGGACTTGGTGGTAAAAATAATGTGCGTTATTGAAATAAAATCATGATGAGGGGTGTAACTTAGCTAGAGTGGAGAAATTGGGTCTACATGAAAACTAATTTTTGAAGCAGAAAAACATGATCACTACAATAGTTTTGGGATCTCAAAAAATAATAGCACAAGCTTCCTAAAGGATATCTATCCAGGACATAAGGAATGCACAACAAGTAGGTTCTCAAATATGCCAACTTCTGTACTGTCAAATTTATTTATCTTTGGGCAACTAGAAAACTTGCCAATAGCTGTGAATGATAATTGGTGAATGTTCATTGAGAACTTCTCAGGGAACAAGAAAACCAGCTTTACTATATTGACACGTGAATGTGGTGAGAGGCTGGTAGGGTCACAGGGATGAATCCAATGATCGTCATGGTCATCCATCTGGCTGGTGTACTGCTGGTTGTTTGGCTGAAGCGTTAATTTAAATAGGAGGAACTAGTATAATTATCAAAACCAGTGGGTATTTTGGTGTTCCTAATTTCATAAGGTTTGAAAAAGTAGATATGATTGTGAATGTAAACATCCATTGCGTCAAGGTTGGGTAGTAACAACAAGAATTATTATCCACTAAGGTATACATACATATGTAAATTGATTTTCCCCAGATGAACGAGTCATTTCATGTTTATTTGGTACAAATGGGTAAATAAAATTGAGGTGTTTAGGCGCTTTGGGTCTGTCTGTTATTTGATTTCATCTATATACCTAATTCAGTTGCATCACACAAGTTTTTTGCCCTTTTCTTCACTGCTTCTTCTAAGTACCATACTATGAAAAGAAACTATTGCCATGAAAATTTCAGTTCACAATCATAAACTTTGTAAGGAACAAATGGAACTTTGTAATCTTTTGCCTTTCAAACCTGACATGAACAAAGTACATATTTGCTTGTTTGGTAGATACATACATAGATATGACAACCAAAATGAACATAACCGCTGCATGATCAGTCACTGTACTGGACAATTTTTCCATGCCTATACACAAGTGGTTATCAGGGGTTCCAAGTTCCAAAGTTGCTTGACACATGTTTAGAAGGGAAACCAAGTACAATCCGGATCTGGTTTGATTACTGCCAGCAGATTTCTAAATCAGGTCCTGATAATGCACCAGATTCCTCTCTGATCAGGACCAGATTTTAGCACGGGCCTTTGTGTCCTCATTTTTTCAGCCTTCAAAATGGGAGTAAACAGAACTTGACTAAAGACACCCAAAAATACAAATGTTAATGTTTCCACCCCCTAATCTTTTGCATGCTCCAAAGATAACATTGCAACTGCACAAAGGTTTCAAGTCTCACCACTGCAACCCTTCTATCTAGAAGGGCCTTCTCCTGCTAATACAGTGCATCCCCAAAATACACACACACACACACACACAC
>Ga0116230_10004445_pt1 | contig 13739 bp, 12 predicted proteins | sample S1TSphfallax_3_FD_88678 | JGI IMG/M metagenome (GOLD analysis project Ga0116230, IMG submission 88678) | Host-associated microbial communities from peat moss isolated from Minnesota, USA - S1T2_Fd - Sphagnum fallax MG | ecosystem: Host-associated > Plants > Peat moss > Unclassified | place...
TCAACCGATATCGGTACAACTCTCGTGACATCCACAGCTCTACCGATATCGGTACAACTCCAACCAGCTGATATACTGCCAACCGAGTGTCGACTTACCATTTGTTTCTCAGTCAGAAAGCGCCAAGCGATTAGCCTAAAGCCCTTAAATCTTGCGCCAATGATTATTGTTTATCACGACCTTTGGGCGACACACCTGCAATAGAAAGTGGCAGCACGCAATGCGAATTCCGAGCAAAAATACTTACATCGGCATCTTTTTACTTTCGCTAGCTGTACTAGTTTTTGAGCTTACACTGACTCGCATCTTTAGCGTCACTCTTTACTATCACCTGGCTTTCTTCATTATTTCAGTCATTATGCTGGGCATTTCACTTGGTGCCATGCTCGTTTATTGCTATCCGGCAAAATTTCCGGAAGGCCGCGAGAACGAATTACTGGGCAAATATGCTTTGTGGTTCGCCCTATCTGCACCTGCAGCAATGCTTTTCCATGCCCTGGCACCCCTCAACCCTCAGTGGCCGATACCACTGATTACGATTTTTATTCTCCTGACTTGTGTGCTTGTTTGCGCAGCGCATATATTTGCGGGAATCAGCATTTGCCTGGCGCTCACCCGTTATCCGGAGAAGAGCGACCGTCTCTACGCCGCAGATTTGGCTGGGGCAAGTATTGGCTGTCTCGTTTTTGCTTTTACACTTGGACCCTTCGATGGTGTTTCTGAAACTGTTCTGGCCGGCGCAATAGCGGCAATTGCCGCGGCCTTTTTCGCCGCTGGTGAAAGGAAACTGACAAATATTTGCGCAGTTACAGCAGCTATTCTTCTAGCTGGCGCCACCCTCAATGCCTATCTAGTCAACGAAAAAAATTCCGGCTTGAGAATAGTGTGGACACGCGGAAATTACGTGGGCAACGCAATCTTTGAGCGCTGGAGCCCGCTTGCTCGCATCACAGTGACTGGCAATCAAGGAAAAAATGCTTATAGCTCGGCCGGATTTTCAGTAGTAGGCCCGCAGGCTCCCGTGCGAGTCTGGGACATAGACCTCGACGGTGCAGCACGTACATCAATGATTGGCCAGGAGCCGGGAAGCGCTGATCCTGAATTTCTCAAATATGATCTTTCATACATTGGTCACTACATACGCCCTAATGCAGATGTTTTGATTATTGGCGCTGGCGGTGGTCGAGACCTCCTTGCCGCCACGGCTTTTAAGCAAAAGTCAGTGCGTGGTTTGGAACTTAATCCAACTATATTCAAATTAGTTACTGGTATTTTTGGCGATTTCACCGGCCATCTCGATAGGCGGCCAAATGTTTCCATCGTTAATGATGAGGCCAGAAGCTACATCACGCGAAGCCATGATAAATACGACATCATTCAGATGTCTCTTATAGACACATGGGCGGCAACAGCTAATGGTGCCTATGTATTGACTGAAAATTGCCTATACACGACAGACGCCTGGCATCAGTTTCTGGCTAGACTGACTCCTAGAGGCTTCTTTTCATTGACCCGCTGGTACGTTGGAGACCCGCCGCTGGAGGCTATTCGCTCACTCTCCCTGGCATCTGAATCGCTGCGGCAAATGGGGGTAGAACATCCCGAACGTAACATCATTGCGGTCAAAAACGAAGGCCCGGGCCATGTACCGGTAATTACCTTTTTAGTCGCCATTCAACCTTTCAGCAAAGCTGATGTGGAGACGATAATAGCTGAATGCAAACGACTAAAATTTGATTGTTTACTCGCTCCGGATCAACCATCACAAGCTAATCTGGCGGCAGTGGTTAGAGGTGATCTATCGGCCTGGGCCGGTGGACCTTATAATTTGGAAGCACCAACAGACGACAGTCCTTTCTTCTTTAACATGGTCAAACTGGAGAGAGTTCTCGGCCTCAAAGGCAAAGATCTGGATAACAATTCGCAAGCAGTTTTGATCGTGCTCGATGCACTACTAATCAGCACGATGGGCGCCTTTATGCTGGCCTGGTTGCCGCTCCGCATCGTCAAAACGAAAGTGGCGCCAAGACTTTCTCTCAGCCTGGCCGGCTATTTTCTGGGCATCGGTTTGGGTTTCATGTTCGTCGAGATTTCACAAATACAACGCTATATTGTCTTTCTCGGTCACCCCACATTTGGTGTCACCTGCGTACTTCTTACTTTGCTGTTAGCCACGGGAATCGGCAGCTTAAGCTCATCTTTCCTACCTAAAACCAACAAAGCCAGCATGGTTATGCTTTCCTTACTGGTACTTTCGCTGATAGCGTCGGCGATTGTATCTCCAGCTATATGTGCTAATTTCCGCTATCAACCTACTGCTATCCGGATCGCCATCGCCTGTTTGGCCTTAAGCATTCCCGGACTGTGTATGGGTTTTGGCTTCCCTCTGGGCCTCCGCCTTAGTAAAGAAAAAGCACCAAAACTTTCTACCTGGCTCTGGGGTCTAAATGGTGCTGGCTCAGTGATAGGGTCGGTGCTGGCGCTATGCATTTCTATAAAATTTGGTATCAGCGCACTGACCTGGGCGGCTGCAGCGATATATGCCGTTTCAGTTTTGTTCTTTGTCGTAGCACTTAAAACACCAGCTGCTGTTGAAGAGAACAGCTAAATACCAGAGTTAGAAGTTGCCATAATCAATACTGCGATTTCTTAGCGATTCACCAAGAGCGCTCTTGTCTCGGGAAGCACATGGGCAACCGCGTCGGCAACCACAACCGCAGCCGCATGTGCCAGGACCACAAGAACAATCGCAGACGCCCAAAATGATGTGTTCGTACAACAGCCAGCAAGAGACAAGGGAGACCAAAACGAGGACAACGATCAAAGCCATCCCTGGATTTGCAGCTGCAGCACCAGCAATTCCATTACCGTAAGTTTCATGCATGAACAGAACCTCGAGCGCCTTCCAGAGACACAGACCATGATACATTTTTTCAGACTGAAGCGTGCCCTAAGCCTCGAATTTGCCAGAATCGGTTCATTGATTGCCCACCAGAGAAGGCTTGAGGTGACTCCTTTTTAACTGACAGTGGCCTTAGAGAAAATCAAGGCTTACGGAGATCAATCAATTTTACTATACTATTTAGTATTAAAATTGCTGGAAAATATTTGGAGAAAAGGCCGATCCCGAAGCAAATTGTGATCAAGGCTCACAACTGCTTCGGGACCTCAGCGTTATCAATATGGGCAAACAATCACCTCAGTGCTTTCTCGAAGGCCGATACTGCGTCAGACTGACGACCTTTTCAGAGGCACCGGCAACAGCGCGCGAAACGGGCCGTCGTGCAGCAAGACTGGCTCGAACAGCAGGATCTGCCGGGAAGGCCAGGACTGAGGCAGTGGGAGCCGCCAAAAGTTTCAACTGAGCACGTCCGGCGACAACCACAGAGGAAGCGGGCGCAGTCGAATATGCAAGGCGAGAGGCCGTACCAAAAGTCAGAGCCCGTTCAGATGGCGGCTCGACGAAGCCGTCGGCATCCATGAACATATAGGGCAATTGAACAGGCGGAGCATAGGACCTGGAAAAGCGGTCCCCACGGAGGCGAAAAGCTGTTCGACGTCCCTGCTTTCGCACAAACTCACCAACCATGAGCGCCACGACACCCAGGGCCAGGAACAAGAAAAAGACGGAGCCCCAGACTGCCATGAAAAGAAAAGTGCCGACAACTTTGAGAGCGTGCTTCAGGGTTTGCATGTCAATCCCTCACGGATAGATTTTGTTGGATGCATCACCAGTTGCGGGGATGGTCAAGAAAAAGCTTCATACCGGAATTGATGGTTTCAATTCCGACAGTGGACCGGATGAAGAGATTGAACTCGTCAATCGACCAGGCCTTGTACTCGATGACGCGACCGAAAAGTTCGACATTCAGACCGCGTTCGATAGCACGAGCCAGAGCAATCAGATCGACACCGCGACGTCCGATATAGTCGGCGTCGGGCATAATGGGCCTGATTGTGGCCGTGTAGCGAGCCAGATATTCATCACCCTGACGGCGATAACGGCGCGCATTGATAACTTGGATAGCTTGCGTCAGCTCGACGCAGGAAGGCTGTCCGCGAGCGATGTCATCACTGTGATGCCTTTGTAGCATGATGTGGTTCCTTCTCTGAAGGCTGGATGTTGCGCTAGGGCCGAGGCTTCTAGCGAGAGAGGGGTAGAAAGTAACTGCGGCAGCATCGCAGTCAAAAGATTTGATTTGTACGCGTCTGTGGATGTGCTGCTGTATAAACCTGAGAGAAAAGAAGAATTAGTTGGACCCTAAAGCTATAACTTTCTTGCTTAGAATCTAAAGAGCTGAGTTTCGACTCATCAGATAAATGAAATTGCTGAGCTTAGAAATAACGGCCTCGGGCTTATCGATCAAGACCGTTTTTTGAAGGTATGCGCAACTGCGTCAATGCCGAAAGACTAGCTGCATCAAGACCGTAATTTCACCAGTTAGCCGGTGAAGAGCACTTAGCTCAGTTTGCGATAACCACGGATTATCCAACTCACACTTAAGCATTCGCGTCAGTTGAGATGAGCCTCGCCAATCGGTCGCAAGAGTCGCTGGAAGTTGTGGCAAAACAGGAGTCGATTTCCGACTCCTGTTCTGTCCATACTGTCACCAGTGCTTTTTAGACCAGGCCGAAGAGCTTTCGCAACCGGCGCCCCCACGGGCTAAACCACCGCTGAAACCAGCTGCTTACTCGACCGACCAGAGTGCTGCGGTCTGGTCCAATGGAGTTAATTCTCAAACGCTGCAAGTCAGCAAGGCTGCCGTTGAATCGATCAAGATCCACAGCTCCGCTGACGCCGTCGATAGTGCCGGTCTCGGTGTACTGCCAGAAAGTCCAGACAGTCCAGGGAAGCGGTATAACCGGGATAGATAGCGAGGTATAAAAAGCAATCCAGAGGACATAGCTTTTGAAAGCTGCGGGATTGCTCAGTACTGTGTTTGCCATCGTGTTATTGATATAGATTATGGGCTGAACACCGAGCTTGGCTTCAACCCCCTGAAGCCAGCCGAGAATCATTTGCACTCGCTGCGCAACAGTAAAACCGGTCCATTCGGCCGGTACTTCGATGTCCAGTACAGGCGGCAGGTCCCCGGCTTCCAGGGCACCTACGGTCTTGCAGAAAAAGTCGATCTGACTTTGCAGGTCGTCCTGAGGATGGAAAAAATGGTAGACACCGCGGGGAATGCCTGCATCTTTAGCGGCCTGCCAATATTGCGTGAAATTTGGGTCAACGAAGTCCAGGCCCTCGGTGGCTTTGATAAAAACAAAGCTGGCACCGGCGGCCTTGACCTTGGCAAAATCGATAGTGCCCTGATGATGGGAACAGTCGAGGCCAAGAATGGTGGATGAGTCGAAAACTGGAGGTATCGGCGCTGGTGCTCCGGTGCCTACCGTCGGCTCATTTCCGTCATCCCGCCCATGGTTGCGATCTGAGCGCATGGGACGGTCTCCTTTCTGGTTAATTCCGGACCACGACTATTTCTTGTCGGATTTAGCTGGATCAGCCTTGGGGGCGGAGTCTTTCGGAGGCTTGATAGCACCAGCCGGGGGCGTGACAGTGCCTGCCGGGGGCGTGACAGTGCCTGCCGGGGGCGTGACAGTGCCTGCCGGGGGCGTGACAGTGCCGGCCGGGGGCGTGACAGTGCCTGCCGGGGGCGTGACAGTGCCGGCTGGAGGAATAGGTGGTGTGGTGCCGGGGCCGGGGAATGGCGCGTACTTGAGAAAGAGCTTTTCCGCCACCGGCATGATAAGCGTGGTAATGACCAGCAAAATCGAGCCGTAAACGGGCCGCCACCACTCGAAAGTATGGGCGAATGAACCGTCCAAGGCAAAGACCCAGACGGTAAAAGCGGCGAGCGAGGCGATTACGTTGAAGTTGCGAGAGGCTGCAAATCCCGGGGGATCAGACTTCATGAAAACAACGTAAAAGGGCGTCAGAGCAAACATGACCGCAAAAACCGACCAGGGTAACCAGTTGGCATTATGGACCTGACTGCGCAAAACACCGTCGATGGCCAAATAAGCAGCAACGATGTCGGCGGGGATATAGCGCAGGAGCTTCTGAAAATAGGAGTCATCAGGACGGCTTTCTTGCGGCGGGTCCTGGGTATTGAAGATTCGTCTGAATGGGTTCCACATAGGAATATCTCCAGGTTTGGATGTTGTTCTCGGCAACCGGTGACATCAGCAAGTGCGGCGTGACCGTACCTGCCAAATGGCTGCAAAGACCTAGTGCTAGCAGCACCGGTTATGAGAAAAGAGAGAATCAGAAATTGGGTCTTGTACCAAAAAATTCGCGTCCTCAAAATTGTCGAGGCTTGCGAAAGGCTGCCACTACAGACAGTGCTACCAATACCCCCGAAAAAGGGGAAGCGTGAAAGTCATGTAATTGGTGTCTGTAAAGGTAAGACGATTCCTGAGTTCTGAAAAGAAAGAGATTTAATTCCCTGTTCTAACAGCTTCTGGCTTATTAATTCATCCTGACTGGTGATCAAAGAAATAAAGAAGGGCTAATACTCATGGAAAAAGGTCTTAAACAAATGACCTAGCTAGTGAGACATCTTCTCCTGACAGCCATCAGTCAAAACCTCGCTTGGCATCAAAGACCTCGCCAAGTAGTCACAGGATGTCCGAAAAGTAAGCTCAAAAATCTCATCGCCTCTGCAATTAAGCGCGGTTAAGCTTGCCGGACGCTTGCGCAAGCGATGCCACTTGCTCAATCTTTGCAAGCTCCGGGGCTGCAAAGCGGCACTTACCGAAAAGCAGAAAATGCGAATTTGAACTGCTAAAACAAAGGCAAAAAATGCATCGAAGGCGAAATTCAAAACACGTAATTTTGGGAAAATATAATTCACGACTCGGATCGCTCGATGTCTTGAATGAAATTATCGGAGTCGACTGAAATGACCGAAAATCAAACCTTCGGCGAACAATATTTAGCTTCTCTTTTGCAAGCAAATCCAGGTTCTCCCGAGGAACTGGCTGAAGCAAAACAAAAAATCGAATTGTATTTTCGCAGTCGCGAAAAAAGCAATAAAGCAGCTGAAAGCACAAAAGCCCACGGCGCCTCAGGAGTCGCGACGAGGGCAACAGCACCATCGAGGCCTAGACCGGCGGCGGCAAGCAAGATAAAAAGGGGAGCGCCACGAGCTCTGTCACCTGAAAACCAATATCGTTTGAAACTGGGCTTTACCTGGTTCCTCATTATTTTCGTGCCGCTGCTCTCAGTTGGTGCCAAAGCACTTGGTCTCCACTGGCTTTTTCCTGCGCTGCTCTGCCTCTTGGGTCTGTATTTGTGGCAACGCATGAGAGCCAATTTCAGTAATCTTTTCGCTTTCGGTGATCCCGACTTACAAAGGCTCGCGCTGGCAGGACTGGTGCTGGATAAAAACATCTATCCCCAGGCGGGTTGGAGCAGAAAATGCGGCATGAGCAATGTGCCTCAATTTAAGGAAAAATGGGACACACTGGATAAAAACATCCAGATAATTTTGCGGGCAGAAGACCTCAATAGTGCTTGCGGACCAGCCGAAGAATGTTTGAGCGTAATCAACTATTTCAACCACATAAAAACGAAACACAACAGAAAATTTGAAAAGGTTGAGCATCTCATTGTCACCGAAATCGACCCCCTTAATACCCTGATCAACAGACTGATCGAAGAGCATGAATGGCAATATGCCGACCAGCTGTCCCAGCATTATTTGGGTTTGCTCAATCCTAAATCTTTAGATTCTAGAAATTCCTTCCAGTAGCACAGCTTGCCCCTTTTAGTGGCGCAACTGCGCTTTTGGGAATAACATGATCTTATGGATAGCAACAGCACAGCAATAATTTCTAATTACCAATTGGACTGGTCGGCCCGCTTTCGCATGGCTGCAAGAAGAAGCGCGGCCGGTTTGGTCGACTTTGTGCTGACTTCAATAATGTCTCTCTGCATGCTGGCTCTGCCTCTGGGAGCGAGCCTGGCCTTCAACATATGGCAGCCATCACAAGCGACGACTGCTACGACTCTGGATCAGCTGATTGAACATGGAGTGCAACTAGCACTGGTACTGGCTCTGCTCAATCAATTCTATTTTTATACCGCACTATGGGAGAGCGGACGGGCTCAGGCGGGTCTAGGTAAAATCCTCTTTGGCCTCAAGACTACTGATACGGCGGGACGGGCTCAATCATTCGGAGGTGTTATCTGGCGGATTTCATTGCGCTACGCGCTGTTGGCAATTATCTTTTTGTCAGCCGACATTTCAGTCAATTTGGCCATGGAATTTATTGCATCTCTCCAAATCGAGCAGCTGCGTACCTTCATGAAAATAGCCATTGTCGCTATCAGCTTTGCTCTTTGCCTTGTCACAGAAAGAGAACAAAACCTCTACGACATGGTAACCAGACGGCTGGTTGTCGCCGATGACACAAAAAACATCAATGAGCGCATTAGCAATTTCAACAGAGAATTCCGCTCTGCCGCAGGCGCCCTCAATCCACTGATCATTGGCACATCGCTGCGCCGCTGGAGGACAAGCACATACGATAATGCATCCGTGGCGAGACTACTGCTCACAGTCTGGTCCTATATCTGCCTGACAGCTTGTGCAGTCCTGCTGATATTGGGAGGTCTACTCTTGCTTTCACTCAATGAGGTAGAAAAAGGCATGGCTTCAAAAAATCGACAGGAGGCCTCTGCTCATTTCATAAAAGCCCGGCAACTGGCGCCCGGAATCGCCGTTTTGTACCAGTACAATTACATGCTGAACGACAATCTAAATCTCAAAAAACAGGAAGAATCTTGCGCCCGGCTATTTGCTGTCCGGGGCAGCGCCCAGGACTATCTTGCAAGAGCTAGAGTTTTCAGCAAAGAGCAAAAATACATAGAGGCAGAAAGCGACTACCTGACGGCACTTTCCCAGCGACATGGCAGTCTGACTGAACATGAAAAGTCAGCAGCGGATACTGAGCTGACCATGATGAAGCTTGAGGAAGAGGCTGCAGCAATGCCGAAGATCCCCACCTTACCCCTGCATCAGATGGTGCCGGAGTCAGTCCCTTAAAAGGCAACTTATCAGCACCAGCAGAGGCCCTGCAAATTAGTGCAAAACAAGCTTATGGAAAGGAGTTTCAGTCGAAACATATCCTCTCAACCGGTCCCAAACCACGGGTACAAATTTGTAGCCGTCGGCGCCATTATCAACAGTGTATGGCTCGAACACAATCTGCAAATCTTGCTTGCTTATCTGAAACTTGGCAAAGTTTTTTTCTTCCGCCGCAGCGCCTCTCTTTACCCAATCGACCCCCTCTTCATCGAGGCCCTGAGACAGAAATGCTATGCAAATTTTTGAAAGCATCGGCACGTACTTAAAATCGGGCCTGAAAACGTCTTTTAATCCGAACTGCTGGTTCTTATCAAGCCTGTAATTAAATGTGCTCAGAGCTTCGACAGGATGGGCGGATTGATAGGCGTAATTGGTCAAGTCCACTCGCATACTGCAAAGATTTTCATTGTATAGAGTGACATCGCAGTTGCCCTTGATGTAGCTGAGCGGTTTTGGCCCTTCAATATGCTGCATTTTTGCCGGCATTACGGTGCGGCCAGCATCAATCTGGGCATAGACATAGCGCTTTATTTCATCGTTTAGTTTGGATGGATCGGAACCTTTAATCGGATCAAATTGTGGGTATTTGACATCGACCGTGTACGAGGGATTATTTTCGATCACCGAAACAACTTTCCATGGATCAGTTGGACCGCTATTTTTTTTGGCATTGGGATTGCTGTTAGGCAAATCCAGGGTAGAAGCGGAAGAACCATTGTAGGCATTTGTAGAGGGGCGAATCAGATTTTTTTTGGTCGGAGGCATGGACTGCGCAGCCGAATCGGGAGCTGCTACAGCAGCTGGCGTCGCGGAGGTCGATGGGGAGATTGGCGCGGCCGGAGCACTAGCTGGAACAGCAGGAACCGGTGCAGTCGCAGCTGGAGGTGTAGCTGGAATTGTCGCTGGAGTTGTCGCTGGAGAAGATGTAGCAGGTGCAGTGGCGCCTGTTGGCGTCTGAGCGATGACAGATCCAACATTAAAAACGGCGATTGCTGCACTGAGTATCAGACACTGCCGACTTTTATGGACGGAGGCTTTTATTGAATAATTGACCGCCATTACCAAAACTCCTTTGCAAATTACCGATCCGTTCCATGTTACCAACTTCTCGCCCTTATACCCCAACTGCAAGTTTTTTCATTGCCACTTTACTATTACCCAGCCATTTATTACACTCACACCCAAAATTTAAGTACCGACAGAATCGGACTAACTAACTGTAGAACCACAGGCGATACCAGAGGCCAGCGTACGGGCACCAAGATATGCAAAAGGGTGCCATTCTACTGATTAAATCGCCTCGATTATATGGATTTCAAGCAGTACAAGCTGGTAAACTTACCGCCAATCAGAAATTAGAATTTATAGCTTCGACTGGATTCCCACTGTCATTTTTCATCCAATTGGCTCATCGCGGCAGGTTTATGGAACTGATTACCGGCATCAGCGTAGTGGCATTAGCCTCCATGGCGGCCATACTGATCAACGATCGCACGTCACTAGGCGGCTCATTAGATGACAGCGACGATTTTTCTATTTTTGCAAAGAACAGAGCAATAGCACCTGTAACTATGACCAAAGAAAACCAGGTCGAGCTAACAGGCCGCAACAAACAAAACGGATCAGTCTAGTACTAGACCTCTAATATTAGACCTCTATTTCCAGATCTTTGATTTTGCTGGTCAACAATTTGCTTGGCATGCCCAGACGTTTAGCAGCTTCAGTTTTGTTGCCTTCCGAGTCCTTAATTGCACGCTCAATAATGAGCTTTTCAACTTTGGCAATGGCTCCATCAAAATCCATAATAGCCAGCTCGTCCATTAACCCTCCGGCTGCACCGTTAGTGTGAGAGCCGGATTTTTTAGCTTTAGCAGCACCATTAGATTCTTCAGCGGCAACAGATCCGGAAAGCTCAAGGTCGGCGGCTTCAATCACAGCATTGCTTACTGACTGATTTACCTTAATCATAAGGTTTTCCAACTCGCGTACATTGCCGGACCAATTATGCTCGAGCAAAGCCTTCGCCGCACCGCTGCTCAGACGCTTGGGATTACCGGTCTCAGCAGCAGCTTCGTGCAAAAATGATTCAGCCATGACGAGCAAATCGGCGCCACGTTCAGATAATGGCGGCAAGCTGATGGGGAGAACATTTAAACGATAATATAGATCTTCGCGAAATGCTCCGCTGCGCACATGATCAATCAAATCCTGTTTGGTGCCGGAGATGATACGAACGGAGCCCTTATCGTTACCGGCTTTGGTTTCCGCTGGATGCATTTGCAAAGCCACCAGCAGTCTTGCTTGAAGACCACTAGACAGATCGCCTATTTCATCAAAAAATATTGTGCCTTTGTGCTTAGCAAAAAAGCTTGGTTCAAATATATGGTCACCGATAGCGGCGCAATTAACAACCATGAAGTCGTACTGCGAAAGCTTGCTATGTTTATGAATTGTACGCGCGACACGCTCTTTGCCTGTGCCAGCGGCACCTGAAATCATGACCGAGGCGTTACTGGTTGCTGCCAGCCCTACAAGCTTCTCAACTTCACGCATGGCCGGGCATGAACCAAGAAGACTTACTTCATGACTTTCGCCCGCTGCAGCTTTAGCCTGGGGTCTGGCCAGAGCTCTGGCAATCACAGACTTCAAATCATCTCTTGAAGCTGGTTTGATCAAGTGATCAAATGCACCAAGCTTCATGGCTTCGATAGTGTTTTCCAGATTAGTATCGGCCTGAGCAGTAAGAATAACGACGGGCAAATGCTTATATTTCTTTTCGGCCCTGATCCCTCTCAAAACTTCCAAGCCGGAGGCGTCAGGCAATTTGAGATCAAGAAAGATCAAATCAAAATTGACTGTACGTAAAAGCTCAAACGCTTTAACGCTATTTTCGGCTTCCTGCACTTCGTGTCTGAAACTTTCTAGAGTTTCGGACAGGACTGCACTGAACGCATGATCGTCATCGATTATTAGGACTTTAGCCACGGTTTTTCCACATCAAGGAGATCTCATACTTTATCAGCCTGGCAACCCTTCCTGGGCCACTGTCAGCCCTACTTATCGCCGACTAAGGGCTGAGAATGAAGATGGTGGCCGCCCGCGGGCATTGTTACAAAAGACTGAAAAACGGCTGTAGGGTTGTCGGGATTGGTATCAGGAAGAACGAGCAGGGGCTTATCAAGCAGCTCTGCGTTGGCGCTGAATGCCCGGGCGATGTCTATAAATTAATAGTTGGTGTTTTAAAGCTCAACCGATATCGGTAGAGATTTTACCCCAAGATCCTTTTCAACCAACCCGTCGTGGAGCTTAGCAGCGCCCCCTTGACTACAGCCTCTTTGCAAAACTTTGCAAGACCTCATTCTTTTAACCGTGGCTTAACCCACCCGCTGCGATCATAGCCAACATCGCAATTCCCCTTAAGGCATTCACATTCTTTTTCTGGAACGGTCCTGTTTAATTCCAGTCTCAGACCAGATGTTGGGTGCTTTTTTCCCTGCCCGACTCATTTCTTTCTTTATTGCCAGACGTCCAATGTCCCACTCTTGTATCTAATTCACAGGTAACAAATAATGAGCGCAAGCACAGGTATTCTGCTGCTGGACTTCATCTGCCGTCCCTTTCTAAAGTTCGGTCTCAAATTTCCTATAATCGGCTTCACCATTTTATTTTTGGTTTACGGCCTGATCGCCTACGGGGCTCTTAAGAGCGCCTTTCTTTCTGAAAATCAATACTGATAATTGAGCTAAAAAATCATATTTGGCTACCGGACCGTCTGGCTGAAGGCTACTTTTATGCATGGTACCCTTTATCCATGCATAAGCCCCCCAAGCGCGCTCTCTATTTGGTTACCGCTATTTCAATGGTCACTGTATCGACTGTCTTTTCCGGCAGCGGCATAGCCCAAAGGCAAGCGGCTTCATCAAATGTGAGCAAATCCGCTTCAACATCAGATAAAGAAACCCCGATCAAAAACAGCGCCGATTTGATCATCACAAATGCGCAGGTTTTTACCGGCGAATATTTGCAGTCGGCCAAGACTGATGGTTCGAAAGAGCCACAGCCGCGCTTTGCCAGTGCAATTGCCTGGACCCAGGGCAAAATTATTTATGTTGGCAACGCCCGTGGTGCGTCAATTTATATAGGTCCTCAAACTAAAAAAATCGACGTAAAAGGTCAACTTGTCCTCCCGGGCTTCCATGATTGCCACGTGCATCTTTGCGAAGGCGGCATCGAAGCCAAAGATTGTCAGCTCAACGGTGTAAAAAGCAAAAAAGCGGCACTGTTAAAGTTCCGCCAGTATGCCGCTAAATTTAAAAGTTCCGCCCCCAGCACCGATTGGCTCAAGGCCGCAGGCTTGCCACTACCAGCGGTGAAAGACTCTCCGCTAACTAGAGAAGATCTAGACACCGTTGCCAGAGACAGACCGATCATTGTTTTATCTGAAGACGCCCACTCTGTGTGGCTCAACACCAGGGCGCTAAAACTAGCAAGAATTGATGCCAATACAAAAACTTCGGCAGCCGGCATAATCGAGCACGAAAAAGACGGCACGCCTAACGGTTGTCTCAGAGAAGAAGCGATGGAGCTCGCCGAGAAGGCAGTGCCGATGAGGCCGCTGGCAGAACGCACTGCGGCTCTCAAGAA
>Ga0116230_10004446_pt1 | contig 13739 bp, 10 predicted proteins | sample S1TSphfallax_3_FD_88678 | JGI IMG/M metagenome (GOLD analysis project Ga0116230, IMG submission 88678) | Host-associated microbial communities from peat moss isolated from Minnesota, USA - S1T2_Fd - Sphagnum fallax MG | ecosystem: Host-associated > Plants > Peat moss > Unclassified | place...
CGCCGCTCTACCGCATCAAGAAGGGCAAGTTCGAGCAGTACATCAAGGACGACCGCGAGTACGTGCAGGTGATGGTGAAGCGTGCCTCGGACGGCATGGTGATCCGCTACGGCGAAGGGGGCGCGCGCCTGGAAGGCAAGGCGCTCACCGACTACATGAAGGGCCTCAACGACTACCTCGGCACCTTCGACAAGGTGCAGAAGCGCCTGCGCAACGAGGAGGTGGTCGCCGACTTCGCCCGCATCTTCTCCAGCAGCCGCAAAGACTCCGAGCGCCGCGCCGACTTCGAGAGCAAGACCAAACTCACCGAGATGCGCGCGCGGCTCAAAGCCATCGAGAAGACCTATCAGTTCAAGAGCGTCTCCGAGGTGGAGTTCGACGAGGCGCACCGCACGTACTCGGTGACCTTCGTCGACGCGCAGGGTGCGCCGCGCACCATCGACTGGCCGCTGGCCGCGGCCGTGGAGTCGCGCCAGCTGCTGCACAAGCACGCCGAGCTGGGCGACCAGCTCACCGGGCCGTTCCTCATCGAGTACGCCGCCAAGGGCTCGGCCGCCGCTGCCAAGACCGAGGTCGAGCTGGCCGAGCAGGAGCTCGAGGACACCGAAGAGGTCGAGCTCGAGGGCGCGGCCGACGTCGGCGCCGCACCCGTGGAGGCCGCGGCCAAGCCGGTCAAGCGCAGCGCCAAGGTCTCGCAGGACCCGGTCGAAAAGAAGACGCCGCGCGAGGTCTTCGAGTACGTCATCGAGCAGGGCCGCAAGGAATACTCCGTGCAGCGCTACAAGGGCCTCGGCGAGATGACCGCGCCGCAGCTGTGGGAGACCACGATGGACCCCGCCCGGCGCACGCTGCTGCAGGTCAAGCTCGAAGACATCGCCGCCACCGAGCAGATCTTCACCACGCTGATGGGCGAGGACGTGGAGAGCCGCAGGAAGTTCATCGAAGAGAACGCGCTGGACGTGAAGAACCTGGACATTTAGCGTGACCAGAAGGCTGGCGATCTTTTCCCGAACGGCCACAATCAGCCTCCGATGCCGTCCGACGACTCCTACCCTCCCGGTTTCTTTGGCGATGCGGAACCGTGATCTATCTGCTCGATACGAGCGCCTGCGTCCAGCTATTGACCGGAAAGGCCAGCCCTACTCTTTCCAGGCTCCAGTTGGAGACGGTGAGGACGCAGGTTTTCGTCTCCACCGTTGTGTTGTTTGAACTTTGGTACGGTGTTTATCACAGCGAGCGCGTACCTGAAAACCGTTCTCGGGCAGAGCGATTGCTGAGTATGGGCGTTGAGTTCAGGGACTTCAGCCCGGAGGATGCCGAAGTTGCGGGCCGTATCCGCGCTATGTTGGAAGCCCGCAAGGAGCCTATCGGTCCCTACGACACCCTAATCGCCGGTCGAGCACTGGCGCGGAAATACACGCTCGTCACAGCGAACCGGCGCGAGTTCGCGCGTATCGAAGGCCTGCTGTGGGAGGACTGGGCGCAGGCCCCGGCATAGCCTGCCATCGCGGCGGGGCGCTCTGCGATGTAATAATCCGGGCATGACCAGCGATTTCCAAGACTCTTCCGACGTCCACGACGCCCAAGTCTCACTCGATTCCCAAGCCCCGCAGTCTCCGCTCGACGCCACGCGCCGGCACTTTCTCGCTGTGTCTGCGGCCGCCGGCCTTGGCGGCACGATGCTGCCGGGCGTCCTGCTGGCGCTGGCCATGCAGGGCGCGCTGCCTGCGGAGGCGCAGCGTGGACCTGCGGTCGATACCACCGGCTTCCCGCCCATCACGCCGGAGATGATCGAGCAGGCCGCCGCGCTCACCGGCCTCAAGTTCACCGAGGAGCAGCGCAAGGTCATGCTCTCCGGCCTCATCGGCCAGCGCAACAGCGTGGTTGAGGTGCGCAAGATGCATCTGCCCAACTCGGTCGCGCCTTGCCTGGTCTTCGACCCCGTGCCGCCCGGCGCGAAGCTCGCGACCGAGCGCAAGCCGATCAAGCTGGGGCCGCCGCCTTCGATCGCGCAGGTGGCCGTGTCGAATGAGGACCAGGTGGCCTTCGCCACCGTACGCCAGCTGGGCGAGCTGCTGCGCGCGCGCAAGCTCACCTCGGTCGAGTTGACCAAGCTCTACCTCGCGCGGCTGAAGCGCTATGACCCCACGCTCTTCTTCGTCATCACGCTCACGGAGGAGCGCGGGCTGCGCCAGGCCGCGGCCGCCGACCGTGAGCTCACCGCCGGCAAGCGGCTGGGCGGTGAGAAGCTGGGCCCGCTGCACGGCATTCCCTGGGGCGCCAAGGACCTGCTCGCCGTCGCCGGCTATCGCACCACGTGGGGCGCGGGCGGCTTTGAGCAGCAGACCTTCGACTACGACGCCGAGGTGGTCAAGCGGCTGGACGCGGCCGGCGCGGTGCTGATCGCGAAGCTGAGCATGGGCGCGCTGGCGCAGAACGACGGCTGGTTTGGCGGGCGCACGCGCAACCCGTGGAACCCGAAGCAGGGCAGCTCGGGCAGCTCGGCGGGCTCGGGCAGCGCGGTTTCGGCGGGCTGCGTCGGCTTCGCCATCGGCACGGAGACGCAGGGCTCCATCGCCGCGCCCAGCACGCGCTGCGGCGTCACCGGGCTGCGGCCGTCGTTTGGCCTGGTCCCGCGCACCGGCGCCATGGCGCTCTCGTGGTCGATGGACAAGATCGGCGCGATCGCGCGCTCGGTGGAGGACTGCGCGCTGGTGGTGGACGCCATCTACGGCCCCGACGGCCACGACCTCAGCGTGCAGCCCGCGGCCTTCAACCCCGACTTCACCGTGGACATCCACAAGCTCAAGGTGGGCTATATCAAGAGCTCCTTCGACGAGCCCACGCTGCCGCCCGCCGCCGCCGATGAGACCGAGCAACGCGCCACGCAGCGCAAACTCCAGTTCGAACGCCAGCTCTACGACTACCGCTTCGCCAAGGACGCGCTGACCGCTCTGCGCGGCATGGGCCTTGAACTCATCCCCACCGAGCTGCCGCAGTTCCCGTTCAACGCGGTTACGCCGATGCTGCAGGCCGAGGCCGCCGCGGCCTTCGACGAGCTCACCACCGGCGGCCGCGACGCGCTGCTCACCGGGCAGACCCCCGGCGACTGGCCCAACCAGTTTCGCACCGCGCGTATGTACTCCGCGGTGGACTACATCAACGCCTCGCGCGCGCGCACGCTGGCGTTGGCGCAGATGACCGAGACCTTCGCGCCGTTCGATGTGGTCATCACCACCGGCCAGGGCTCGCAGTCGGCGGCGACCAACCTCTGCGGCCAGCCCGCGGTGATCGTGCCCAACGGCCTGCGCGGGCCGGACGCGCCGCCGATGAGCGAGGGGCCCATCGGCAGCAACAGCGGCGGCCCCAACACACCGGTCTCGCTCACCTTCCTCGCGCCGCTGTACAAGGACGCCGCCGCCTGCGCGCTGGCCCACGCCTACCAGCAGAAGACCGGCTTCCACCTGCTGCATCCCAAGCTGGGCTAATGCGCGGATACCGCCCTGCAGTGTGAGCCGATGGCGCGCTGCAGGAGTCCTATAGAAACTGATGCCAATCTTTACGCGCGCTGCATTGCTGGTTTGTGGGTCTATGATCTGGGGCTCCATGATTTTTGGCTCCATGCTCTGCGTGGGCACCGCAGCCGCGCAGAGTGTGATGTCTGCGCGCACGCTGATGGAGGCTGAGCTGCAGCATGGCAGCTCCGGCACCAGCGCGCTGCCGGCCAGCACGCCCATCCCCATGCTCATGGGGACCCGCGGCCCGTGGCTGCTGATGCTGCATACCAACCTCTTCGTCGCGGACACTCAGCAGCAGGCCGGCTCCCAGCGCGGCCGCGACGCCTTCTTCTCCACCAGCTGGATCATGCCCATGGCGCAGCGCATGCTGGGCGCGCGCGGCCAGTACGGTGAGCTGACCGTGCGCGCGATGGTCTCGCTGGAGCCCGCGACCGTCGGCGGCCGCAACTACCCCGAACTCTTCCAGCAGGGCGAGACCGCCTTCGGCCGGCCCATCGTCGATGGCCAGCACCCGCACGACTTCTTCATGGAGGCCGCCGCGCTCTACGACCTGCCGCTGGGGCCTCGCACGCTGCTCTCGCTCTACGCCGCGCCGGTGGGCGACCCGGCCATCGGCCCCAGCGCGTATCCGCACCGCCAGTCGGCCAGCGAAGACCCCATCGCCGCGCTTGGCCATCACCAGGAAGACTCCACCCACATCGCCTTCAACACCGTCACCGGCGGGCTCACGTATCGCACCGTGCGCGTCGAGCTCTCCGGCTTCCATGGCGGCGAGCCCGACGAGCACCGCTGGGAGCTTGAGCCCTCGCCTAACGGCCATGCCATCGACTCCGTCTCGACGCGGCTGACAGTCTCGCCCACGCAGGACCTCACCGGCCAGTACTCCATCGCGCGCATTCAATCGCCGGAGGCCTTGTATCCGGGCGAAGCCCAGCAGCGGCAGACGGCCAGCGTGATGTTCCACCATAGCTTCGCCGCGCGCCGCAGGGTGGAGGCGGCCGCGCCCATGGCCGCGATGCCCGGCATGACGATGGCGCCGATGCCTGGCATGACGATGGACGGGATGCCCGGGATGGCGATGGGCCCGGCTGCCAGCTCGACGGCTTCGGCTGCGCACGGGCCGCTGCGGACGATGCCGACGATGCGCATGGCGCCCGACCCTGCGGACGACTTCTCCGCCACGCTGCTCTGGGGCCGCACCCGCTCGCTGGCGGAGAACGCCGCCAACAGCAGTAAGGAGAACAGCTATCTGGCCGAGGCGTTGCTGCGCTTCGCCCACAGCAACTACGTCTGGACGCGGCTGGAGAACGCGGGCCGCTCCAATGAGCTGCTGCTTGCGCCGGGTGCTGCGCTGCCAGCCAACTTTGTCGAGTCGCCGCTCGGCCACGTCGCCGCCTATACGTTCGGCTATGACCACGACCTGCCGCTGGGCATGCATCTGCTGCTCGCACCCGGCGCGCAGTTCACGCTGTACCGCACGCCGCAGGCGCTGCGCAGTATCTATGGCGCGACGCCGACGGGCGAGGTGCTCTTTCTCCGCTTCCGCCTGCGCTAGCGTGATCCGCCGAACGAGTTACCCCTTCGCAAGCTCCGTCTTCACCAGCTCACTGAGCAGCTTGCCGTCCGCGCGCGTGCCGCTGGCCATGGCCCGCTGTTGCGCCACCTTCATCACGGCGCCCATGTCCTTCTGTCCGGGGCGGACGCCGCCGGCGTCCTTGGTGATGTGCTCGATCGCGCCGGCCACCAGGGCGCGCAGCTCGTCTTCGCTGGCGGCCTTGGGCATGTAGCCTTCGATCAGCTCGATCTCCACCTGCTCCTTCGCCGCCAGCTCCGGCCGGCCGCCTTTGGTGAACTGCTCGATCGACTCTCTGCGCTGCTTGAGCAGCGTGGTCAGCAGGCTCTGCTCTTCGGCATCGGTGAGCGGCTCGCGCTTGTCGATCTCTTTGCTCTTCAGCGCGCTCTTCACCATGCGCAGGGTGGTCAGCGTGTCGGCATCCTTGGCCTTCATCGCTGCGATGATGTCTGTGCCGAGTTTGTCGCCGATTGCCGCCATCGTTTTCACCCCCCGTTCCAATCATCGAGTGTAGCAAGACGAGTCTTTAGTAGATGCCCGGAACCAGCCGCTTGGTCGTCCGGCTGTACTCCACGTACTCCTGGCCGAACGCGCCCGTGAGTGCTGCCTCCTCCACATGGATGCGGTACAGCAGCGCGGCGAAGGGCGGCGCCAGAACGACCGCGAGCGAGAGCCAGTTCTGCAGATGCAGACCCAGGGCGAGGAAGATCAGCAGCATCCCGGTGTACGACGGATGGCGTACATAACGAAAGAGGCCCGAACGGTTCAGCGTCTGCGTTGCGTGGATGGACACGTTCGCCGTAAAGGACCTGCCCAGCGTATAGATCGCCGCAATCCGGACGAGCAGGCCCGCGGCCAGCAAGACGAGCGAAACCGTCCGCAGCCAGTGCCCTGCATGGATAGCCGCGGGCGCATAGACTGCGGCGACCCAAAAAGCGGCAGCGATCGAGCTGAAGATGACGACCCAAAGGACGATCATCGAACCGCGGTCGCTGGTGGTTACGCCGGTGCTGCCGCCGCGCCGGAGCCGCGCCGTGAACACGACATAGATTTCAACCGCGATCCAGAGCCAATAGAGGCCGATCCAAAGCCGGGAGACTGTCATGCATCGAGTCTCTCTCGCGCGCACGCCGAGGACAAGTGACAAATGCCATCGCTGCGGCAGGAACTTCCTCCAGCCGCGGAAGGCCACGGCAAGACGATTCGATAGAATAGAGCCATATGATTCGCAAGACACGCCTGTTCACTCCAGGCCCGACTCCCCTTCTCCCCGCCGCTCAGTTTGCCATGGCCGCGGCCGATATCCACCACCGCACCGCCGAGTTCCGCGCCCTCTACACCCGCGTGCTGGCGCAGCTCAAGGAGTTCGTCGGCACCGCCAACGACGTCATCCTGCTCTCCAGCTCCGGCACCGGCGCCATGGAGGCCTCGGTCTCCAACCTCACCTCGCCCGGCGACCGCGTGCTCGTGCTCACCGCCGGCAAGTTCGGCGAGCGCTGGAGCGCGCTGGCCAAGGCCTTCGGCTGCCACGTCGATGTGGTGAGCGCGCCTTACGGCGGCACCTTCTCGCTCGACGAGGTGAAGGCCGCGCTGCAGCGGGAGACCCGCGCGGTCTTCATGCAGGCCACCGAGACCTCGACCGGGGTGCGCCACTGCGTGCCCGCGGTCGCGAAGCTGTTGAAGGACAGCAATTCCGAAGCCCTGCTCATCGTCGACGCCATTACCGGCCTCGGCACCACGCACCTGGACATGGACGGCTGGGGCGTGGACGTCCTCGTCGGCGGCTCGCAGAAGGCCGTGATGATCCCGCCGGGGCTGAGCTACCTCGCCGTCTCGCAGCGCGCCTGGGACCGCATGGAGGCCACCCACAATCCGCGCTACTACTTCGACCTGCGCAAGGAGCGCAAGAATGCGAAGAACGGCGAGAGCGCCTACACCCCCGCGGTGGCGCTGATCGCCGCGCTCGGTGCCGCGCTGGATTGGATCGCCGCGCAGGCGGCTACCCCCGAGAATCCCGCGGGTTCGCTCACCGAAGGCCGCAAGAAGCTGGTAGAGAACGCCGAGACCATCGCCGCGATGACCCGCGCGGCGGTCACCGCGCTCGGCCTCAAGTTGTTTGCACCGGACGCCTTCGGCACCGCGGCCACCGCCGTGCTCGCGCCCGAGGGTGTGGACTCCGGCGTCTTCGTCAAGGAGCTGAAGTCGCGCTTCGCCGCCATCATCACCAACGGCCAGGGCGAGATGAAAGGGCAGATCTTCAGAATTGCCCACCTCGGCTTCTTCGACTACATGGACACCATCGCGCTGATTGGAGCCATCGAGCAGGTGGTCGTGAAGTCCGTGCCGCAGCTGGGCGCAAAGTTCGGCGACGGCCTGATCGCCGCGCAGAAGCTCTACGCCGAGCGCAGCGCCACCGCCGCGGCGGAGCGTACCTGCCTGTGCGGGCGCGCGGAGGGCCACTGCTCGCTGCTGAGCGCGGCTGCGAAATAGTCCAGGTACCCGCTCAGGGCATCCTGACGGTCGCCCAGACGGCAACATCGCGGACGCCGCAGGTCACGCGGATGGTGCGGCTGGCGTCGTCGGGAGTGACGTGCAGGGAGTTCCGGTCGCAGTCGCTGGTCTCGCCGATATGTTGCGAGTACAGCACCCTTTCCAGGAAGGGGAACCGTCGCGGTTGTTCGACGATCGTCACCCCCTCCCAGCCGATGCCGGCCCATCCGCCTGAGGTGCGGCGCAGGACGATCTGGTCGGTCAGGCGCGTCTCGGCTACCGGCAGCTCGCTGCGCCAGTAGACCACCCACAGGGCGTAGTACATCAGCATCGCGGCCACTACCGCGAAGGGCCGCAGCCCCGTCCACGGCTGGCGTCCGTGGGCGGAGCGAAGGCTGAGCACCAGCAGGCAGGTGGCGGAGAGAAACCCCAGCAGCAGGTTCACCGCCTGCGGCCAGAACCCCCGCAGCGACCACGGCGTAAACACGGAGGCCAGCGCCACCAAGGTGCTGGCTATAAAGGCCGTCGCCAGCGCCCGCCGCAGGCGGAGACCCAGCCGGGGCCAGTACCGCGGCAGCAGCCACGCCGCCATAGGCACCAGGGGAGGGACGACGACCCACAGTATCCAGCTATGCGACTCGTACAACGCCATGGACCTCCACGGGGCGATGTTCGTTCGCTCAGAGTGTAGCGCAGCGGGCGGGTGGCGCAGGAACCGAATTTCGGACGAGTTCTCCACGGCAACTCGCCGTCCCCCACAGCCTCGTCGCCTCTAGACTTGGGGCCAGTGGCAACGTACTCAGCTATGGCGACCCTTACTCAAGACTCCGCAATCGGCGAACTCCCGGCATCGATCCAGATCGAGGTGACGATCCTCGGGGCGATGCTGCTGGACGCATTGGCGATCACGGATGCGACGGAGAAGTTGCAGGCCGAAGACTTTCTGCTGGACTCGCACCAGCGCATCTACCGCGCCATCGCCGGGCTGCTGGAACGGGGCCACGCGGTGGACAGCATCACCGTCATGGAGGAGCTGGACCGCAGGAAAGAATTGGACGCCATTGGCGGAGGCGCCTACCTGGGTCATTTGATCTCGGGCATTCCCCGCAACCCCTCCATCGAGAGCTACGTCCGCATCGTCAAGGACAAGTCGCTGCTGCGGCAGATGCTCTCGGTGTTCAGCGAGGGCATGGCGCTGGCCTCGGACCAGGCCGAGTCCGCGCAGGACGTGCTCAACGTCACCGAGGCGCGCTTGGCCGAGATCGCCGACTCCGCCATCCAGCGCGGCCTGGCGAACATCCCCGAGATCGTCGCCAACTCCTTCGGCAGCATCGACGCGCTCTATGAGCAGGGCCGCGAGATCACCGGCCTGGCCACGCACTACATCGACTTCGACAAGATGACCAGCGGGTTGCAGAAGTCGGAGCTCATCATCATCGCCGCGCGGCCTTCCATGGGCAAGACCGCCTGGGCGATCAACATCGCACAGAACTGCGCGGTGCGCGACGGCAAGGTGGTCGCCGTCTTCTCGCTCGAAATGTCGAAGGAGTCGCTGCTGCGCCGCATGCTGGCGTCGGAGGCGATGGTGGGCAGCCGCAAGCTGCAGACCGGCTTCATCCCGCGTGAGGACCGCGGCAAGCTCACCGCCGCGCTCGACCGGCTGATGAACTCGAAGATGTTCGTCGACGACACCCCCGGCATCACGCTCGCGGAGATGCGCGCCAAGTGCCGCCGGCTGCTGCAGCAGCAGCGCGGGCTCGACCTGATCGTCATCGACTACCTGCAGCTGATGACCGGCATCACGGGCGGCTCGCAGCGCCGGTTTGAGAACCGCACCCAGGAGGTCAGCTCGATCTCACGCGGGCTGAAGGCGCTGGCCAAGGAGCTGAACGTGCCCGTGGTCGCGCTCTCGCAGCTCTCCCGCGGCAGCGAGCAGCGCACCGGCGACAAGAAGCCGCTGCTCAGCGACCTGCGCGAGTCCGGCTCGATCGAGCAGGACGCGGACGTGGTCGCCTTCATCCACCGCGAGGAGTATTACGACCGCGAGAACGAAGACCTGAAGGGCAAGGCCGAGATCATCGTCGCCAAGCAGCGCAACGGCCCCACCGGCAGCGTGCACCTGGCCTACGTGGCCGACTACACCACCTTCGCGAACCTCGAAACCCAACATGGTGGCGACGCGTACTGATTGCGCCTACTCCGTCTCCCCCGGGATCAGCGTCGGGTTGATCTTCACCGGCGTCTGCTCGTAGGGGCGGCCCTTGGCCAGCGCGGCCTCGAGCGCCTTGTCGTAGCCATACATGTCGTTGAAGAAGTGCATGGAGCCGTCTTCGTCGGCGTTCGCCGTCAGGTAGGTGATGACCACCGGCAGCGGCGTCTTCAGGCCGATGGTGCGGTTGTTCTTGGCCTCATTGGTCATCGCGTCGTGGATCTTGTCGGCGTCCCAGGCGGTCTGTCTGGCGGGGTCGGGCTGGTCGCCGGAGAGCACCCACAGCGCCATCTGGTCGGCGTGCTGCAGGCGCACGCAGCCGTGGCTGCGGTCGCGCCGGCTCAACGCAAACAGGTTCAGCTCCGGCGTCGAGTGCATGTAGATGTCGTACTCGTTGGGGAAGAGAAACTTGACCAGCCCCAGCGAGTTGCTCGCCCCGGGCCGTTGCCGCACCAGCACCCGCGAGTGCCGCAGGTCCGCGGCCGAGACGCCGCTCACCACCGTGCCGTCGGACCGTGTCGCCTCATAGCCATGCGCGGCCAGGTAGTCGGGGCTCTTCTCCACGTGCGGCACAATCTCCTTCTTCACGATCGAAGCGGGCAGGTTCCAGTAGGGCCGAAAGACCACATAGCGCATCTCGCGCACGAACATCGGGGTATCGTGGCCGTCGCTCTCGCCGTCCACCACGCGCATCTTGAAGTCGAGCGCGTGGCCGGGCGTATAGGCGCGCAGCAGGAACTCGGGCAGGTTCACCAGCACGCGCGGCTGGATGTAGGTCTCCGGCAGCCAGCGCCAGCGCTCCAGCGCGTCGTCGATCTGCTGCACCCGCCGGCGCATCGGCACGTTCAGCGCGTCGAGGGTCGCCTGGCCGAGCTTGCCGTCGTCCTGCAGGCCATGCTGCTGCTGGAAGAGCTTCACCATCGCCGCCATGTCCGCGGTGTAGGTCGCCGGTCCAACGGCTTCGGCCGCGCTCGGCGGCGCGTAGGCCTTCCTCTGCAGCCGCGCCAGCAACTGCCCCAGCGCCGGGTAGGTCCCGCCCACGTCTACCGGTTTGACGCCCTTGGCCAGCGCCGGCAGCGGCGTCGGCGGGTTGGCGTCTTCCGCCTGGGCCAGCGCGATGTACTGCGGCAGCGCCGCCTCGTCGCCCCGGTACATCGGGTTCTGCGGCTCCAGCCTGGCGACCGCATCGGCGAGCCCGGCGGCATCGGCCGTCGCCAGCGTGCTCAGCACTCCCGCCACATCGAACCCCGCGCGCTTGGCCGGCACGTCGATGTCGAAGTTCAGGCTCTCCGGGTTCACGCGGCCGGTGTGCAGGTCTTCGAGGTAGCGCAGCGCGGCCACCGTGACAGCCACGTCGAACCGCGCAAGCTCCAGCCTGGCGCCGTCGGAGTCGTCCTTCGAGGTGCGGATCGCCTCCAGCCGCTGCAGTCGCGCGGCCCAGCGCGAGGCATCGTAGTCCTCCGGCTCCAGCCCCTTCAGCTGTGCATCGCCGAAGAGCTTCAGCAACGCGGCGGCCTGCGCGGTCGGCTTGCCGTCGTCGGTCCATGCGAGCGCATCGCCGCGGCCGGTGTAGAAGGCCGTCAGCGGTGCGCGCACATCGCTGTCGTCGGGCCAGCGCAGCGTCTCCAGCTTGGGCGCGGCCACCAGCTGCGCGACTGCGACGCCGTAGTCGTCCACCGGGCCGGCCGCGCCGGCGCTGTTAGGCGACTTCCGCTGCAGCCTCGCCAGCAGCCCCTTCACGCTCTTGCATCCGGCCGGCGGAAGCAGCGCAAAGCACAGGGCCAGGGCCAGAAGGGAACGGCGAGCGGTCGTGCGAAGGGTCATAGGTCTCGAACAGCCTCGGACAGTTGGGGGACATCAAGAGCCTATACGCAATCCGCCTTTGAATGCCGAAATCTTCGTTGAAAGCGCGAAGATCGCCTCTCAGGCGCTGTCTCTAAATCATAGAGTTCCTTCTGCAATTGTTTGGATGAACGTAGAAGTTTTTCATCCTGAGCGAAGGAACTCGCAGTCTCTTCGCGAGTTCCGCAGCCGAAGGACCTGCATTTTTGCTGGGCGGACGCGAAATGCAGGTTTCTCCACGGCGCGGGACGATACAGCAACTTGCATCGGCGCCCTATATCGATATCGTCTAGAGCAGTCCGGCCAGCGTGCTCCAGCATAGCGCCGCCTGCGTCACCACCACGCCCAGGGTCAGCAGCACGAACACCCGCCGCTGCCGCGACTCCAGCGCATCCGCGAAGACGCCGCCCACAAAGGTGAACAGGAACGGCAGCGCCCACAGCCACGGCGCGCTGACCACCTGCGTGGTGTAGACGAACGCCAGCCCCAGCAGCATCGGCAGAGGCGCCGTGTTGCCGAAGTAGCGACTGCGCCTGACGGCCACATACAGCACCGCCGCCACGGCCGTGGCCACGGCGATGCCGGCGTTGCCCGGCGAGGCCAGGAACGCCCGCACCGCGTGGGTAGAAAACCAGAACCGGGCGCTGCCGCCCGAAAACACGTAAAGAAACGCCGCCGGCCTCAGGCTGAAGCCGGCGAAGACGATCAGCAGCGCGCCCAGCGCGGCGAAGATCATGATCTGCGCGACGTAGCCGCGGCGGCGGTCCGCCAGGTAGTAGAAGAACGCCGCGCCGGCGAGGAAGCCGAGCATCGCCGCCAGCAGGTGCGCGGTCGCCGTCAGCCCCAGCGCGACGGTGAGCAGGACGATCCGCGGCCGCCACGTGGGGCGTGGCCCCTGCAGCGCGTGGGCCACGCCCATGGAGGTATAGATCACCCCGTAGAGCCCCCACATCGCCAGCACCTCGTTGTTGGGCCGGGTGGCGTAGGCCACCACCGCCGGGCAGAAGACGTAGAGCGCCAGCGCGAAGGCCCCACCCTCATCGCCGAACAGCCGCCGCGCCACCCACCACAGCCCGCCGCCCAGCCACACCGCGAACAGCACGAAGGGCAGCCGCAGCAGATACTTCACGTAGCGGATCTCGTGGCGCGCCTCCCAGGTGGTGCCGTTCAGGCTGCCGTTGGCGTAGAGCCGGTCCTCGGGCCGGCGCAGGCGGTCGACGCCCAGCAGCAGCAGACGCTGCGCCGTCAGCGGCAGGCCGGCGAGCCGGTAGGCGAAGATGCCGTCGCCGTTCAGGTTGCCGCAGGTGGTGAAATAGCCCTGCAGCACGCTGGGGGCCTCCCACATCTCGCGCCCGCAGCGGGCGTAGCGATAGTCGTTGGCGTCCAGCGGCTGGTGGGCCAGCGTCCAGCCGCACTCGCCCAGCAGCATCAGCAACAGCAGCGCGGCCACCTGCTGGGGCCGCCCAATCGTGAACCCGCGTACTCGCATCCAGCGCCCAGTGTATCGGAGTGGCCCGGGCGGCCGCTCCCTTGGGCTACGCTACCGACGTGCGCCGGCTCACTTCTTCGCGATTGTGAACGTGTCCTTCACCTGCCAGATGGGGTCCTTCGCGGTGGGGTCCTCCACCTTGTACATGGTCGCGGTCAGCGCCTTCGCCCCCAGCTCAAAGCGGACGTAGTGGAAGATGGGGAAGTTCGGGTCCTGGTACAGGTCGTCCTTGGTGCGCTCGACGAAGTAGGGGTGCGCGCCGCCGCCGCCGCTCACCAGGTAGGTCACCCCGCCCACCTGCGCCCGTTCGTAGTTGTGGATGTGCCCGGCGATCACCACGATGGCGGCGTGCAGTTTGGGCGCGGTCTGGGTGAGGAAGTCGCGCAGCGCAATCTCGTTGGGCCGCGGGTTGTGGTCTACCTCGATGTGCTGCTGGACGTCCGCCACCGGCGGGTGGTGCAGGCTGATCATCGCGAAGTCCATGGTCGGGGCCAGGCCGGCGAGCTGCGCCTGCAGCCAGGTCAGCTGGTCGCTGCCCGGGGTCAGGTCGCTGAGGCTGTCGAGCTGGATCAGCGTGATGCGGTCGCCCAGCGCCACCGAGTACCAGCGGCGTCCGCG
>Ga0116230_10004447_pt1 | contig 13739 bp, 15 predicted proteins | sample S1TSphfallax_3_FD_88678 | JGI IMG/M metagenome (GOLD analysis project Ga0116230, IMG submission 88678) | Host-associated microbial communities from peat moss isolated from Minnesota, USA - S1T2_Fd - Sphagnum fallax MG | ecosystem: Host-associated > Plants > Peat moss > Unclassified | place...
CATCGACTGCTCGTCGGGGACCTACGTGCGCAGTCTTGCGGCCGACCTCGGAAGCCTGCTCGGTGGAGGAGCTCACCTACGTGAGCTTCGGCGTACGTCGGTCGGCCACTGGCGAGTTGAAGATGCGCTCCAGCTGAACGACCTCACCGCCGTCGATGTCCTGCCGCCGGTCGGACTTGTCGGCCATCTCAGACAATGCGAGGTGGGTCCCGAGCTCTCGGCTGCCATCGCCGTCGGCAAGGTCCTCGATCGCAGAGCTTTGGGTGTCCATGAGGACGGACCGTGGGCGGTGTGCGATGCCTCGGGTTCACTGGTCGCTGTCTATGAGTCGTGGGACGGTGGACGGGTGAAGCCGGCCGTCGTGATGAGGGGAGCCGAGTAGCGTCTCGCTCGATGGACGAGACGGCTGCGGTTGGCTCGACGGGCATCCGAGCCGCAGTCGCAATCGGCAACTTCGACGGTGTCCACAGTGGGCATCGGACGCTCGTGGAGCGGGCGCGCGCGGCTGCAGAGGGCGCGGGGCTCCGGAGCGTGGTGTTGACGTTTGACCGACACCCCGCCACGGTGGTCCGTCCGTCCAGCGCCCCACGGCTCCTCACCGGTCTCGCTCACAAGCTTGAGCTGCTCGAGGAGCTCGGTGTCGACGAGGTGGTGGTGCTGCGCTTCGACGCGCTGCGTGCAGGCGAGCTCGCTGAGGACTTCGTCAGAGACGTGCTCGTGGGCGATCTCGCAGCCCAGGTTGTGGTGGTGGGGGAGAGTTTTCGCTTCGGACACCGTCAGGGTGGCGACGTCGAGCTGCTACGCGCTCTCGGTGCAGAGCTCGACTTTGTCGTAGACAGCGTTGCACTTGTCGCCGACGACGTCGGGGAGGGCGACGACATCGTGTCGTCGTCGCGTATCCGAGGGCTTGTCTCGCGAGGTCGGGTCGGCGAGGCGGCGAGACTCCTCGGCCGGCCGCATGAGGTGCGTGGCACGTGCGTCGCTGCCAACGAGGTCGAGGTGGATGCCGGGCTGCTCCTGCCGACGGGTGGTGGATATCGGGGGGAGGTGGCGTTGGTCGGCGATGGCAAGGCGCGCCTGTGGTCGCCTGCGACGCTCGATGTCGCGGTCGACGTCGCAGGCGACCTCGACCTCGTCACCCTCGCCGGTGCCGGTGCCGGTGCCGGTGCCGGTGCCGGTGCCAGCGCCGGTGGCAGTGCCAGTGCCGGAGTGAACCGGGTGCATGTCGCTCTCGACCAATCAGCCCCCGTCGCCATGCTGGAGCAGGGGACGGACGTTGCCCTGAGGTTCACCGGCAGCACTGATCAGTAGAGTAGGGGTATGGCGATTCACGACATCCGGGTCTTTGGCGATCCGGTGTTGCGCCAGCGTGCGGCGGACATTGTCGACATTGATGGCGGTCTCGTTCGCCTTGCGGGCGACATGATCGAGACGATGTACGAGGCCCCCGGCGTGGGACTGGCCGCAACCCAAGTAGGCGTCGAGCGTCGGATCTTCGTCTACGACATCGGCGACGGGCCGGGAGTCGTGCTCAACCCGGAGATCGTCGAGTCCGACGGGGAGTGGTCCTACCAGGAGGGCTGTCTCTCGATCCCAGGTCTGGCCTGGGAGGTCGTGCGCCCGAAGCAGGTCCGTCTTCGGGGAATCGACCTTGACGGACAGGAGATCGATGTCGACGCGGACGAGCTGCTTGCTCGCTGCTTCCAGCACGAAGTCGACCATCTCGATGGCGTGCTTCTCGTGGAGCGGCTGGACGCCGACCAGCGCAAGGAGGCGATGCGTATCTTGCGAGGCCGAGCTCTCGATCTGACCGCGGGCGCCTCGATCAGTCGGTAACACTTGGCCAGACTCGCCTTCCTCGGCACGCCTGAGGTAGCCGCACACACGCTTTCAGCGCTTCACCAGGCCGGGCACGAGATCGTTCTCGTGGTGTCCGGAGCCGACCGGCGACGCGCGCGTGCAGCTGCTCCCACTCCGAGTCCCGTGAAGCAGGTCGCGCTCGACCTCGGACTTGAGGTGAGCGAGCGGCCGGAGGATGTCGTCGGAAGTGGCGCAGAGTTAGGCGTGGTCGTCGCCTACGGGCGTCTCGTGCGGGCCGCCGTGCTGGATGCGGTCCCGATGGTGAACGTGCACTTTTCGCTGCTGCCACGTTGGCGAGGGGCGGCGCCGGTGGAGCGAGCCATCCTCGCAGGCGATGCGGTGACAGGAGTCGCCATTATGGCCCTCGAAGTCACCCTCGACACCGGGCCGATCTACGCATCGGAGGTCTGCGCTGTCGACCCGGATGAGACAGCGGACGAGTTGCGAGCTCGTCTCGGTGTCATCGGGACGCGACTCCTCATCGAGCAGTTGGCACACGGTGTGTCGGCCATGGCGGTCCCGGTTCCCCAGACTGGCGAGGCGACCTACGCCGCCAAGTTGACGGTCGAGGACGCCCATCTCGACTTCCACACCAGCGCGCTGCACTGTCACCGGGTCGTACGAGTGGGACGGGCCTGGACCACGTTTCGTGGGAACCGACTTGTCATACGACGCTCCTGCGTCGCGACGACTCGCGACGATGCCCCTGGGGCCGGAGGAGCAGCCGGCACGCTTGTTCCCGGCGCTCTCCCTCCCGGCACGCTTCTTCCCGGCACGCTTGTTCCCGGGGGCGTCATGACCGGCGACGGCGTGCTCGAACTGCTCGAAGTCCAAGCTGCTGGGCGGTCCGTGCAGAGCTTCGACTCATGGATCCTCGGCGCACGTCTCCAGCCGGGCGAACGTCTGGGACTTTGACGTCGAGCTAGCCTGCTCGCGTGACGAGTGATCGCGAAGTGCAGGTCGCTCCTTCGATTCTCGCTGCGGACTATGCGAATCTGGAAGCCGCGGTCAGCGAGGTGGCCCAGGCGACCGACTGGCTCCATGTCGATGTGATGGACGGTCATTTCGTGCCGAACATCACCATCGGCCCGCCGGTCGTCAAGTCGCTCCGTCGACACAGTTCGATGTACTTCGACTGCCACCTCATGATCAGCGAGCCAGGGCGCTACCTGGAAGCTTTCCGTGACGCTGGGGCCAGCTCGGCGACGGTCCACGTCGAGGTCGGTGGAACTGAGGAGCACATTGCGCAGATGCGCGAGCTCTCACTCGACGTCGGGCTTGCCTGCAATCCCGACACACCCTTTGCGGCGGTGGAGCCGTACCTCGATCGGATCGACATGCTGCTTGTCATGACGGTTTTCCCAGGGTTCGGGGGTCAGTCCTTCATCCACGACGTCCTTCCCAAAGTCGCCGTCGCACGCGCCGCAATCGACAGCGGCGGTTTCGCGGTACGCCTCGAAGTCGATGGTGGGGTCGACACCGCCACGATCGGTCCGTCGGCACATGCCGGCGCGCGCGTCTTCGTGGCAGGCAGTGCCGTCTTCAACGACGAGGAGCCTGCCGAAGCGGTGCGACGGCTGCGTGCCATTGCGCTCGGTGAAGTCGGTGCCCTCGGTGGCTGAACGGAAACGGCAGGGGCGCTGGTCGATGCGGCCTGGCGTCCAGCCACTCGAGCGCGACGCTCCACCCGTTGGCCAAAAGCTTGGACAAGGAGCGGCGGACCGAGCCAAGCAGGGAGCGCGTCGCCAAAGTGCGCCCACTGCGCCGGGTGTCGTCGGTTCACGTGCTGACACCACCCATCGAGTCCCCGAGGCGAACACCACGACCCCGGGCGTGCAACACGAGGTCCACGAAACGAGTGAGAGCGAAACGCCTGCTCAAGGTGACGAACGTGTCGTCCGTGGTTCCGTCGACGGTGGTTCACTCCGGCTCGGCATCGTCTGCAGTCGCTACAACGGCCAGATCACGACGCGACTACTCACCGGCGCGCGCGCCCAATTGGCCGCCCGTCACGTGGCACAGGACGAGACGACGATTGTGTGGGTTCCTGGCGTCTTCGAGCTGCCGCTAGCGGCGCGTGCACTTGCTCTCCAGGGAAACATCGACGCGGTGATCTGCCTCGGTGCCGCAATCCGGGGAGAGACGAGTACGCACGACCACATCGCTACGGCGGTGGCTGACGCATGTCAGCGGGTGCAGCTCGAGAGCGGCGTGCCTGTGGCGTTTGGCGTCGTGACGACTGACGACCTCTCCCAGGCGCTCGACCTTTCTGGCGGAAGGTTCGGCAACCGGGGCGCCGAGGCGGTCGACAACGGCATCGAGATGGCGTCACTGCTGCGTGCGCTGGTGCCAGGGATAGCCGTGGCTGGCGCCGTTGTGGTTTCCGAGGCCGAGCTGGTTTCCGAGGCTGAGCAGGAGTCCGAGGCCGCGCTGGAGTCCGAGGCCGCGCCCGAATCCGAGCCCGAGACTCGAGAAGGGGCTGGCGCTGGCGGCTCAGAGGCGCAACGCTAGAGCGATGTTACGACTTGTTCTTCCCAAGGGGTCGCTCGAGGTCCCGACCATGGAGCTGTTCGCCGCTGCAGACCTCGGCGTCCAGCGCAGTTCTGCGGTGGACTATCGGGCAACGATCGACGATCCTCGTATCGATGAGGTCCGGATCCTTCGACCTCAGGAGATCCCGGTCTATGTCGCCGAAGGCATCTTCGACATCGGGGTGACCGGTCGTGACTGGATCGAGGAGACCGGCGCTGAAGTCGTCTCGCTCGGGCAACTCCAGTACTCCAAGGTCACGACGAGGCCGATCCAGGTCGTCCTGGCGGTCGAGGGCGACTCGCCGTGGCAGAGCCCGTCGGACCTTCCCGAAGGAGTCAGGGTATCGACCGAGTACCCGAGGCTGACCGCTCGCTACCTGGCCGAACACGGCGTCAAGGCCGACGTCCGGCTCTCCTACGGAGCAACCGAAGCCAAGATCCCCGAGATCGCCGATGCTGTGGTCGAGATCACCGAGACAGGTCGAGCGCTTCGAGCAGCCGGTCTGAAGGTCATCGCGACCATCCTGTCGTCCTACACCGAGGTCGTGGCGAACCCGATTGCTTGCACCGATCCCGCCAAAGCTCACGCCATGGGCCAGTTGATGACGCTGCTCCAGGGCGCCCTCGAAGCCCGGGGGAACGTCCTCGTCAAGCTCAATGTCGCCGAGGCAGATCTCGAGCGGGTCATCGCGGTGCTGCCCTCGATGCGCTCACCGACGGTTTCAAAGCTCTTTGGCGACGGTGGGTATGCGCTCGAGACCGTCGCCCCGAAGTCGGCGATCAACGTGCTCATCCCCGAGCTGAAAGACCGTGGAGCCACGGACATCCTGGAAATCCCGTTGCAGAAGATCGTCCATTGACCACTGACGATGCCACGGCTCCCGCCGGGCGTGGGTGGCCGATCGATCCGGTCGTCACGATCAGCACGCTCGGTGGCGTGGTGGCCGAGTACGACGACGCGCGTGGTCTCGGAGTCATCATCGCCGAGGGGTCGAGTCGAGGAGCTGCGGGCGCACAGGTGCACGTGCATTGCACGGCGATCGCCGATGGCAGCCGGACGATCGAGGTCGGCACCGCCGTGCGCTTCGTGCTGGCACCTGGACTTCTCGGGCGCCACGAGGCCCGTGATGTCGTCCCCGTAATGCGGGGCCTGTAATTCTCGTCCGGTGCCGCACGGCCCGGTGCCGCACGGCCCGGTGCCGCACGGCCCTGTGCTGCACGGCCCATCGGTCAGACTAGGTGGCCCCTGGGTCGACCTGATGTGCCGCTGCGATCTGGACGAACGCAAGGCGGATCTGCGCCAGACCGTCACGGAGGGTCTCTTCTGCGGGACCAAGTCGAGCGCCGAGTGACTCGACAACCGCAGCGAAGGCATCGATCGCCAGACTCGCCTCCTCGAGACGGGGCGGCTGCTGTCCGAGATGCAACGCTGCAAGCTGGAACATCCCGTAGCAGTGGTTGGCGATGACATCTTGGGCCGGGGTCTCGGCTAGCTGGCGTTCCAGAGCCTCCATCTCGGCCCGAACGGCGGCCTCGTCAATGTCGCCGCCGTCAATGTCCCCGCTGTGAATGTCCCCGCCGACATCGAGAGCGCCCGAGGCAAAGTGGCTGGGTGATGTGCCCCCTTGCTGCTCCGCGTCTCTGGCGACATCATCGCCACCGCCTGCCTGCTGGCGCGGCACGCGGTGCTCTCCTTCAGGTGTCCAGAGGCTGCTCACGACTGCTATCCTAGAGTCACAATTGATATGGGAAAGCGGGGCCGTGCAGTCGGCGACTCCCACCCGGTCACCGCAGTCCCTGCCTTTGTGGCAGCTGGTGTATGCCAGCGGGAGCGTGCACCGGGTCTTCGGTGGTCGAGCCTCTTGTGGGCCGCGTTCCCGTGTGCGCGAAAAATATCGCGCTCGCGGCTCCCACCGAGAGGAGTGATGCCAGATCTCCACTGCCCCAACCATCAACGAGCCGCGGATGAACGACCGTATCCGCGCTCGTGAGGTACGCCTCGTCGATCCCGACGGAAATCAGCTCGGGATCAAGCTCCTTCCCGAAGCTCTGACGATTGCGCGACAGATGGACCTCGATCTCGTCGAGGTCGCTCCGCTCGCATCGCCACCCGTGTGCAGGATCATGGACTACGGGAAGTTCAAGTTCGACGAGGCTCAGCGGGCGAAGGAGTCACGCCGCAAGGCGACGAACGTCGGTATCAAGGAGATGAAGTACCGGCCGAAGATCGGCCAAGGTGACTTCGACACCAAGACACGACAGGTCGCACGCTTTCTCGGCGAGGGCCACAAAGTGAAGATCACCATCATGTTCCGTGGGCGAGAGGTCTTTCATCCTGAGCTCGGCAAGCGGATTCTCGACAAGATCGCCGAGGCGGTGGACGGAAGCGCAAAGGTCGAGTCCGAGGCGCGCCTCGATGGCCGCAACATGGTGATGGTGCTCGCTCCCGATAAGCGTGCGCGCCAATCCAATGCGGCCAAGACCCATGGGGACGAAGCCGCCACTGCGGCCGCTGCTGCTGCGGCCCCTGCCGTGGCCGCCGCCGCTTCTGCCCCTGCCGCCGCTCCTGCCGCGGCCGCCGCTCCTGCTGTGGCCGCCGCGGCGGCTACCGCCACTGCCGCGGCCGCACCGGGGGAGACCGCTGGAGCACCTTCAGAGCCCTCGACACCCACAGCACCCACAGCACCCACAGCACGCTCGTCGGCGCAGGCGCCTTCGAAGGCGACTGCGCCGACTGACGCTGCCAGCGCACCTGCGCCGACAGCCAAGACTCCGAACAAAGAAAAGGGCTGAGACGATGCCGAAGATGAAGACCGACCGCGGCGCAGCTGCACGATTCAAGGTGACGGGCAGTGGCAAGATCATGCGTCGCCAGGCCAACCGTGGCCACCTGATGGAAAAGAAGTCTTCAGTTCGTACTCGCCGTCTTGGACGATCCGTCGAGGTCTCGAGCGGAGACCGCCGTCAGGTAAAGCGCCTGCTTGGGATTTGATCGTTGCTGGGCTGGGCTCTATCGCCGAGCCTAAGAGAGGCCCTCATCGCTGAGGCGATGCGCTGGCCCGTGAGTACGTACCGAAGAGAACTCGTCGAAAGGAGGACCCATGGCTAGGGTAAAGCGCGCCGTCCATGGCAAGAAGCACCACAAGGTGGTGCTTGAGCGGGCTAAGGGTTACTACGGCAACAAGTCACGCTCGTACCGCTCGGCAAATGAGCAGGTCATGCACTCGCTGTCCTACGCATACCGGGACCGCCGGGCACGCAAGGGAGACTTCCGCAAGCTGTGGATCCAGCGGATCAACGCCGCCGCCCGTCTCGAAGGCATGAGCTACTCACGCCTCATCGCTGGATTGCACCGGGCCGAGGTCACCGTCGACCGCAAGATCCTCGCCGACCTCGCCGTTCGTGATCCGCAGGCGTTCGCCAAGATCGTCGCTGTCGCCAAGGATGCCCTCGGTGACGATGTGGCATCGGCGTCAGAGATTGCAGCCGCCGAGGCAGATGCGGACGAGGTCGAGGGCCAGGCAGCTCACGACGAGCCGGTGCCCGAGGCCGCTTCCTGAGCGATCAGGCGCTCGGCCTTCGCCACCAGCGGGTGGCAAGGTTGCGTCGTTTGCTCCGTCAGCGTGCTGCCCGCAGGAGTGACGGCGCATTCGTGGCCGAGGGCGTCAAGGTCGTGGAGGCAGCAATAGACGCAGGTGCGCCCATCGAGGCCATCTACATCGCGCCCGCAGCCGAGGAAGCGCCTGGCGCATCCGGACTGGTCGAGCGTGCCGAAGCCGCCGGGATTCGCATCGTGCGCCTTCAGCGTGGGGTCATCGAGCGGGTTGCGGACACCGTGACGCCCCAGCCGGTCATCGCCGTCGTGGGTCGGGTCGACCTCGACATGGTCGACGCCATGTCGCGCTGTGGCGACGACGCGCCTGTCGTTGTGTGCATCGACGTCCGCGATCCCGGAAACCTCGGAGCGATCATTCGCAGTGCGGACGCAGCTGGGGCTGCTGCTGTGGTCTGCTGTGAAGGCAGCGCAGATGTCTACAACCCGAAGACCGTCAGGGCGACTGCCGGGTCGCTCTTTCACGTGCCACTCGTCGTCGACGTGAGCGAGCGCAGTGCCTATGAGACACTTCGTGGCGTTGGCTACACCCTGCTCGGCACGGTGGCCCACGGTGGGGAGGACTACGCACGAGCGAACCTGCCCGATCGAGTCGCCATCGTCCTTGGCAACGAGGCGAACGGTCTTCACGATGAGGCGCGTGCAGCCCTTGACGCCTCGGTCGCCATTCCCATGGCCGGAAGAGCAGAATCGCTCAACGTTGCCATGGCTGCCACGGTGTTGCTGTTCGAGCTGGCGCGTCGTCGCCGGCTTGACCCTAAGGACAACGTACGATGGGATCGATGACGGCCGACAGTCCGCCCGGGCCGGGAGCGCTCGATGCCCATGAGCGCAGAGCAGCCGAGCTGATCGGGGCCGCCGAGGATCTGGCAGCACTCGAGGGTCTGCTGCCAGAGCTCATCGGACGACGATCGCCGCTGACGGCCTGGAAGCGGTCGCTCGGCACTCTCGTGCCAGACGAGCGGCGCTCGCTCGGGCTGAGCCTGAATCAGGTCGTCGCTCGACTCGATGCCCTTGCGGAACAACGGCGCTCTGCTCTTGGTGAGGCGGAGCACCTCGCACGTATCCAAGCTGAGCGGATGGACCTGACCGAGGTGCCCTCGCAATCACTCTCGGGCCATCTCCACCTCGTCACACAGGTGCGCGAGGAGCTCGAGGACGTCTTCGTGGGCATGGGCTACGAGATCGCTGACGGGCCGGAAGCTGAGACCGAGTGGTACAACTTCACCGCGTTGAACGTGCCGCGAGATCATCCCGCCCGCAGCATGCAAGACAGCTTCTATCTGGCAGCGGGCGATCTCGAGTCGTTCTTGCTCCGCACCCAGACCTCGCCGGGCCAAGTGCGCCTACTGGAACGCGGAAAGCTTCCGATCTATGCCGTGGTTCCCGGACGTGTCTATCGGCGTGACACCGCTGATGCTCGTCACCTACCGGTGTTCCACCAGATCGAAGGCATCGTGGTGGACCACGGTGTGACGTTTGGCGATCTGGCTGGAACGGTCGACACGTTCGTCCGCGCGATTTTCGGCGACGAGATCAACTCTCGTCTTCGACCTGCCTACTTCCCCTTCACCGAGCCCTCGGCGGAGTTCGAGATCACCTGCACGATCTGCCGTGGATCGGGTTGTCGGACCTGCAGCCAGACCGGTTGGATCGAGCTCGGGGGTTGCGGGATGATCCATCCCGCGGTCCTCGAAGCGACCGGCGTGGACTCCGAAGAGTGGACAGGATTCGCCTTCGGGTTCGGGATCGACCGCTTGGCCATGATGCGCCACGAGATCGAAGACATCCGCAGCTTCATCGAGAACGACGTGAGGTTCCTCACCCAGTTTTGATGTCGTCATCACTCGAAGAGCTGAAGTAATCATGAGTCGAGGAGACAGGTGCACGTCCCGCTTTCGTGGCTGAAAGAGTTCACGCCGATCACGGCCGACGCACGCGATGCCGTTGCCGTGCGAGACCTCGGGCGCGTGCTCGACGCCCTCGGCCTCGTCGTCGAAGGAGTCGAGCGCGTCGGTGCGGGACTCGATGAAGTCGTGCTCGCACGAGTCGTCGAGATCTCGGCGATCGAGGGTGCGGACCGCATCCGTCGCGTGCTCGTCGACGCTGGAGCCGATGAACCGCTCCAGATCGTGTGCGGCGCGATGAACTTTGCGGTCGGCGACGTCGTGCCGCTTGCGCAGGTGGGGGCGGTGCTCCCTGGCGGCATGCACATAGCTCGACGCAAGATGCGCGGGATCGTGTCGGACGGCATGCTGTGCTCGGGGCGCGAGCTCGATATCGATGACGACGCCGATGGCCTGCTGATCCTCGCTTCCACTGGGGCGGTCGATGCCGACCTGCCAGAGGGTATCGAGCTGGGTACACCGCTCGCCGAGCATCTCGGGATCGAGCCCGATGCGGTGTACGACATCGCCGTCGAGCCGAACCGGCCGGACTGTCTCTCGATCATCGGCATTGCGCGCGATCTCGCTGGAAAACTCGGCCTGCCGTTCGCTGACGTACCGTCTGCGAGCAAGCAGGCGACGGGTCCGTCAGCTGTGGTCAGTGACGCCGAAGCTGCCTCTCGTGCCAGTGCCGTTGAGATTGCCATCGCCGAGCCGGAAGCATGTCCGCATCTGCATGCTCGGGTCATTCTCGACGTCCCGTCGTGCCCATCACCACGACGCATAGCGCACCGCCTCGAGCTCGCCGGGATGCGGCCGATCAATGCAGCCGTTGACGCGTCGAACTACGTCATGCTCGAGCTGGGTCAGCCTTCGCACGCCTACGACCTCGACCGTCTCGGCGGCCCCGGTCTGAAGGTCCGCTACGCGATACCGGGCGAGACCCTGCGCACACTCGACGGCGTCGATCGGGTCGTTGGTCGCCATACCGATGCTCTTGGCCGGACGTCAGATGTCGAGGATCTGTTGATTTGCGATGCCAACGACGTGCCGGTTGGGCTTGCGGGGGTGATGGGCGGACAGGCCACGGAGATTGGGCCGGGCACCGAGCGTGTGCTGCTCGAGGTTGGCGAGTTTGCCCCGATCGTCGTCGGGCGATCCGCCAAACGTCACAACCTCCGCAGCGAGGCCTCCGCCCGCTTCGAGCGCGGCGTCGATCCTGACGGCCTGGAGCGAGCGGCAGATCGATTCTGCGAGCTTCTCGCCGAGGCTGCGGCCGAGGCAGGACTGGCGCCGCCAGTGGTCGCAGCAGTGCTCGACGAGCATCCCCGCCCACGTGCGGCGCTCACGATTCCGCTTCGCATTGCCCGGGTCAATGCACTGCTCGGCACGACGATCGATGCGACCACGGCCGCATCCTTGTTAGAGCCGATCGGTTTCTCCATCGCTGGTGCTTCTGCGCCTAGCCAGGCATACCCGGAGCCGGCACACCCGGAGCTGGCACACTCAGAGCTGGCACACCCGGAGCTGCCAATTCCAGAGCGGGACCTCCAGGTGCTCGATGTAACGGTGCCGTCCTATCGACGAGACGTCACCCGGGAAGTGGATCTCATCGAGGAGGTTGCGCGTCACTACGGCTATGAGCGGATTGTCCCGACACAGCGCCGCTCACCCACGGTTGGCTCGCTCGGGGCGCCGACCGTCCAGCGTCGTCGGTTGCGGCGCCTCGCCAATGGACTCGGCGCCCACGAGGCGTGGACGAGCTCGATCGTCGATCCTGGACTGAGCAAACGGGCGGGATCCACGCTCTCGCCCGTCGTGCTGGCAAACCCGATGGCGCAGGAAGAATCGGTGCTGCGTTCAGGTTTGCTCGCCGGGCTGCTTGCTTCGCTTCGACACAATGCGAACCACCGCAACCCCGACGTGCGGCTGTTCGAGATCGGCAAGGTCTTCGCCCCCTATCCCGAGGCAGAAGGGCTTCCCGACGAGCGCGAGCACTTCGCACTTTTGCTCGCAGGAGCTGGCGATGATGCGTCATCAGCAATCACTGCGTGGAGGACCATTCTCGACAGCTTGCTCATTGATCCGACATCGGTCGCTCTTGACCAATCACCCTCGCAGACCTCTGGCGGGGCGGCGGAGCTGCTGGCGGGAGTGCACCCGAGCCGTCGTGCCAGCATCGTGTTGTCTGCAGGGAGCGAGCCAGACCTTGGGTCGACATCCTCGCCGCTACCTGCTGGGCCTCGTGATGCGACCGGACAGCCTTCGAGTTTCGGCTCGGCCATCGGCGCTGTGGGGGAGGTCGACCCAGCCGTGCTCTCGGCCTTCGGCATTCCGTCCGAGCGGCGAGTCGGGTGGCTCGTTCTCGATCTCGAGATGTTGAGGGAGCTGCCCCGACGGGACCGCAGGGCTCGGCCGGTAAGTAGGTACCCGTCGAGCGACATCGACCTCGCCTTCGTGCTTGAGGATTCCGTCTCGGCCGACCAGGTCGTGACCGTGCTCGAGCGTGCGGCCGGCGAGCTCGTCGAATCTGTGCGTCTGCTCGATGCTTATCGGGGAGCGGGTTTGGTGCCCGGAACCCGAAGCCTGGCATATCGGATGCGCTTTTGTGCACCGGATCGGACACTGACCGACGCTGACGTGGCATCACTACGCACTGCCTGCATTGATGCAGTAACCCGCGAGCTACCCGCTTCGCTGCGTGCATGACGGCCCGTGCGTGACGGCCAGTGCATGACGGCCAGTGCGTGACAGCCTGTGCGTGACGGCCCGAGCATGACGGCCCGACCTGTGGGGTTCGATCTCGATGGCACGCTCATCGACTCCAGCCCTCAGGTGCTTGGGTCGTTTCGCGCGCTGGCTCGCGAAAGCGGACGTCCGATCGATATCGCTTCGGTCGAAGCACGGCTTGGGCTGAAGCTCGAGGACGAGCTCGCTCATTGGTTCACAGCCGACGAGATCGACGATGCTGCCTCGGTCTTCCGTCGGCACTACCTCACCATTGCTGCGCAGACCGAGGCGCTGCCGGGTGCTCGCGAAGCGCTCGAAGCCGTCCGAGCATCGGGCTCTCGTGCGGTCATCATCACGGCGAAGCATCCAAGCACCGTGTCGCTGTGCTGCGAGGCTGCCGGTCTTGTCGCCGACGAGGTCGTAGCGTTCGTCCATGGTCCCGAAAAGGCCGCCGTACTTCTGCGCATGGATGCCGGGGCCTACGTCGGCGACACGCCACCGGACATGCAAGCCGCAGTCCTCGCATCAGTCGTGGGTGTCGGGGTGACGACCGGGTCGTACGATGCCGGGCAGCTCACGGCCGCAGGTGCGACGGTCACTATGGCCGGACTCGACGAATTCCCCACCTGGTACGAGGGCTGGAGTCCCCGGGACTTCTAGGGCTTGTCCCTGAAGACGCCCTCTCCGTCACTCCAGACGACGAGCAAAGCGAGATCGTCGGGCCGATCGAGGCGCAGCGTCTCTTGGGCGAGGGCGACGACCACTGACTCACACGTCAGGGAGGAGCACAGCTTCAAGCGTGAGCGAATCGTCGAGCAAGAGCTCGAGAATCCGCTCCGTGACAGGTCCGAGATAGGACGAGCATCGCACTAAAGTCCCGGGGTCGAGGCAGTCGAGGAACGACCATGCGACCGTCGCCACCACGTCGATATCGGGGGTGGATGCGACGTGCTCGATCGCCTCGAAGATGTGCTCGAGGCGATCCTCGTGCTCGTCGTCGAAGTCGCCTCCGAAGAGGTTCACGGTGATGCCAGCCAGCTCGCTGAAGACCATTTGCGCCGTGGGAGTGTCACCGAAATCGCCTTCCAGCTCGTCGACGATGGGGACCATCTCGGGCAG
>Ga0116230_10004448_pt1 | contig 13738 bp, 9 predicted proteins | sample S1TSphfallax_3_FD_88678 | JGI IMG/M metagenome (GOLD analysis project Ga0116230, IMG submission 88678) | Host-associated microbial communities from peat moss isolated from Minnesota, USA - S1T2_Fd - Sphagnum fallax MG | ecosystem: Host-associated > Plants > Peat moss > Unclassified | place: USA...
CGCCGTCACCAGCTTCCCTAACCCCTACGCCGGCCTTCCCCTGCCCACGCATCAACTGCTCCACTACAAGCGCGCCGACGGTGTCGACCTCACCGCCGACCTGTATCTGCCCGCCGGATACGACAAGTCCAAAGGCCCGCTGCCCACGCTGATGGAGGCCTATCCGGCCGAGTTCAAGAGCCGCGCCGCCGCCAGCCAGGTTACCGGCTCGCCCTATGAATTCGTGCGCATCAACTGGGGTTCGCCGGTCTTCTTCACTACCACCGGCTACGCGGTGCTGGCCAATGCGGCCATCCCCATCATCGGCGAGGGGAATGCGGAGCCGAACGATACTTATGTCGAGCAACTGGTCGCGGGAGCCAAGGCGGCCATCGACGCGGGCGTCGCGACGGGAGCCGTGGATCGCGGCCGGGTTGCCGTGATGGGCCACTCCTACGGCGCCTTCATGACCGCCAATCTGCTCGCGCATTGCGACCTTTTCCGCGCCGGCATCGCCCGCTCCGGCGCCTACAACCGCACCCTCACGCCCTTCGGCTTCCAGAACGAAGAGCGCACCTACTGGCAAGCGCCCGACGTTTACTACAAAATGAGCCCATTCAGCTACGCGGACAAAATCAAGACGCCCATCCTGCTCTTCCACGGCGAGGCGGACAACAACACCGGCACATTCCCCATCCAGAGCGACCGCTTCTACAACGCGCTCAAGGGCGAGGGCGCCACAGTCCGCTTCGTCCTGCTGCCGCTCGAAGCCCACGGCTACCAGGGCCGCGAAAGCGTCCTGCACATGCTTTGGGAGATGGAAAACTGGCTCGATCGCTTCGTTAAGCCTGAGAAGCCAGTCGTTCATGGCGAATGAATCACGCGTGAAGCAAGAGAGGGAAACCAATGAATCGACGTAAATTCGCAGCAAGCGCCATCGCCGCGATGGCAGCGATGGCCAGTGCGGAAAGACTGAGCAGTGAGCAACCCTCGAAAGCGCATTTCGCCACAGATGCGGAGATCGACGCCGCTATGCAGGCGCAGATGACCGCAGCCCCGAAACTCCAGATCGCGATGCTGCTCTATCCGCAGTTCACCGCCCTCGACCTGATCGGCCCGCACACCTTTCTCGCCGGCCTGATGAGCGCCGACGTCCATCTGGTTTGGAAGACCAAAGATCCGGTGCCGCTCGACCGCGGCGGAACGGCGATCCTGCCGACGACGACCTTTGCGGAATGCCCCAAAGACCTCGACGTGCTCTTCGTTCCCGGCGGCCTCAAAGGCACTGTCGCCGCGATGCGCGACGATACGGTACTCGATTTTGTCGCCGATCGCGGCAGCCGCGCCAAGTATGTCACCAGCGTCTGCACCGGTTCGCTGGTGCTCGGCTGCGCCGGATTGCTCAGAGGCTATCGCGCCACCTCGCACTGGGCCACGCGGGATATTCTTCCCCTGCTCGGCGCCACTCCCGTAGCCGAGCGAGTCGTCGAGGACCGCAATCGCCTGACCGGCGCGGGGGTTACCTCCGGCATGGACTTCGGCTTGGTGCTATCGGCTAAGTTGAGCAGCAAGACTTATGCCGAGATGTTACAGCTCATCAATGAGTACGATCCGCAGCCGCCGTTTGAAACCGGCACACCCGCGCAGGCCGGTCCTGCCATGACTGCGCATCTCAATCAGTTACTTGCCGGTGGCGTCCATGCCGCGCAGGATGCCGCATCGGCCTCGAAAAAGCGCTGGCCAGTCGAGTAAGGCGGCTGCGTTTGCGAGTGTAAGTGTAAAGTGTAAGTCCGAAGTGTAAGTGTAAAGTATAAGTGCGAACTGTAAGTGTAAGTGCGAACTGTAAGTGTAAGTGCGAGCTTGACCTTAAAAAACGCTTGTCATCTTGAGCGAAGCGAAAGACCCGCTTCTGCCCTTGCCCTTGCTTTTGCCTTTCCCACTCACACTAAGTAGGCGTCCTCAGCAGCAAATACCCTCCCGTCAACCCAAACAGCACATCCGGCGACCACGCCGCAATCGCCGACGGCAGATAATTCACATCGCCCATCGCATCGAAAAGCCCCGCCGCCACCCAGTACCCCAGCGCAATCCCAATCGCCCAAGCCACTCCGGTCAGCGACCCGCGCCGGCCCATTGAGAGCGCAAACGGCACCGCCAGCACCGCCATCACGATCGTCGCCAGCGGATACGCCAGCTTATGCTGCAGCTGCACCTTGAGCCGCATCGTGTCGAAGCCGCTCTGTTGCAGGTCGCCGATGTAGCGTTCGAGCTGGCCAAAGTTCATCTCCTGCGACTGCAGGCTCGCTTTCGTGGAGTACCCCGGCTCCTCGCGTACCGCGGCAAATGTGGCGTCCTGGAGCTCGCGAAAGCCGGTCACGTTGGCGCCATCGATCGTCCGTTCCCAGCCATGTTCAAAGTCCCACGCGCGCTCTTCAGGATTCCACACCGCGCGCTCCGCGAAGATGCGCTTGACGACGGAAAAGGTCTTTGGGTCCAGCTCGAAAATGCTGATGTTCGCAAAGGCATTCTGGTCCGGCGCGAAGAACTGGTAATAAAAGACCCGTTCCGGTTCGCCCGCCCGCTGCTGGCCAATAATCCATTTCTGGTCGGGATTGAGCGTCGTCTGCGGCGGCTTGCCCTTGATAATGTTGCGCAGCGCCTCCTGCTTGCGGTTGGCCTGCGGCAGATAATACTGGTCGAAGGCAAACAGCCCGCAGGCCAGCACCGCCGAAATCACAATCACCGGAATCACCAGCCGGTAGATGCTGATCCCCGTAGCTTTCATCGCAATCAGCTCGCTCGACCGGTTGAACATGCCGAAGGTCACCAGCACCGCGATCAGCACGCTAAGCGGCGTGATCTGGTAGATCATGCTCGGCGTCAGATTCAGCAGGTATTCGCCCACGATCCCCAGCGGCGTGCGGTTGCGCAGGATGTCGCCAATCAGCTCGAAAAACGTGAAAACCAGCAAAAGCAGCACAAATCCTGAAAGCACCAACCCAAACATTTTCAAGAACTCGCGCAGCACATACTCGTCCAGAATGAGCGGAAACCCTCGCGGCTTGAAGCGGTGCAGTTGCCGCGCCAGATTGGGCCGGAAGCGCCTGCGATAGCGCCCCTTCAGCTCCGCCTGCCAGCCGGCATCCGCGTCTCCCTCGGCAGCGCCGTTCGCCGACTGCGCCGCGTTCGGTTTCGGGGCGCGGGCAAACCATCCCGTAACGGAGCCAAGCACCGAGCCGCCCGTCGCCAACTGGCTCAGCAGAAACAGCCCCGCCGCGGCAAAGACGAAGTTCGCCAGCCAAACGCCGGCAAAGGCCGGCAATCGCCCCTGTTTGGCCCACGCAATGCCGAAATTCGAAAGCAGGTAGTAGACCAGCACCAGCAGGAGGGTGAAGATAAACCCGCCGCTCTTGCCGCCGCGCCGCGAGGCAGTTCCTAGCGGTACGCCAATCAGCATCAGCACCAGGCAAGCCACCGGATAGGCAAACCGGCGATTCAGCTCAATCGAATACCGCTTGCGATCCTTGTCGGCCGCCGCTCCGTTATCGGCGCTTCGCGACAACTCCAGCAGCCTGCCGTTGCCCAGCGCATAGAGCGGCGTATCCAGCCGGCCCAGCGAAACCTCGCTCTGCGGGCTGAAGGCCATGGGCCGGTCCGTCACCGCAAAGGTGGAAACGTTGTATTGCCCCGGCTGATTCGCCGCCATCTCGTGTTCCGAACCGTTGCGCAGCCGGATCAGCATGCCCTGGCTCTCCGGCCCCTTGTCTTCTCGCACCGTCGCGCTTTCGGCGGTCGTAATCCCCGGCGTCGTCGGATCGCTCAAATCGGCGATGAAGAGCTGCCGCCAGTTCGAGGCGCCCGCGCCCGAAACCACATCCTGCACATAAACGACAGTGTTCTTGAAGTCCTCATAGAACACGCGCGGCTGAATCTCGTACGCGCCCTGCGACCTTTCGAGCGCCTTCTGCAAGTCCAGAATGCCCTGATTGGCCATCGGCCCAACGTAGAGCGAATTGACCAGGCCCAAACCTGTCCCAACCAACGCGATCACCGCCGAAACCCGGACGAAGTACCAGATGCCGAAGCCCGAAGCCCGCATCGCGGTAATCTCCGAGTCCGCCGCCAATCGGCTCAGCCCAAGCAGAACCCCCACCAGCACCGCCATGGGAATGCTCAGCAGAAACGTGTTCGGCAGCGTGAAGAGAAAAAGCTCGAAGACGGTCAGAAAACTCGAGCTGTTCCGGACCACCATCTCCAGAATCTGCTCCAGCGGCTTCATAAACAAAATGAACGTGAACAGCGCACACCCCAGCAGCGAGTGCGAGGCGATTTCCCCGAGGACGTATTTGGTCAGAATGCGCACGGATAAGAAACCTGACATGAGTCTATCGCGGCACACGCCGCAAACCCGCGGAGTCCTTCAGCGTTACAACAGAGCGCAGCAAAGCACCCGCTTCTCAGAGATTTACGCTGAACGCTACCCTCCGAATACCGCAACGAATTTCCGGCTCAGGACGCCAGCCTCGGAACTGCGATCGCAACGAACCCTCATCGCTTGCCCCAGCGCGCCGCCAGCGCCGCAATCTTGTCGTCCATCGTCTGCGGCGGAGCAGCAACCGGCCGCGCGGCAGCTTTTGCCGCCGCGTTGCCCTGTTTCGGCGCGGCATTGCCGCCCGGAGCCTGCCCGGCCGCCGCGTCCGGCCGCTTCCCAACCCGCGGAGCAGCCTCCAGCAGCGCCTTGATCGAAAGCGAAACCCGCTTCGTCCGCGCATCCGCGCTCAGCACCTTTACCTTCACAATCTGCCCCGCCTTCACCGCCTCCGATGGGTCCTTAAGGAACTTGTTCGAGAGCTCGCTGATATGCACCAGCCCATCCTGATGCACCCCCACATCCACAAACGCCCCAAAACGCGTCACATTCGTCACCACGCCTTCGAGCACCATCCCCGGCTCCAGATCGGAGATCTCATGCACCGATTCGAGAAAGCTCGGCGCCACGAACTTGTCCCGAGGATCGCGTCCCGGCTTCCGCAGCTCCTCCAGAATGTCGGCGAGCGTAAACGCCCCAGCCTTCAGTTGCCCGGCATCGACCTTCTTCAGCAAATCCGGCTGCTGAATCAATCCCTCGACCGGACTCCCCGCAATCCGCGCAATCTGCTCCACCAGCGCATACGACTCCGGATGCACCGCCGTCGAATCCAGCGGATTCACCCCGCCGCGAATGCGCAGAAACCCCGCCGCCTGCTCGAAAGTCTTCGGCCCCACCCCGGTCACCTGCTTCAACTGCTCCCGGCTCACAAACCGCCCATTCTTGTCCCGATACGCAACAATATTCAGCGCCGTCCGCTCCCCAATCCCCGCCACATACCGCAGCAGCGCCCACGAAGCGGTGTTCAAATCCACGCCCACCCGGTTCACGCAGCTCTCAATCACCTGCCCCAGCGACTCCTGCAACTGCCGCTGATCCACATCGTGCTGGTACTGCCCCACCCCAATCGCCTTGGGATCGACCTTCACTAGCTCCGCAAGCGGATCCTGCAACCGCCGCGCAATCGAAATCGCCCCGCGCACCGTAAGATCCAGATCGGGAAACTCCTGCCGCGCCAAATCCGAAGCCGAATAAACGCTCGCCCCCGACTCGCTCACCGTCACCGTGAAGACGTCCTTCAACTCCTTCTCGCGCAAAAACTCCCGCACCAGCGCATCCGTCTCCCGCGAAGCCGTCCCATTCCCAATCGCAATCGCCCGGCAGTTGTGCTGCGCCAGAAAACGCCACAGCGTAGCCTTCGCCGCCTCCGTATTCCCCTTGCCGGTATGCGGATAGATCACGTCATGCGCCAAAAACTTCCCTGTCTCATCGACGACAGCAATCTTGCATCCCGTCCGCAGCCCAGGGTCGATGCCCAAAACAGCAATCGGCCCCGCCGGCGCAGCCAGCAGCAGATTGTGCAGATTCTCCCGAAAAACCTGAATCGCCTCCAGGTCCGACCGCCGCTTCAGCTCCAGCCGCACCTCCGCCTGGATCGAAGAATTCAACAACCGCGCCCAGCTATCCTCGATGGCCAGCTCCAGTTGCCGCGTCCAATCGCCTTTCGCCCTCAAGATTCGCGAACGCAGCATCGAAGTCGCGCGCTCCGCGTCCGTCTCGATCAGAAAATACAGCACATTCTCCGTCTCGCCCCGCCGGATCGCCAGCATCCGGTGCGACGGAATCGTCTTCACCGGCTCGCGGTAGTCGTAATACATCTTGAACTTTTCCTGCTCGTCCACTGCGTCGGTGGCCTTCTTCGATGTGACCACGCCCTCGTCGAAGACCCACTGCCGCAGCATCTTGCGCACATCGGCATCCTCGCTGATGCGCTCGGCCACAATATGCCGCGCCCCCTGAAGCGCAGCCTCGGCCGAGGCAACACCCTTTTCCTCGCTGACAAACGCGAGCGCCAGCTCGGCCAGCGGCCGCGAACCCAACTCCTGCGCCCAAAGATAATCGGCCAGCGGCTCCAACCCCATCTCCCGCGCAATCGTAGCCTTCGTCCGCCGCTTCGGCTTGTACGGCAGATACAAATCCTCCAGCACCGCCCGATCCAGCGTAGCCTCGATCTTCGCCTTTAGCTCGTCGGTCAGCTTGCCCTGCGACGCAATCGTCTCCAGCACCGTCTGCTTGCGCCCCACCAGCTCGCGAAAATACGCCAACCGCTCTTCGATCGCCCGAATCTGCACCTCGTCCAGATTCCCCGTGGCCTCCTTCCGATAGCGGGCAATAAACGGCACAGTCCCGCCCTCGTCCAGCAGCTCGATCACAGACACCAGCCCGCGCAGAGGAAGATTCAGTTGTTGGGAGATATGCAGCAGAATTTCAGGAGAGAGAACTTGCGGAGTCGCCATACTGCTTCCAGTTTACCGGCATAGCCATCTCCGGTGCCGCTGGGTCTGAGGAAAACCCGCGCGTTAGTGCTCCAGCCGCCCCAGATTCGCCCGCGCCTCCGCATGATCCGGCTGCAGCCTGAGCGCCTGCTCAAAATCTCCCCGCGCCGCATCCCTCCTGCCCGCCCGCGCCTCCAGCACACCCAAATTGTTCCACCCATCCGCATCGTCCGCAGCCAGCTTCAGCGCCGTCCGCTGCTCGGCAATCGCCGCCTCCAACTTACCCGCTTGCCCCAGCACCTGTGCCAGCTCCGAATGCACCTGCCCTGCATCCGGCTTCAACCGAGCCGCCTCACGCAACTCCGTCTCCGCCCCATCCAGATCGCCAGCCTCCGCATCCGCCCGCGCCAGCAGCTCATGCCCCTCCGCATCCTCCGGGCAAACCGCCAACTCCGCCCGCAACTCGGTCTTCGCCGGCTCCATCTCCTCATGCCGCAAATCCAGGCTCGCCAGGTCGTACCGCGCATCGCACACCTGCTGCTTCTCCGCCGTCGCCGACCCCGCCGCCTGCTCCAGCGCCGCCCGCGCCCCGCGCCAATCCCCCGCCCCATCCAGCGCCGCCCCCAGCGCCGTCAGCGTCTCCGCATCCCCCGGAACCACCGCCAGCACCCGCTGAAACTCCGGCACCGCCTCGGCAAACTTCCCCTCCCCGGCCAGCGCCGCCCCCAGGTTGTAGAGACTCACCCGGTCATCCGGCGTATGCCGCAGCCGGTTCCGCATCCAAGCCTCCTCCAGCGCCAAACGCGGATCGGGACCCTTCGGATCGGCATGCACCGGCAGCACCTGCAACCAAAGATGCGCCATCTCATCCTCCGACCGATTCCCCGCCCGCACCCGCACCGGCGGGTCATGCGGATTCCTCCGATTCCCCGCCGAATTGTCGTACACATACCGCATATGCAGCACAGTCCCCTTCGGCAAAAGCACCGGCTCTTTGTATCGATACACCGACTGCCGATCGATGTCCCAATCCCGAATCCAAACCAGCCACTTCTTCTCCCCATCCGGCAGCGTCGCCCACGCCTGCATATCTTTGCCCAGATAATGCGCGTGCGGATACACCCCCAGCGCCTCCACATCCACCGGCAGCGTCAGCTCATCCTCAACCGTAAAGCCGGCATCGCCCGCCGGAATGTCCAGCGCATCGTCGCGATCCAGTTGCAGCAGCATCGGCTGCTTCGTCGGCGGCTTGTCCGTAAAATACAGCCCAATCTCCGCGTCGATCGTCTCCGCCTTCCCCGAAGGCTTCAAATGAATATTGAGGATCAAGTCGTTCCCAGCATCCAGCCGCCACGGCATCCCCTCCGGTTCCACCAGCGCCGGCGTATCCGGCTTCCAAAACAGGAAATGGCTGTCCGGATCGAAGGTGTTCCCCGCATCGAGCAATATCTCCATCCCCGGCACCCCGCCGCGCCAATCCGCCGCATGTCGCCGCCGAAAACTCCCCGTGCGGTCAATCAGCACATTGGCGTGATGCACCACCTGCGCCGCGCTCCCAACGCCGGTCGGTCGAATCTCCATCGCGCGGATGGAATGCCCTTCCTTCAGGGGATACGGAAAGACGAAGTTGCGGAAAACATCCGTCCCGCCCGCAGGCAACGTAAACGGCTCCGCCTGCTTGAGAATCAAATCCGGCTTGCCCATCTGCCACGTCGCGTCATAGACCGGCGCAACGGGCGCAACCTTCGCATCGCCCTCCGGCATCCCCGCCGCAAACCACTTCTTCAAGAGCGCCAAATCCGCATCCGGCAGCCGCCGATTGTCGGCAAAGTCGCCATGCCCCGGCTCCGGCAGCCACGGTGGCATGTACCGCGACTGCGTCACCGTCACCACCTGCGCGCCCCAGCGCTTCGCATCGGCATACGTCAGCAGCGAAAATGGCCCCGCCCCACCCGGATGATGGCAAGTCGCGCAATTGCGATAAAGAATCGGCGCCACATCCCGCGCCCAGGTGGGATTGGAGACCGCCGATTCCGGCGCAGACGCCGCTTCTACGCCGGATCGGGAACCGCACAGCGCCGCCATGATGCCGACAGCGAATGCGAAACCCACGGCAACCTGTCGCATCGCTCTCATCGCTTCGCCGGTTCCACCGTAGCCAACGGAATGATGGAACAACCCACCGGCCCATGCGCATCCACCGCCACAGGCTGCCCCGCCAAAACCGCCTTCACCGCATCTTCCAAATCGTGATGCGTCGCCAGCGGCCGCTCCTGCCCAAACGCAAAATACAGATCGTCGATCCGCCCATGATACGCCTCGCGCAACTTGCCCTTCTCAACCGCAAACACCGCCGCCTCCGGCGTCACCGAAACATGCGCCATGCGCACCAATTCCTGCTTCGCATCAATAATCGTGGCCGCGTGTATGGAATAGTCCAACTCATGCTTCCGCACCGCGGCAACCGTATCCCCAGGATTGGGAAATACCCACCAGAACGCCACATGCCGCGCACTGAATTCCTTCTGCAACCGAGCAATTTCAGGAATATACCGGTTCGAAATCGGGCAATCCGTCGCGGCAAAGACCAACACCACAACGCGAGTGTCGGCACCGGCCAACTGCCCGATGGCGTGTCCGCTAAGATCGGTCCCGTAGCCTGAAGCGGCCCGCACCGGCAACGGCGCTCCGAACCAGACAGCAAGCATCACGAAGAAGGAACAAACCAATTGGAATCTGCCCGACACAAGCATTCCCCTGCGTTCTTCCTGTCTGCGCACCCACCAACCTCGCAAGCCTACGCGAGACGTGCCAAAAACTGCTCCGCCTTTTCGATCGACGGGTCTCCACCTTCCGCAGTCTCGCGAACGGCATAGAAAAGATCGTTATACAGCCGGAAGCGTCTCAGTTTGGAGGCTTCGAAAGGCTCCGCGGGTACCCCGCTCAGCATCGAATTCGAGAGCCGTAACGGGAAGGGGGAACCCACAAGCGGAACGAGTGGGATATTGTCTTCTCTATCGACTAGGACAACCCTTTCAGGTTCAACAAGCTCGAAGATGATGAATTTATCGTCACCACGCGCCAACCTCTTAATGCTGAAGAACATCCCGTCTCCGGCATCGGACCTGTAAGTTTCAAGCTCGGGATCGGGTACAAAATGCCACTTCAATTTGCCGTCCAGCGTCTTGGCCAGAAGCTGCCGTGCGAATTCCTCAGCCTTTGCGCTCATGTTCCCTCCTCGTCCAACCCCGATTGTAGTCTCCCATAAATCGTGTTGAGCGTCCTATTCGCCTGGTGGATTCGATTCACCAATTCCAACGCCACCTTTTCGTCGACAGGCGGGCTGGCGTTCGACAACTGCTCGGCTATGTCGCCAAAAATTTTCCCCAAGTCCAACATTAGACCAAAATCGCGCTTCAAGTATCGCCGGAATCGAGCTTGATCCCGGGCAATGCGAGACGCAACGTCTCGTGCCCGAATAAGGGCGGCCTCGACTCGGTCCGAATCGACATGACTCGCCAGATCCAGCGTCAGAGAAACCAATTCACCCATTTCAAAAGAAAGCTCACGTCTCTGAACGGCATCTCTCGCCTCTCCAGCCGCCTTCTTGGCCCCAGTCGCCTGCCATATCGCCACGAGCGTCAGGAACAACCCAACACCGCCGACACCGGCATTCGCCCAATCGAAAGAATCGTGCGCATTCATGTGTGCCCAATTGTCTGCCCATGCACCTCGATCGGGCAAGCCGCGAATCAAATCCCCAGCTTCCCCCAAATCCCATCCACCTTAGCCTTCGTCTCCCGATCCATCTCAAGCATCGCCGGCCAGGGCCGCTCGAATCCTTCCGCCTTCCACTTACGCGTCGCGTCGATGCCCATCTTGGAGCCGTAGTTAGCCAGCCGCGAAGCGTGATCCAGCGAATCGACCGGCCCCATCATAAATTGAATATCCCGCTCCGGATCGATGTTGTTTGTAACTCGCAGCGTGACTTCGCCGATATCCTGCACGTCGCAGTCTTCATCCACCACCACGATGCACTTGGTAAACATCGCCTGCCCCAGCGACCAGATCGCCGCCATTACCTTCCGCGCCTGCCCCGGATAACTCTTGCGGATCGACACCAGCATCAGGTTATGGAAGACTCCTTCTGCAGGTAAGTTGATGTCCACAATCTCGGGAATCGTCATCTTCATCATCGGCAGAAAGATGCGCTCGACGGCCTTGCCCATCCAGGCGTCTTCCATGGGAGGCTTACCAACGATCGTCGCCGCATAGATCGGGTCTTTCCGGTGAGTTATGCAAGTAATATGAAACACCGGATACTCGTCCTGCATGGTGTAGAACCCGGTATGGTCGCCAAACGGTCCCTCCGTGCGCAGCTCGCCCGGTTCCACATACCCTTCCAGCACAATCTCGGCGTTCGCCGGCACTTCCAGATCCACCGTCTCGCACTTCACAATCTCGACCGCCTTGCCGCGCAGAAAGCCGGCAATCAGATACTCCTCAATCTCCGGCGGAGCCGGCACAATCGCCGAAAACGTCGTTGCCGGGTCCGACCCGATCGAGACCGCAACCTCCATCCGCGTACCCTTCAGCTTGCCAAACGTCACCTGCGGCAACCCGCCTGATCCGCCGTCGGCAACCTTGTACGCGCCCCCGGTCGTCTCCGCCATCGCCGCCACGCGAGCCGCCTTCGAGTCGGACTCGGCATTGGCCGTCGCCGCCGACCGTAGCGCCTCCCGGTAATGCTCGGCCGCCACCTTCTGCCGCTGCCAGTGCATCCCCGTCGTCTGTCCATCATAGACCTGCATCCGGTACATGCCGATGTTGCGCTTCCCGGATTTGGGGTCGCGCGTGTGAACGCAGGGCAGCGTGATGAACGGCCCGCCATCGTGCGGCCAGCACGTCAGCACCGGGAAATCCAGCAGGTTGAAGTTCTCCCGCAGAATCACCTGCTTGCAAGGCGCATCTTTCGCCGAAACGGTCTTCGGAAACGCCCGCGTCAGCTCCGCCACCTGCGGCAGCATTTTCAGCTTGTCCAGCAAGCCCTCCGGAGCCTTCATCTGCAGCAGCCCCTGAATGCGCTCGGCAATCTGGTCCACGCGCTCCACATTCAGCGCCAGCGCCATGCGCCGCTCCGAGCCGAACTGGTTGATAAACACCTTATGCCCAGGATGCCCAACGATGTTCTCAAACAGCAGCGCAGGACCGCCTGGCGCGTACCCCGTAGCGCCCTTCACCGAACGCGATCCGCTGCCCGCTTTGGAGGCCCGATCCGTAATTTCCGTGATCTCAAGCCGCGGCGAAACCGGCTCCTTAATCCGCTTCAACTCCCCGGCTTTCTCCAGGGCCTCTATCCACTCGCGAAGATCTTTGTAGGCCACTCACCGCTCCCGGCGCCGGCAAATTCAAGCGCCAGTCTTAGTGTATCGGGATGCAAGGCCATTTCCGGGCAAGCTGGACAGGCGGCTTCGGCTGTATCAATCCTGTGCGACGACCGCCGCTTCGATAGCATCGAGCGGGAAGCCGAGGCGCTTCCACTCGTCGTAGCCGCCGCGCAGCGGGCGCACGCGGTCGATGCCCAGTCTGTGCAGGGTCATGGCGGTGCGCGCGGCGGTTGCCTCGCTGGGGCAGGTGCAGTAGAGGACAATATCGCGATCCAACGGGATTTCACTGCTGAGCTGGGCCAGCGCGTCGGGGGAAACGTGGTGCGCGCCGGGCAGCGTAAAGGGGTCTGGAACCAGTTCGAGCGGGTGCCTAAGATCAACAATATAAACAGGTTCGCCCGCGTCGAGCATCCGTTTCAGCTCTTCCGGTTCGAGGCGCGCGGTGCGGAATTTTCTCAGATAACTGTGGCGGCGGTAGAGGCGGAAGGCGATAAAACCGAGGATGCCGAGCGCCAGCAGCCCTCCGCCGATCTGGCCCAGCGAGTCGAGAACGGTGGGGTCGCGTTTGAGCAGATCGCCGAAGAGGCGCCCGCCGAGCAACAGCGAGCCCACCCAGATGAGGGCGCCGCCGCAATCGAAGGCCAGGAAGCGGCTGAGCTTCATGCCAGTCTGTCCAGCTACAGGCGGGGCCACGATGCCCAGGCCGGGAATGAACTTGGCGAAGAGCAGCGTGTAGGCGCCGCGCTTGCCGAAGGAGTCGTGCGTGCGGCGGACGCAAGTAGTTGATTCCAAAGAGAATTTACACAGCAACCGCAGGATGGCTCCGCCGTAGCGACGGCCAAAAAAGAACCAGCTGGTGTCCGCCAAAAGGCAGCCGAGCACTCCGGCCAGCAGCGCTCCGGCAAAGCTCATGTGCTCCGTGACGGAGAGCGCTCCGGCGGCCAGCAGGACGGGCGTGGCGGGCAAAGGCAGACCCAGTTGTTCGAGCAAAACCCAGCCGAAGATCAGAAAATAGCCGTATGTGAGTAAGATCGCGGTGGGTAGTGCCATCGTTTTTATCCTGGAGCGCCAGAAAAATCGCTGGGCTTTGGGTTATAGGATGCCGCGGACCGGCGCGCGTTGCAGGAATCTCAGGGACGAGTGCGGATTCAGAGTGCGATTCTTTGCTATTTCTTCCCGGAGATGAAACGACGAACATGCCGGCTGCCGGATTGGGGAATTGTTCCATGTGGAGCAATCTCGCGGCGAAATGGGGTCGATGCGGCTCGATGCCGACTGGATTTGCGGTCGAATCGGAGTCGGGAATGCCCGGTTTTGCTCGCCGCAAAGCTCCTGGCGGTTGGCAAACTCCGCTTTCATGCCCGATTGCGGCGAAATGGCGGCCGAAATTGTTCCACGTGGAACAATTTGGGGCGAATGGGACGGGCTTGGAAAACTTTGTTGTAAGTGGCTTTGTTTTGTGGAGCTTGCAATTGCGTAAAATTATGGCGATTTGTGCCTTGTTGCAG
>Ga0116230_10004449_pt1 | contig 13736 bp, 7 predicted proteins | sample S1TSphfallax_3_FD_88678 | JGI IMG/M metagenome (GOLD analysis project Ga0116230, IMG submission 88678) | Host-associated microbial communities from peat moss isolated from Minnesota, USA - S1T2_Fd - Sphagnum fallax MG | ecosystem: Host-associated > Plants > Peat moss > Unclassified | place: USA...
AAAGAGTAAAAAGTAAGAAATAATAAAACTTATAAATATTGAAGAAAAACCCTACTTAAAAAAGAATGAGGTGTGTCTTCTTTCTCCAAACTTCAAACTTGCATCCAAATAAATATATATATATAAGTGAAAAAGAAACACTTTATTTTTATTATACAATTTTTTTTAAAAAAAACACATAAAAATTAAAAAATAAAAAAGTTAAAAGTTTCTAAAAAAAACTAAAACATGAACCAAGTTTAAAGAAACCGGGGGACTTCACAGTGGCCGAAGGTCACGGGCACCCACTAGTTACTCACTTATGGATGAACCTTTATTGAGTTAATATTTGGTTTCACCTTGGTAATCAATTTTGTAGGAAATAGGTTTCATATGTAAGTAGATAGGTAGGAAAATAAATAACTACCTAGGTGAATATATGGTTCATACATAGATAAGGACTTTTTTACTACCTTCCTACTAAGAACTTGCTTGTGGGTTGTCAATAGTTAGGTAGAAATGAAAGCAACTGAACTAACCACCATGATTGGCTAAATAATTGGAACCCAACAAAAAATTGTTTCATGTCCACTCACCATTCATCCTTCATGGTGCACTCATGGGTGCTAGTTCATTGTGGCCCTCATACCATTAATCCTACTCCATACTTCGGGGGAAAAAATGAAAAAAATATTGTTTGTACCATCCTTCCATAGAGATGTTATAATCCCAACCAAATGCAATAGCATTGTTCCCTATGTTATTGGACAAATTGACCATGTTTTTTGTTGAGTTCAATGACATTTTATACATGTAGAATTTCTTTCCAAAAAACCTTGGCCAATCTTTTGTTTTCTTGTAATTGAATTTAAATTACTCTTGAGACTTTTTTTTAATGTATTATTTTATTTTAACTAGTTACGTCCATTTGAAAACTGCTAGCCTTTATTCATTGTCATCATTGTTTTTTGGGTGTTCATTCACCTTTAGCCTTAGTGTATGCACATTGAGAGGATATAATAGTTTCATGATTACATCACTTCCTCCATTACTCAATATATATATATTTTGATGGGCATTGCATTGATTCATCTATGACCCTAAAGTTAGTCTATTATGCAATTGCATCTATAGATTTTTTTACAAGGTTCCTTTTAAAAATATTGTGGTTTGTGATTTTTTTGTAGGTTGTTAAATGTTTAGAAATTTCAATTTCAAATGATACTATAAATACTCATACTCCTCCTGGACATTGGAATTAAGTAGATTATGTGCACTATAATCCAACTAAAGATTAACCTTATAATCAACAAAATAGATACATGCATTTATTTTTTGTGGAATGCAATTGATCCTCAAAAATTGTTCATAGATTATTCTTATTCACTCTTGTATTTCATTTTATGGACCTTCACAAAAAATATGCAACACATACTTACATAATTTTACACATCTTGCATTAGCAAAAAAACATGCATAATTGTTTTTAATCCATTACACACCTATCTTGTGGATAATCCTCTTTGTTGGGACAAATTTCTCACCTTCCTTATTGTTCAAAATATCAATGATGTCACCAAATTCTATAACATACATACCGAGCAAAACCAAGTTCCATTGGTCTTTGGTTCTTTTCAATTTGACATGTTTTTTACATTAGATTACTTGGCAATGTGTTTTGTTCGGAATCTATCATTATATGATCTAAATTTGTTATTGCTTCTTTCAAGCATGTTGAGGAACTTGATCATTTGTCCTCCATTGTGGTAAGGTATTGGCCGACACTAGTTGGTCCTTCTATCTTCTATAAGTTAGTGCTGGTGATTCGTGTGGATCATCTTCTGCATTGTTTGTGTTCCTTGGCCAATTTTGTTCCAAGATTGAGTTGTTGAGTTTCTTGTCCACTTGGAATTCGAGGAGGTAGTCACATTGTCGGTGGAAATCATGTTCTAAAATTTTGATTCATTAATTTTGTTAATCATGGATGGTCCTAGGTGGTTGTCACAATTGTTCAAGAACTTTGATATAAACATCTATATGATGATCCCATATATCTTGTAGTCCTATAAGTGATTACAGGGTGCCCAATATCTAACCTTTATCTGGTACTCTACATTTACATTTTTCAACTTTTTTTTTCCATAGAGGGGTACAAGTGTTCAACAAGGATAGGGATATTGTGACATCTTGTGAATGGAAAAATGAATTGATGATTGGGCTACTTTGATTGATCCTTTCCAACCCACAAGAAAAAATAATTCCATAATTGCACACATATTTGATTATCACGTTTTTGTAGATGTCTAGTCAATATGTGGCTTTATTTCTATCACAAATGCATAATAGACCATTTGCATGCGACTTTTGATTTATAAAGATTTACAAATGTCATAATAGCTATAAAGGCGACAATAGCCACAAAATCTGCTTGCAAATATTCTATTAAATGTTAATTGTGTTCAAAATGTTGTCCATTTTAGGAGGTTTTTATTTATAATCAACATTGCAACCATCCAAATTGCTTGTCATTATAGCCATGGAATGCCATGTGGCAATTCCACATGGATCAAATGACGATAATATTTTTGTATGTGTAAAAGAATATTCGTCCATGTTGATTATATATGTCAAAGAATATACCTTTTGACATGGCTAGGAATATTTTTCTATGTTCATGCTCACATGCTCATTAAATAACAATCATTGGGTGTGGACAAATGGATGAATATGAATAATATCTTGCCCAAAACAACATGAGGGCCTTGTACAACATGTTCATGAGGAGTTGGGTCATTTTGGGATCCAACGCACACATAATTTGCTCCAAACACAATACGAGCGGAGAGGATGTAACTACAAGTTTAGTAATTTGTTTTTTGATTTATGGTGTGTGACTGTATTTATGCATCATTCAATGGACCTACACCTCATTTACAACCTTTGCCAATTATGGGGTTATGTTATTGATGAAATTTGGATTTTCCGGCCCATTGAGTTTGACAACTTGACATAACCAATATGTTTTGGTTATGATCGAACATTTTTCCAAATGGTTGGAGTTGGTGCTATTGCTAGATTTGAACAACAAGGGAGGTGCATATGCATTTTGGGATAAGGTGCTAAGTAGGTTTGGTGCTCTAGTCAAAGTTTTCACCAACCAAGGTACGAAATTTTGTGGGGATTTCCAAGAGTTGTGTGAAAGGCATTAATTGATCATTAAATTACACAAAACATCTTGAGGTAGATAAATTAGTTGAATGAATGGTGCAAACATTGAAATGAAGATTACGTAAATATGCCAAAAGGTCCATACCAAAGATTAGGACCTATAAGCACCATGGTTAGCCATGGGATATAGGTTCAATGGCAACAGTGAATTTGGATGATCCTTAAGTGTGGATTTAAACATATGAGTAACAAATTCTAGGGTGTGATGCTTATGGAATGGAAAACTTGGGAATTGTTTAACACTGGGATATTATTTGATATGCCAATGTACATGGAGGTGGTTATTGACCTTAGGTTCATAGGTTTGAGCTAAGAAATTTTGTGTATTTGCAATAAATTGCACCAACTACCTTGGACATCATTACATGACATATCATTTTGAGGGTGCAGAAGGTATTACCTTCTAGAATGTTGTTGGAGGGCCAAGATGGTCAAACACAAAAGGACCATGTACATAACTGTGTGCCATGTCACTTTCCTCATGTGGATGGTTAGATTGACCTTTTTTTGACAATTGTTCCTACTAGACTTTGTTGTATGTTGTGTGGGCAAGCCATGGGGGCTACCACCATGTTGATTTGTGATTAGTGTTCCAAGGGCTGGCACATGGGATGTTTCACGCCACCTTTTTATGAAGTATCAGTTGATAAATAATTTTGCCCATGATGCATTCAATTGACCTAGGTACCTATTTTCATGGTTTGATAGTAAGGGGTTTTAAATTTTTTTTCCCAATGCATGTTTCACATTTGGCCAAAGAATTTGGGGGCTTGCAATTAGGCGAATAATGATGGGCCTCACATTTGCACTTGACCTATTAATCTTTTCACCTTAGAACCAAAATGTTCATTCATGGTGGATTTCACATAAAATATTTCTTATGTTGCTATTTGGCTTAGGGCAACTTTAGCCCCAAAAATAATAGGGTGATTTGGGTTGATGCGTTAGTTTGGGTATCATGTTGTTATTTGATTTTTGCCTGTGTTAACAACAATTGCGTACGTGCCAATGTGGTAGTGCATGAAACTGGTAGGAATTATTATTTAGTTGCAGGATTAAGTCTAGCTTAATTAGGCCTAAGTTTAATTAGTTAGGCTGATTTTGTTTGGCAATTAGTTTAGTTACAAACTAGTTCCAATGTGAACAAGTTTGAGCTTTTTCATGTTTTGGGATATAATCTTTTGTTGCGTGATTTCAAATCACTTTTGGTGATTTGAGATTTAAGGACATTATGTTTTTTTTATTTGCATTTCTTTTTTGTATTGTCACAATTTTTCATTTGCACATCTTGTGTGGTTTCATATTTTGCTATGATTTAGACTTATATTCTTGCATTCTATTACTTGCAAGTGAGTTCTTTTGATTTGAGTTGATGTGTTATTTTGAATATTGTGTTGTTATTTGATTTGTGTGTGTTGACAACGATATGTGTAAGCGCTGATGTGGTAGCACACAATAGTTGTCAAAAAAAAAAAATTAACTACAATATTAAGTCTAGCTTAATTAAGCCTAATTATTTAGGCTAATTTAGTTTAACAATTAGTTTAGTTGCAAACCAGTTCCAATGTGAACAAGTTCAAATTTTTTCATGTTTGGGATATAATTCCTTGTCGTGTGATTTCAAATCACTTTTGGTGATTTGAGATTACAAGACAATGTGCTTTTTTAATTTGCAATTTTTCTATGTTTTCACAATTTTTCATTTACAAATCTTGTGTGATTTCATATTTTTTTTGTGTTTTGGACTTGGATTCATGCATTCCATTGTTTGCAGGTGAGTTCTTTTGATTTGGGTTGATGTGCTATTTTGGGTATCGTGTTGTTATTTGATTTGTGTGTGTGTTGACAATGATATGTGTAGGTGCCGATGTGGTAGCACATGACAAGACTCAAAACTAAATGGTTTTCAAACTTGAATTTTCAAAATGCACAAAATTTGCTCACAATAGGGCTTCACCACCAATCATGTTGCTTATATCAATCCTTATGGATGGTTTAAGCTCCATGAGCTATTTTTCAACTTGCATCCTTGTTTGCCATTAAGTTTGATATTGCATGAAAACAAGTCAGCAATGCAATAATGCATGTGCCAACATCATTATGATTCACATTGGAAATGAGCCCTCCACCTCCATTTTAATTTAAATGGGCCCCTAGTGGTTTGTTTAGGTTGTCTGATCAATCTGGACAGAGCACTTGTGATGAATTTCTTTGGCCTTGTGTAATTCAGGACATTAGCTTCTCCAAACAATCATAAGCATCTTAGTTTTAGGGTTCAGGTACTGTAGTATATATACAGTATGAAGGAGGCACATGGATCCAAGGCAAGACATATATGTTCAGTATGTTCCACTACTGTGCAGTTTTTTGATTTTTTAAAAAACCTCTGGTTCCAGGTTTTTAAACCAAAGAACCCTCAGTACTTCCAGTTTTGTTTTTGAAAAATCAGAATCTTAGAACCTCAGGTTCTTTAGCTTTTTACAGTCAAAAGAACATCCAGTTTTGGGCTTTCGAAAATTTGGCAGTTCTCATGAAAGATCCAGCAAAGGTTCAGCAGTTTAGGGTTGGTTCTTCGATTTTGAGAACCATCCAACACTGGTATATTCCCCCACCAGTTGTAGATAGTTCAGAGACAAACTGTTAACTCCAACCAAGCCAAATGCTTGTCGCCAATATTCATATTTTTCCTGTGAATTTCAACATCTTCCGGGACTTTCAACATAACCACTTTAGAAGCTCAAGTTCTTGAAACCAGCAAGTATCAGGACATGATCCTGACTGAGGGTTGTTCATTCTGGGACCAGAGAAACACAAAAGAGACACTTTCCAAATGTGAGAGCTTCAAGATAATCTTCTTGTCCCAGGAAGGGGACCAAACCATTCAGGAGTTGCACAGAAGGTTGGGCATTGTGCTCCTCTCCAGCATCCGCACACACCTGGGTTCAAATTTCTTTTGTGGACACAGGACCCACTCCCAAAGGCTGGCATACTACCTCAAGGTGCTTTAAGAAGACACGTAATTGGCAATGGCTAGATTTTGGCTGGTTGGTTATTTTGCGGCATCACAAACTCATGCAAATTTTCTTTTCAGAGATTCTTGTGTCAGTTCATTGTATCCTACCATCTCAAGATCTTGATTTCCTAAAGTAGCCCCTTCTTTTCCAGTGAATTTGGCCAAGAAAACAACTCTGTAATAATGTTATCATTAAAGTCATCCCCAGTTTAATCCCCTCTTTGCTGTTTCATGCCTAGTCTGATACACCACGTCTGCAATTTCGACACCAGTCTCAACCAAAGTATGGGGGTTCTGGTACTGAGTTTTGGTGGCTTCATGAATAACTACAATGTCTAACAAGATGTGATGATGAAACCCTGGCAAGCTCCATTAAACAAAACACCCAGCCAAGGGGTAAAGGAAGAACAAAGAGAGAGGACCTAAGTCCCAGCCAGAAGAGCAAAACCCAAAGTGGGTCACTGAGGGGCAAAGGAACCAATTATGTTCCAGATGAGGTTTCAGGTTTCATCATCCTTGCACAGAATGTTGGGTGTTGCTGGCTGCAGGCTTTGCTGAAGAAGTTAAGTCATCATCCCTCTTGATTCAATAAGCAGACAAATATGGGTCAAAAGCCCTCTTGAAAATGTGGAAATAGTCCCCTGTTAAATACCCCCATACTACAAAGCTCTCTCTCTCTCTCGGCCCCTGTAGTTTGTTCAGCATGGTTTCTTGCATTTTTCCTTTTATTGCATGATGTGCTGCAGAAGTCCTAATCCTAGATTGACCCTACTCTCTTCAATGGGTTTCCTACCAGCTACCTACTGATCAAGATTACGTTTGCAGAAAGCCCCAGGGTGGGGCCATTCCCAAAATGCATGGGGTCTATGATAAGGCAGTAGCCAAGTTGGGCCCCACATTTTGGGGATGTCCTCCACCAGTGGGCTTTACCAATCATAAGGCACAAGGCAAAAGTTATCATGAGCCTCTACATAGGTACTCCAATGAGAGCATAACAAGACGAGGGTTGTTACAGCTACTCCTTAAGAGTGGGAAGGATCTTACACCTACTAGAAGTAGGGGTGGGTGAAAGCTCTGTCCTTTTTTCTAGGAGGGATATTCATAAATATAAGGTGCCCTCTGGTGTTGGCTGGGTCAGGGTTTTTTTAGAGAAATTGTTGAGTTCAGGTTAACTTTTAAAATAAAAAATTTAGGACTCGTTGGGTCTGGGTCTAAGGATATTTTCAACCTGAATTGTTATTGATAGTTGGAATTGATTAAGGCATGCGAAAGGTCCAAAGCATTGCAGACCAAGCTCAAACATAAGAAAAATTGTTCAGACCATATGACTAAGCTTGGACCATAAATAAAAGTGTTTGAACTATAAGACCAAGCTTCAACCATAAGCAAAAGTGTTTGAATCATAAAACCAAACCTCAACCATAAGCAAAAATGCTTGGATCATGAGTTAGGCTTGGACCATAAGCAAAAGTGTTTAGACCATACAACTAATTTTGGACCATAAACAAAATTGTTTGGACCATAAGACCAACCCTCAACCATGAGCAAAAATGCTTGAACTACCTATAAGACCAAGCCTCAACCATATACAAAATTGTTTGAAGCATAAAACGAAGCCTGTACCAGAAGCAAAAATGCTTGAATTATGAGTCCAAGCCTGAACCAGAAGCAAAATTATTTGGACCATAAGCCAAGCAGTTCCAAAAATGAAAATGTTTGGACCATGAGGAAAAATGCTTGGAGCATAATCCAAAGAGTTTTCAGAAGTCAAAATTGAAATAGAAAAAAACTTTTCAATTTGCCCCAAGTACTAATAAATGCTGAACTTTATGGCCTTGCATTGGTCCCAAGGCTGAAAAAAGGATACCATAAAATTTGGGAGGCCAATTTGCAACCCAAAAATGCTCAAAGTTGGCCCCAAGAGTTTTTGGCCCTGACTCCTAGTGTAAAGCGTGCCTTAAACCATCCAATTTTGCATGTTTGTGGGTGGGGCTCAGGAAACAATTAACACCTAATGTTGGATGTGATAGATGCAGGTAGACGCCCAGATAGTGTGTGGACCTGCTCTAATGACCTCCACACCACAAAGCCCTTCTGAAAAACTAATGGGCTTGTGTGATGGGATAATTCTGACTTTAGAAATGCTATAATCTCCAATGAATAAATCGATAAGTTTTCCACAGGAACCATATAGCCTACATAGTCTTTGTGCAATTTCAATTCTTTAAGTCAAGGCACACAGAATATTTCGTCTGCATTAATGTTGTGGAAAAAATTACTGTCAAAAAAGGGATTAATTTTTCCATAATAGATGAGCTTTTCACATGAAGTCACAAAAATGTAGATTGTTAAAACCTTAATTTGTATGATCAATTTTAAACCCCTAACTTCCTGCATGATGTTTCAATGGGTACTTAAGTCTCAAGAAACCTAAGTTTCAAATGCATTTTGTAAAACCATTCCTGGTGACATTTGATAGCCGACAAGCTAGAGAGGAAGAGCCCCATCTTTGCAATTTCCATTGATTCATTAAATTGGTTCAATGGGAGTTGGTTGAGGAGGTCAAAAACCCAGTTCCCAACTCATTAGACTGGTTCAATGGGAGTGGGCTGTGGAGGTCCAAAACCCAGTAGACTGGTTTGTTGGGGTTTGTTGAGGAGGTGAAAAACCCAGCTCAAGACCCCAGCAATATATTATGTCTTGTGAGACTAGCACTCAAAAACCCACAGCTCTCCTAGGTACTTGTGCTTTTGTTGTTGAAGAAAAGACTTTTGGTGGTAGCCATAGCTGCAGTGACTGAGAGCCACTTCCCATAAGACATTGCCTACTCGCTCATTTCAAAGGTGGGGTCTAAAACTCTTTGCAGTTCTGTTGTTATCACTCCAGTAATGGTAGTAGTCACACTCCTGCACTGCTTCTGAAAAAAATCATACACTTTGCATTTTTGTTTTTGCATTATAGTGTGGGTTGGATTTGAAAAGCAACCTGCTATGTTAGCTCCCAAACAGCATACATTTCCTCACATCACAATATCCAAACACACATAAACAGGAGAGAAAACATGATCCAAAAAGTTTACACAAGAAAGTTGTGGAGAGGAAATATATTCATAATCTGGAAAGTCTACACACATACAAGTAGATCAGAAGAGGAAATGATCATGATCCAGAAAGTTCACCCGCACACAAGAAGGTCAGGACAGGAACATATTTGATGATCCACAAAATTTACACATACACAAGAAGATCAGGACAGGAACATATTCATGATCCAGAAAGTTTCCCACATTCACAAGAAGAGCAAGATCATGAGAGGGATGATCCAGAAAGCTTAGCACTTTTGAGGGCAGAAAGTATGATACACAATTCGATCGGAGAAAAACTGTATACACATGAAAAGGATAGGCTTACTCCTGCTATGACTACTAGTACTGCTGCTGGGGAGCTGCTGCTGGTTGAGTTGATGGTGATCCTTGTTTGTTCAACTCCCACAGCTTGTAATTCAGTGCTGTGGCAAATAGCACCCAGGCCAAGTATGGCTTCAAAAGGTTTGCAGCAATTTCATTCACAGGCTTGAATGCAAGCAAGGTTGCAATGATGGCAGCTGCCAGAGCAACAATATCAACCAAGGCTAGTCCCAGATTGCGAATTCCAAAGAAGAGAGCTGGCCAGAGAAGGTTGAGAGCCAGCTGAATTCCATACAACGTGAGAGGGTAGGAATGTTTTGCCCAGCCACCCTCTGCCCATACCAGCCACGATGCAAGCCCCATGAGTGGGTAAATGATACTCCATGCACCACCGAAAAGAAAGCTTGGTGGCTGCCATCTTGGCTTCTTCAAATCCTTGTACCACTGTGTTGATGGGTTGTTGATCACAGAGTCGATGATACCTAAAACCAGGGGGATCCCAACTGCGACAATCAAGCTCGTTATCCCATCATTTGATGCGCCAGGTGACGCTGCTGCTGCTGCTCTTGCCCCTACAGTCTGTAAGGGAGCTTTCCTCACATAACCACTTTGCTTAAATTGCAGAAGCTCGGAGAGACTCGCAATGTTATGTGACCTTAAGCTGCTGCAGCTATGGAAGCCGCAGTAGGAGTAACCCAGTCCAGAAGAAGAAGAAGAAGAAGAAGAGGAATTCAGATTGGCATTACTGATGGAGAAGGAATCTCTCAGGCTGATGATCTTCTTCCCGCAGGAAGCTCGCAGACAAAACCCAGCTTTAGACATCGAGCTTGACGAAGGCGAATGGGTGGAAGAAAATCTCTTCTGAGACTGCACATTTGAGCTGCAGACATTCCGCAACTGCAATCTAGGCCTACAACCCAAGAGTGCCAATGAAGCCATTTTCGAATCCAGCCACGGAAGAAGATCCACAACAGTCTCAGTAGCTCTCAGTAACCCTAGAATCCGGATCAAACCAGAAAACTCTCTTCAGCGATGCCACAAAAAATCCAGAACCCGAAGTTTACATGTAATGAAAGAAAGAGATCATCAAGAAGAAGTAAAAAGAATATTTTCCCAGGGACACCCAAAACCAAAATCGAGAGACAAGAACAGATAGAACAGACCACATGAAAAGTAACTAGTACCTAACTTGTTGCTTGATTTGTTGCTCTACTACTGGACGCTTTCAATCAAGAAAATCGGCAGCCAGCGAGCAAGCGAGCACATGTAGGACATACATGTGGCACTTGCTCCGGAAATTGCATGACCACATGTAAGCATCTAGCTCAATCTGGAGTCCGGATACATCCATTTCCCACAAGGAACAAAATTCTTATTAGTTCTTTTGCATGCAAATAAAGGTTTGCTTCTTTCTTTCTTTCTTTGCTTATGAGGTGTGTGTGTGATGGACACGTGACCCAACCAAGCATCAGCACAAACACAAATGGAAAATCTGAATACAAATCTTTCTTTCTCATCATCAACTACTCAACGCTTCCAAAACTCTATGACAAGATGCGGCATTTCTTTACCTCCATCATTTTTGCCATCTTCTTCTTCTTCTGCTGAAGGTCTGGATAGGAGAAGGGTCTAAGATCCCAAGGTCTAGGGTTTAGGGTCCACTGCACAAAGGTTTAGGGTTTAGGGTCCAAATGGGTCCCTTCCTGCTTTTGAGTTGCTAGTGTCTCATCACAACAACTCTTCCATAGCCCAGGTTTTAGTTTACACTTCAACAGAATACTGGTCTTTCGTAAGGCAGCAAGCTTTGGCTTGGGACTTGCGGGACTTGAACTTTGTGGTTTCATCCATTTACAATGTAAAATATGTGATTTTTACTGGTTAGCCATATACCAAGCATTCGCATGAATCTACATACTTACCTAGTAGCCACCGAGTGCCATACTCACATAGTAACCTCCCAGATAACCTTGTGGGCATCAGGTTCATCACCATCATCACAATGATAAAAGAGATATTTTTTCCAGAACCCCAAGGGTTGAATATATACAGAGAAGCATTGTGACATGTTTAGAAGAAACATGTCAGTGACAGTAACTAAACTAGCACTTAATTAATAATGTACTTGACAGTGGCAACATCTTAATAATTTAGGCACTGCTCACTTCTTCTAGAACTTACATGCACCACTAGGAACTAATTTATCTTAAAATTAGTTGAATTGGGGGCGTAATTCTATCACCTCCTTTTGCACCCAATCAATATTTGACATAAAGTCAAATCTATTGTTCTTTTAATCTTTGAAGAGGGCTCACTGAGACTACTCCTAATTTGGCTCAGAGCTGTTCAAACTTCACTTTACTTAGAGGCTTAGTGAACATATCTGCAAGCTGATCGTTTGAAGATACATGTGCAAGATCAATGTGACCCAATTCTACTTGTTCATGTACATAGTGATAGTGTACTTTCACATGCTTGGTGCGGGCATGTAGGATTGGGTTTTTAGCAACTTGAGACGGCTCATATTGTCACACCAAATTTTTGTTGCTTCTACCTCCTCTAAAATCACCAATTCAATTGTGAGTTTTTTAGCCATGTTGACTCTTTCAATCCTTTTGCTAATGATTTGTACTCAACTTTTGTATAGCTCATGGCCATAGTTGGTTGTCATTTGTTGCTCCATGTGATGGGATTGTACCCAAGCCGAAACATATATCCAAATGTTGATCATCTACTCTCTTGATCACCTGCCCAATCGGCATTACCTTCAATCTTTTTGGATACATTCTTCCGAAAAAATATTTCATGATCAGCCATACCTTTGAGATACCTAAACACTTGTTTAGCTTCATCTAAGTGAGGGACCTGTGGTTTACTCATGAATCTATTAAAAACTCTTGTTGAATATGAAATATCCAGTCTAGAATTAGTAAGATAGAAAAGTTTCCCAATCATTTTCTGGTATAAATATGAATCCACACTTCAAGAGCTCCCATGTTAGGAAAAACCTTAACATTTTCACTCATTGGAGTTTGACAAGAATTGCATTCTGCAAATCCAAAGAGTTCCAATATTTTGGTTGTGTAATCTTCCTGGGACATAAAAATACCTTTTTCATAGTATATGAACTTTAAGATAATAATTCACTTCTCCTTGATTTGTCATCTCAAAATGTTGCATCTATTGTTTTTTGATCCAATTAATATTCTTCCTATGATTTTCAATGATGAGTAAGTCTTTTACATATCAGAGTAAAACAACTGCTTGACCATCTTTGAGACAATAATACAAATTGTAGTTTGCATTACTAAGATGTAAACCTTGTTCTTTTAAATATTCATTTATCTTTGAGTACCAAGCACGCAATATTCTTGACCAACAACAACAAATCCCTTAGGTTGAGTCATGTAGATTTTTTCTTGGAATTCTTTGTTCAAAAAAATAGTTTTTACATTTAAGTGAAATAATTCCCAATATGATTGGGTAGCTAAGGCTAGAATCATCCGTAGTGTTCCCCATTTCACAATAGGAAAAAATGTTTCTTCAAAATCTATCCCAACACATTGCTCATCACCCCCTTGTAACTAATCTTGCTTTGCAAGTCTCCACATGATTTGGCCCTTGTTTCAATTTGTAAACCCACTTGCTAGAAATTGGCTTTTTTCCAACTAGTAATTCCACTAAATCCCAAGTATCATTCTTCTGTATGGACTCCATGGACTTCATTTCTTTGTCCATTGCATCTTGCCATCATGGATTTTTGATAGCTTCATTAAAACTTTGAGGTTCTTTGATTGTTTCACTCACACCAATGAAATAATGATAACATGTTGATGTACTATGGATCTATGTAGACTGTCGTAAAGTACAAAGAGGAACAATGTCATCTTTAGATTGTTGCATAGTCATAGGAACATTTGTAGGTTATGACGTTGGTCTATTTTCAAATGAACTATCATCTACTACTACATCATGACTGGGTGAGATTTCAATTGGGTGTGTATGGATTTTAGCTTGTATTTTAGTGGAAGTGTTAAGAGATGGTGAGCTAGTCCAGTTGCATGACCCAAAACTTTGGATGGTTATATTTTCTATGTGGTTTTGATTATTTAT
>Ga0116230_10004450_pt1 | contig 13735 bp, 12 predicted proteins | sample S1TSphfallax_3_FD_88678 | JGI IMG/M metagenome (GOLD analysis project Ga0116230, IMG submission 88678) | Host-associated microbial communities from peat moss isolated from Minnesota, USA - S1T2_Fd - Sphagnum fallax MG | ecosystem: Host-associated > Plants > Peat moss > Unclassified | place...
GGCGGTGATTGGCGGTGATTCAAGGCGCAAGGGAGACGGCTTCCTTGCCGGCGAGACGTTGCGCAATATGCGCGCCGAGCTTGTCGGTGAACCCGTTCGCGCCGACCGCGGTGTTGCTGAGCACGACGATCGCAACATCTTGGTCGGGATTGAAGGACGCGAAGCTGCTGTATCCGCCCGTTCCGCCGTTGTGCCAATAGGTGCCGGTGGCATCGACGTGCAGCCAGTTCAGCGCGATATGGGTTGCCTTGCTCACTTCGGCCTGCGTCACGTGGGATAGCGCGATCGCCGCCGGCAGCGTCTTGCCGTTCGCCTGCGCGAGCACCGCGGCGGGCAGCCGGTCGGGATGCAGCTGCGCGTCGAGATACGAGAGCATGTCCGCAGCCGTAGACCGAATCCCGCCCGCACCCGCCAACGCGTCGAGATCCCAGGCGTGCGCGGGTCGGTGGTCCGGATCGTGGCCGGCGATGAAGCGTGTCTGCATCGAGGCGGTCAGCAGCACGCCGGTATCGGCGAGACCCAAGGGGCCGGTGACCTCCCGTTGCAGCAACTGCGCGTAGCTTAGGCCCGTCTTGTTGGCGAGCGCCTGGCCGAGCAAGCCGACGCCTAAATTGCTATAGCCGAAGGGGGCATTCGGCGGCAGCGCGACGCCATGCTTCGCGAGATAAGCATAGAGATGCTGCGCATCGTAATCCGCGTACGGATTGCTCACATCCGCGGGCGCGAGATTGTCGGGCAGGCGCGGCAGGCCCGAGTGCTGATCGCTGAGATCGCGCAAGCGTATTTCGGCACCCCCCGGTGGCTGTGCGACCGTGCCCGGCGGCAGCAATTCACGCACCGGCGTGTCGAGTTGCACGACACCTTGCTCGGTCAGTTGCGCGAGGATCAAGCCCGTGAAGGTCTTGGTGATCGAGCCGATTTCGAACACCGAGTCCACGGTCGCCACGCCGTAGGTGAAAATCAGCCGTTGCCCATGCTGCTCGACGCCGATCGTGATACCGGCGCCCGTCGCGGGTGCCAAGTCGCCCGCCTGCAATGCTGCGGCAAGGTCGTGGTCCAAGACCTGCTTGAGGTCGGCGACGGCAACCGGCGGCATCGCGGCGCCGGCCGGCGCCGCTTTGGGCGCCGGGATCGCCGTGGCCACGCGCGCCAGGACGAGCGGCAGCGGCGCGCCCTGCGTCCAAGTGCCGGTTAGCGTGTTGCCGTCGGCGGAGACCGTGCCGCTCCATGTGCCGCGGACCGCGGCCACATCGAAAGACAGATGATCGCCCGCGCGCTTGACGTGCTCGCAGGGGATCGCAAAGGCCTGCTGATCGAGGCTGTCGAGTGCACAGGCCGGCACGCCGGCCGTGCCGGGCTCGAGATGCAGTTGAATGCGCAACTTGGCGGCACCCGCCTCGAGCGTGCCCAGCCAGACGCCGGTGAGCGCGGCGTCGGATGGGGCAGCGCCGCCCGCGGTGGCGGCGAGTAAAGTAAGGAGCGCCGGGGCGGCAAGGACGGCCTGTTTCATCGGTGCGTGCAGGCTAGCGCATTCGTGCCGCGGCCGCAGCATCGAGCGGTGATTTCAAAGCCGCACCGGGCCGGCATACCGCCGCGATGAATGTGAGAGACTCGAGTGCGCCGCGTTGGGCGGTCACTCGTGGAGATTTCATGAATCGGTTGATCGCACTCGGATGGCTGCTCGGTGTGGCGACGCTCGCGCAGGCGCAAAGCGATACGCCCTGGAACGGCGCTTATCTCGGCATCAATGTCGGCGATGCGGCGAGCAGTGGCTGCAGCGCCTGGACTCCGGTCGGCGCAGCGGCCGATGCAGCGATTACAGCCGGCATCGCGACCAGCCACTGCGGTGGCGGCCGCGGCTTGGGCGGCCTGCAGTTCGGCGAGATGTTCCAATCTGGACGCGTCGTCTGGGGACTCGGTCTCGACCTCGAGGCGGCAGCAAGTTCCGACCGCACGCTATCGGTCAAATACACAGGCACGGCCTTGCCGGCCGGGAATTATGCGTTTTCGGGCAGAACGAGCCCGCGCGGCTATGTGATCGCGGGTCCTCGCCTGGGGTTTGCGGGTGATGTCTGGCTGCCCTACGTGCGTGCGGGCGGCATCGTGGCCATCGGCAGTCAGGATGCGTCGCTCAGTTTCACGCCGGCGAGTGAACCCAAATCGGTCGCGACCTTCGGTGGCGGCCGGAATTTCTCGACGGCGGGTTGGGTTGCCGGCGGTGGCACCGAGATCGGCCTGAACGGCGCCTGGTCGATCAGCCTGGAATTCTTGCATGCCAGGCTCGGCAAGGGGTCGGACGTCGCAGCGACTTGTGGCGGGTCGGCGAGCGCCTGTGCGCTCCTCGGCGGTTTGTCATTCGACAACGAGCATGACGCTTTCAGCGCCAACCTCTATCGCATCGGGATCACGCATTGGTTCGGGTACTGGCAGCTGTAACCGCGCGCACCGGGCGGGAATGCGGGGCGGCGCGCATCGGGGTGGCACGATGTTGAACGTCGTGGCGGTCGCGGGTTACCGCTCCCTGCGGGAACTGATCATGCCCTTGGGTCCGCTCAATCTGATTACTGGGCCCAATGGCAGCGGCAAGTCGAACGTCTATCGGGCACTGCGCTTGCTCGCGGACACGGCTCACGGCAGCGTCGTGGCCTCACTCGCGCGCGAAGGCGGCATCGATTCCACGCTCTGGGCGGGGCCGAATCGCACCGAGCCCGTGTGCTTGCGCCTCGGATTTTACGGCGATGTTTTTAGTTACGCGATCGACTTGGGACTGCCAATCCCGCGGGAGACGTCGGCCTTCAACCGGGATCCCGTGATCAAGACCGAGGCGATCTGGCATGGCACAGTCTTGCGTCCGGCGTCGCTGTTGGTCGAGCGCCGGGGTGCGGTCGTGCGGATCCGGCGGGGCGGCAGCGACTGGGATCTCGTCACCCAGCATCTGCAGCCGTTCGACTCGATGATGGCGAACATCGCCGATCCACAGCGTGCAGCCGACGTGCTGACCTTGCGCGAGCAGATTCGCAGCTGGCGATTCTACGATCAGTTCCGCACCGACGCCGAAGCGCCGGCACGGCAACCCTACATCGGCACCTATACACCGGTGCTCGCTCCCGATGGGCGCGACCTTGCGGCGGCAATGCAGACGATCCTGGAAATCGGTGATGCCGCGGCGCTCGCGCAGACGATCGCCGATGCGTTTCCGGGTTCCGCGCTCGTGATTGCCTGCGGCGACCCGCAGCACTTCTCGGTGGGCCTGCGCCAGCAGGGGCTGCAGCGCGTGTTGTCGGCCGCCGAGTTGTCGGATGGCACGCTACGCTACCTGCTCTGGGCCGCGGCGCTGCTGACGCCGCGACCCCCGCATCTGATGATCTTGAACGAGCCGGAGGCGAGCTTGCATCCGGACCTGTTGCCGGCGCTCGCACGGCTGATCGGCGTCGCGGCCAAACAAACGCAAGTGATCGTGGTCTCGCATGCGTCCCGGCTCATTGCCGCGCTCGAGCAGAATCCCGCCTGCCAGTCGGTGCAACTCGAGAAGACCGCGGGCGCAACCCAGATCCTCGGCCAAGGCAAACTCGATCGACCGGCGTGGAAGTGGCTGAACCGTTAGCCCACATGGCGAGCCGCTCGTGCGCGCCTTGCCGCTGCAGCGCCGACGAGGAGAGTCAAGGCGCTGAGTTCGACGAGACCGACCGCACCGCCGCCGCCTTTGCCGCTGGCGCCACTGCGCGCGACGACGCGGACGTTCGCCTTGCCGTCGTGCACATCGGCTTGAAAGCTGGTCAGCGCGGCATCGAAGTTGCCGATCATTTGATTCGTGGCCTCGTCGAACCCACGGGCACTCGCCTTGCGGGCATCGCGATCAATGTCGACCAGCGTCGAGCTGCCATGTGCGTTGCTCGTGCCGCCGGCGCGCAGCACCAGCGAGCGGGTCGCCGGGTCGACGACCGCAAGGTCGACGAGCGTCGCGGTATCGTGGCTGCTGCCGGGCAGGATATAGGCGCCGACGATCGTCAGGTACCCCAGGGAGAGCTTGTTGTCATCGGTGTGCGTGACCTGATCGTAGGAGACGAGCGCCATCAAATCGATGTTGTAGAGGCGCTGTACGCCCTCGAGTCCGGTGAAACCGCGGCTGTTGCCGAGATAATAGTCGGGGATCACGACGATCTCGCTGACGAACGGGCGCGTCGCAAAGCGCTGCCGGATCCGTTCGAGCAGATCTTGTTTCTGAGCGGCATCCAAGGGCGCGGCCCCATAAGATGCTTGTGAGGGTAGAAAGGCGAGACCCACGCGCAGCGGCACATGCAACTCCGGAATGGTGTTGCTGGGTGGCGGCGTTCTGCCGTCGGGATAGAGAAAGCTCACCAAACTCGAGGTATTGTGGGCTTGAGTTTGGCAGCCAGGGGCGCACAACGCGTGCTCCATCACGGTACAGCCGCAAAGACCACTGAGCATCAGCGCGGCGATCGCGGCAAATTTTGCCATCGTCAACACGGGGTCGATCATCGTTCGAGTCTGCATGGGATCCCTCCTGCGGATTTGGACGAGGTCGATCCTGCAAGTGCGCCGCGCAGCCGGCAAGCGCTCGCTCCGCACTGACACTCGACGATGCCCGTGGTATCAGCGAATGATACCGGGCGCATCATCGCCGACGGGTGCGGCATGCGCATTTGCCGCCGCACGCAACAGCTCGCAGACTGCGTAGCGTCGAGGTCCAGGCTAGCGGCCTCGTTGTCACAAGGAGGAAATAACATCTTGAGACCCAGGTACTTCTCGCATGCCGGAGCCACATGGCGCGGGACTCGAGCATGAGCCCGGCATCACGCGTGTTCTTCGCGGTCGTCGCGGTGCTGATCGGCGCGCGCGTCCTCGGCTCCTCGGAACCTCTGCTTGGCGCTCTGATCGGCGGCTTGATCGCCCTTGGTGCCTTCGAGATCATCGCGCTCCGCGGCCGCATGGCTGCCTTGGACGAGGAGTTTCGACGCCTGCGGCAAGAGCTGGAACAACCGAAGGCACCGGCCCCTGCGCCGGAGACACAGGTTCCGCCGTGGCGGGGGTTCGAGGGCCCGCGCGAGGATTCAGAGCCGCCGCGGCCTGCCACGCCGCGAGCGACCGAGCCGTCGCCGCCGGAGATCCAACGCCGGCCCGCGCCCCCGCGGCCCCTCCCTGAGGCTCCGCGCCCGCGCGATCCGCAACCCCCTTACGCGACCGCGAACACGGAGTTGGCACCCGTGCGCTGGGTGCGCGAGTTCTTCACGGGCGGCAATACCGTCGTGCGCATCGGCATCATCATTCTGTTCTTCGGCGTCGCGTTCTTGCTGCGCTACCTCGCCGAACACTCGCATTTGCCGATCGAGTGGCGGCTCGCCGGCATCGTGCTTGGCGGCGTTGCGCTGCTCGTGATCGGGTGGCGCCTGCGCCAGTCGCGGCGCGGCTATGCCTTGGCCTTGCAGGGGGCGGGCGTCGGTATTTTGTATCTCACGGTGTTCGCGGCCCTGCGCTTGTATGCGCTTCTGCCGGCCGCCGCTGCGTTCCCGATCCTCGCGGCCGTCGCGGTGTTCTCGGCCGTGCTCGCGGTCGTGCAGAACGCGCAGTCCTTGGCGCTGCTCGGGATCACGGGCGGCTTCCTTGCGCCCGTACTCGCCTCGACAGGCGAGGGCAGCCACGTCGTGCTGTTCAGCTACTACGCACTGCTCGACGCCGGCATCTTGGCCATGGCCTGGTTCAAGGCCTGGCGTCCGTTGAACCTCGTCGGGTTCGTGTTCACGTTCGGGATTGCCACGGCCTGGGGAGTTCTGCGCTATCGGCCGGACTTGTTCGCCAGTACCGAGCCGTTTCTGATCCTGTACTTTCTGTTCTATGTGGCGATCAGCGTGCTCTTTACCTTGCGGCAGCCGGTGCAGCTCAAAGGCTACGTCGACGGCACGCTGGTGTTTGGTACGCCGCTCGTGGTGTTCGCGTTGCAGTCGAACTTGCTGGAGGCTCGCGCGATGCCCCTGGCCTATACCGCGGTCAGCATGGCTGCGCTATATCTGGGCCTGGCATGGCTGCTGCTGAGACGCCGCGCCGCGCCGCACGCGTTGCTCGCGGAGGCGTTCATCGGCATTGGCGTGAGCTTGGTGACGCTGGCCGTGCCCTTGGCGCTCGACGCGCGCTGGAACGTGGCGGCCTGGGCGATCGAAGGCACGGCGCTGATCTGGCTGGGTTGCCGTCAGCAGCGGCTGCTGGCACGCCTCGCGGGCATGCTGCTGATCCTCGCCTGCGGCGTGCTCGCGGCGACGCGGTTCGATCTCGCGCAGGGACATGCGTTGCTGCCGCTCGTCGACTACGCGGGCTTCGTGCTGTTGAGCCTGGCCTCGGTGGTCGCCGCCTGCATCCTGCAGCGCTACCGGCAGCAGTTGCGCTCCTTCGAACTGCCGATCGCGAGCGCGCTGCTGTTCTGGGGCCTGTGGTGGTGGGCCACCAGCAGTCTCAGCGAGATCGCGCAATATTGGCCGAGGCAAGTCTTGGCGGGCGCCTTGCTGCTGCTGAGCTTCACGACGGGGGTCTGTAGCGAGATCCACCGGCGGACCCAACTCGCGGGCGCGCAATTCGCGGCGCTGCTGCAGTTGCCCGTGATGCTCTTGGTGGCCCTAATGTCGTTGGGCAGTGTCGACCATCCGGCTGCGGGCGCCGGCTGGCTGGGCTGGCCGCTCGCCTTCCTCGCGCTCGGTGGCCTCATGGTGCGGCACGAGGGGCCGCCGCGCGCACTGCTCGCGAATGCACTGCATGCGGGCGCGACCTGGCTGCTGTGCGCACTGGCGAGTTGGGAGGCGGCGTTTCAGATCGAGCGCGCCGTCGCGGGCAGCGATGCCTGGGCGATGGCCGCCTGGGTGCTCGTGCCGCTCGCGGTGCTCGGCTTGCTGCCGCGGCTCGTCACGCGGGTCTCGTGGCCCTACGTCAAGCATCGCGATGCATACCAGTTCGTGGTCGGCGCGGGGCTTGTGCTCTATGTCTTCGGTTGGAGCGTGGTCACGAACTTGAGCGCGTCCGGCGACGTTGCGCCGTTGCCGTATTGCCCGTTCTTGAACCCGCTCGATCTGGCGCAAGCCTTCGTGTTGCTCGTTCTGTGGCGCTATTGGCGGTTCGTGCGCGCGGTGCCGTCGCCGGAACTGCGCATCGATGCGCGGCTGCCCGTCGCGGCGTTGGCCGCGCTCGCGTTCCTGTGGCTCAACGCGGTCTTGCTCCGGACGCTGCACCAGTGGTTCGGCGTCGCGTACGGCTGGGATGCCTTACTGGATTCGACCTTGGTGCAGACCTCGCTGTCGATCTTCTGGGCCTTGCTCGCGTTCTTGGCTATGCTGATCGCGGCACGCCGGCACCACCGCGTGATCTGGCTCGTGGGGGCGTCGCTGCTCGGCGTCGTGATCGCGAAACTGTTCTTGGTCGATCTGTCGCGCGTCGGCTCGATCGAGCGCATCGTCTCGTTCGTCGGCGTGGGCCTCTTGATGCTCGTGATCGGCTATGTCTCGCCGTTGCCGCCGGCGCGGGAGGCGCAATGATCGTAACGATCGCGACGCTGGCGACTGCCGCGCTAGGTGCTGCCGGCGCTGCCTGCGCGGCGTCCACGACCGCGGGGGCGCAGACAGCGGCGCTGTCGCCCCAGGACTTTGCCTTTGGCTCGCGGGTCTTAGTGTCCCAGCCGGCCGCGGCCTATCGCGTGCCCTTGTCCTTGTCGGTCTACCAACACAGCGTGCGCCCGGATCTTGGGGACTTGCGCGTCTTCAATGCGCAGGGGGAGCTCGCGCCCTATGCCTTGCAGCGCGCGCCGCCCGTGACCGCGACCGCGGAGGCGGTCGAACTCCCGCTGTTCGCGCTGCCCAGCGGTGCGCGCGCGGTCATCGACGGCATTCACCTGAGCATCAGCCCGCACGGTTCGGCCGTGCAGTGGCAGGCGCACTCAGCGCCGGATGCCGCCGTCGTGCCGGGCGCCCAGTACATTCTCGATGGTCGGACCCTGTCGGTGCCGGTCAGCGCGTTTGTAGTGCACTGGGCGCAGTCGGACTTAGGCTATTCGGGACACTTGCGCATCGACGCCAGCGAAGACCTCGGAACCTGGCGCACCGTGGTCGCCATGGCGCCGGTCGTCAATCTGCGCGCCAGCGGGCAGTCGATCGTCCAAAATCGGATCGAGTTACCCGCCACGCAAGCCAAGTTCTGGCGATTGTCCTGGTTGGGTGCGCCGCCGCCCATGAGATTGGACTCGGTGAGCGCCGAGCCCGCGCAACGCGTCGCGGCCGCCGCACGTGAGGCCTTGGACGTGCCCGGAACGCGGGATCCGGCACATCCCACTGAGTATCTGTTCGACCTGGGCGCGCAGCTGCCGGTGGAGCGCATCAGCCTGAGCTTGCGTGAGGCGAATACCCTCGTCGATACCGAATTGGCCACACGCGTCGCGCCCAAGGAACCCTGGCGATCCGTGCTGCGCGCGGCGTTCTCGCACCTGAGCACGGCCGAGGGCGATCAACAAACGGCGCCGCTCGAGATCGCGATCGAGCGCAGCCGCTATTGGCGGGCACGATTGCTATCGGCCGACGCGCAGTCCGCGCAGCCCCTCTGGTTGCATGTCGAATGGGAGCCCGATGAAGTCGTCTTCCTCGCGCGCGGAGCAGGGCCTTTTCTGATCGCCTATGGCAGCGCCACGATTCTCGGCGCGCCCACCGATTTCAGCCAACTGCCCGAGGATCTTGCCATCGAGCGGGCCGCGCTGGGAGATGCCCACGCGCTCGGCGGTGTCGCGCGGCTGCGACCGCCGGCGCCGCCGTGGCCGCGCCGGCAATTCTTGCTCTGGAGCGTGCTCTTGCTCGCGGTCTGTGCGCTCGCGTGGATGGCCTATCGCCTGCTCACGGAAACGTCCCCCGCGGAGCAGGGCAACCCCTAACGAGTCGTCCTGCCTCAGGTGGTCGGTCGGATGCGTTCCAAGTACCGGGACTCGGGCGAGCCGCCTTGCTCCGCGCGGCGCCGCGCGTCCGCGAAGCTCCGGCGCAACGATGATCCGTGCCAAGTGCGCGCGCTCGGCGGACTTGCGGACGACTTGTCCGCCGCGGCGAGCGTCACGGGAAAGCGCACGGCGTCGCCGGCCGACAGATCGCAGTCGCGCGGCGAGCGAATCCGGGTGAGCGTGATCGCGAGATCGTCGAGGTGGGCGACCCGGAGCATGGCGGAGGGCCAGCGGGGCGTCGCTGCTGCTGTGGGGGCTTAAAAAAACGTGTCCAAGAAGGCCGCCGCGCGATCCGAGATACCGACGATCTTGTTGGTTGCCTGCCGGTAGAACTTGAAATTGAGCTCCGTGCCCGGCTTGCCGTCCTCCCAGTCGTTCAGCGGCTTGAGTTCGCGACGACCGAGCGGTTTGCCGGCGAGCGCCGTACGTTTGATCGTGATGCTGACGCGTGGCGTTTGGCGCGCGATCCCGCGCTTCTTGGGCGTCGCCTCGGCGGCCGTGACGAGGCCGCGCGCGAGCAGACCGCTGCCGCCCTCGTTTTCGCTCGCAAAGACGAAGATGACGTCGCCCGGGGCAATGAGCTTGCCGCCATACATGGTCTTCTGCGCCGGGAACGCGAAGGTCTTCGCTTGCGGATCGGTGACTTCCGCTTTGATCGCGAACGCCATAGGGCTTTTCCTTGGGGTTGCGGCCGGCGGGCCGGATCCGAAATTTTATACCGGGGATCGAATTTCAATCCAGGAGCAAGGATTCCCCCGGAATGGGGTTGATGGGGTTGGGACGAGTCGTCGTCATGCAGCAGTCGATAGCCGAGTACGTCTTGATCGTTCTACCCCCGATCCTGCAGCAGCAGAGGTCAGTCCCGCATCCGTGGAGGTCAGCGATGAACGCCTATGTCACAAGTCTGTTGTTGCTATTGTCCAGGGCGACTAGGGTGGGTTCCGGCGGTGGGCCGCGGAAGCGATCAGTTCTTCCAGGTCCAATCCTGGCTCGAGGCCCGACAACCGCCGCCCGGTGCTCCGGTCCACGCGCGGCCGCGCACGAAGCGGCCGCTCGTGGAGTGGGTCGCGACGCCCGCCGTGATCGCGGCGACGCCGTTGACCCAGACGTCCTCGACGCCGGTCGCGAGCTGGTGGGGTTTTTCATAGGTCGCATGATCGGTGATCGTGGCCGGATCGAACACCACGACGTCGGCGAAATACCCACGGCTCAGCCGTCCGCGGTCCGTCAGCGACAAGTTGTCCGCGGGCAGGGCGGTGAGCTTGTGGATCGCGGCGGTGAGACTGATCACGTGCTCGTCGCGGACATAGCGGCCGAGCAGCCGGGCGAAATTCCCATAGGCGCGCGGGTGGTCGTTCTCGGCCAGGAACACGCCTTCGGGCGCAGGCGCGGCCTCATCCGATCCGAAACTGACCCAGGGCAGGGCGATCTGCCGGCGTACGTTGTCTTCGGACATCAGGAAATAGGCGACGTCGACGCGCGCGCCGTTGGCGATCACGAGATCGATCGCCGTGTCTTCGGGACTCGTGTGGCGCTCGGCCGCGACGTCGGCCAGGGTCTTGCCGATCAAGGGGCGCAGCGCCGGGTTCTTGAATCCGAGCAGCAGCGTGCCCTGGGGACCGGCGCGTAGCAGCAGATTTTCCCAGGTGGGGTGGGGCTCGCGCATGTCGACCAGGACCCTTGCGCGGGTCGCGGGATCCTGCAGGCGCGCGATCCAGGCTTCGAGGCCGCCGTCCTGTACCCAGGGCGGCATCGCGGCATCGAGGCCGGTCGCACCGGCCGTGTAGGTGTACATGTCCGCCGTGATCCGGGTCCCGGCGTGGCGGGCGGCCTCGATCGTCGCGATGACCTCATCGAGCTTGCCCCAGTTGGACTGCCCGGCGACCTTCATGTGATAGATCTCCGCGGGCGCGCCCGAGGCGCGTGCGATCGCGATCGTCTCCGCGAGCGCCGCGTCGATGCGATCGCCCTCCGAGCGGATGTGCGCGATATAAATACCGCCGCAGCGCGCGGACTCTTGCGCGAGTGCAATCAGTTCGGGCGTCTTGGCATAGGCATTGGGGCTGTAGATCAGGGCGTCGGTGAGACCCAGTGCGCCTTGTTCCATGGCCTGGACGACGAGCGCGCGCATGGCGGTCAATTGCGCCTCGGTCGGCTGCACGTCGGCCTCGTCGAGCAGGTTCGTGCGGATCGTGCCTGCGCCCACGAAGGAGGCGATATTCGGGGAGATGCCGCGTTTCTCGAGCTCCTCCATGTAACCGCCGAGCGTCGTCCAGTCGACGGCGTAATGAATGTCGGACTGACGCTGCACCATGAGCTGCTGCATTTTCGGCGTCAGCGGGCCCATCGAGTCCTCACCCATCACCTCCAGGGTCACGCCTTGCGCGAGATCGCTCAAGCCCCGCCCGTCGGCGAACAGGGATTCCTCGGGATGGGCGAGCATGTTGATGAAACCCGGCGCCACGGCTTTGCGCGTCGCATCGACTTCGATGCGCCCGCGGCCGGGCGCATGCGCGCCGACATAGGCGATGCGATCGCCGCTGATCGCGACATCGCCGCGAAACGGTGGGCGGCCCGACCCGTCATAGACCCAGCCATGACGGATCACGGTGTCGTACCGGAGCTGCGCCGCCGAGGCACTCGCCCAGCAAGCACTCGTCAAGACGGTCGCGAGCGCCGCGGCTCGCACGCCGGCGCGCACGCCAGACGAGGGGCCTATTTGCACTTGCTCAAGCAGTTGCGGACGTTCGTATCGCACCGGGCGTTGGCGGTCGTGTATTGCGCCTTGTTGTTGGCCGTTAGGTTGTAGCAAACGCCCTGGTGCAGCTGCGAGTGGCCGCCGGCTTTCGTGCAGGCTTTGAGCTTGCAGGTATCCCGCGTGGCGGCACATCGGTCCGAGCAGGTATTGGGCGCTTGTTCGGCGCGCGCGGGGTGGAGCGGTACAGCGCTCAGGAACAGAAGCATCGCTAAGGCACAGCTTGACCGCATCATCCCCCTCCCGGCTCGAATCCCTCGGAAGCCAAAGTATAGCGCGCCGCCACGCCGGTCACAGATTTGCCTACGCGGCGGGCGGCGCGAAGGAATGAGTCCTGCGAATGCGATCAAGATCACGATTTCTTCGGCGCGTTTGCCTTAGCTTCGCGACCTATGATCGCAGCCTTTTTCCCCGCGGCTTCGCAGGTCGCGCGCCAGCCGTTGCTCGAATGTGGTGCCGAGTTGAGTTCGTTCGTGCTCTGGGGTCATCGTCTCGCCGACGCATCCTGGCAATTCCAAACGATCGCGACCGATTGGGCGCCATGCCTGCGCGATCCGGAGGAGGGCGGCTCGCCGCCGACGCGCAGCGAATCCGCGTGGGTGTCCTCGTGGGCGGAGGCGCTGGAATTGCTCGCGCAACGGCCTTGGGAACTCTTGATACCTGGGGCCGTGCATGCCGAGTTTGCGGACGAGGTGCTCGCCGCCGTGATGCGCCGGCTCACGGGCCAGGAGGACGAGCGCGCCCGAAGCTTGCGTGAACGCTGGACGCTCGCCTGTAGCGCGCGGAGTTTTGCAGCGGTCGATTGATCGATCGGCTTCGGCAACGGCCGATTTAGCGCATCCCAAACGTGATCTCTGTGCGGCACCCCACGCTGCGGGCTGCGATCGACCCACGCACATTAAAATAAACTCGAGCACTCGGTGTGCCATTGCTGTCAACATCATCTTACCGCCATCGTACTGACACGATCAGCGGGTAGGATGACTTGTGGTTATCATTCCTACCGTGCAAAGCGCCGACGTGAGGCGTTCGGTTTGGACCGTTTTTTTATCGCTGCCGAATGGCTTCTTCGCTTGCAGATGGGAAACCGTGCATAGTGCGGCACCGCACAGAGCACCCCGCTTCGCTACGCTAGCCTTCATTCCTCCCCAACAGCAGGAGAATGCAATGATCATGGATATACTGCCGAACGGGATGTCGCGCGCCGATGCAAGGGAGACGATCCGCGATACCCTCCAAGGGTTCCAATTGCGCGGCCCGATCGATGCCGCCGCGGCGGCGCGAGCTGCTGTGAACATCGCGATCTGGCGCGGCTATCTACCCGAGGAATGCGTCAAGGCCATGATCCGGGACGGCTGGCATTTGTCAACTTGAGGTGCTGGCCGCGTTAGCGGGCCGAGGGCGCTGGGGTCCTAGGGAAGGGAGATCCCTAGCGGGCGAGGGAGCGCCGGTAGCGGGATGCCGAGGGACGCGTCGTTACCGGGGTGAAGAGTGCTGAGAAATCGGCGCTGTCGTATAGCGGTTACCCGGTGAAGACGACGCCAACCAAACGGCAATCCTAAGCCTTTGATTCTTGGGTATTCGTTGACTGTGCCTACCCGGGCTGCTTAATATGCGCGTCCCCAATGGCCAGGTAGCTCAGTTGGTAGAGCAGCGGACTGAAAATCCGCGTGTCGGGGGTTCAATTCCCTCCCTGGCCACCATTTCATCATCCACCGACGTCCATAGACTGCCACCAATCGAGTGGATTTCGCTTAATTTACAGTGTTTTCGCACCATGGAGATCTGGCGACGTCCATTGACAGCCGGTCTCATCTGAGGGTAACTATGCGGGTAACACCCCCTCCTAAAAAGGAGTTACCCTCAGAAATGCTCACAAACGCTGTAATTTCCGGCTGCAAACCGCGCGAAAAACCCTTCAAGTTGGCTGATGGCGGGGGCCTGCATTTGCTGATTACCCCGGCCGGTAGCCGCTGGTGGCGGCTTAGGTTCCGGGTGCACGGCAA
>Ga0116230_10004451_pt1 | contig 13732 bp, 7 predicted proteins | sample S1TSphfallax_3_FD_88678 | JGI IMG/M metagenome (GOLD analysis project Ga0116230, IMG submission 88678) | Host-associated microbial communities from peat moss isolated from Minnesota, USA - S1T2_Fd - Sphagnum fallax MG | ecosystem: Host-associated > Plants > Peat moss > Unclassified | place: USA...
GTTTTTTTTTTTTCTTTTTGTTTTTTTGATTATTTTATTTTTTTTATGTTTGTTTCTTCTTTTCTTGTTGTTTTTATTGTCTTTTTTTTAGTTTGTTATTTTAATTTTCTTAAAACTTATAAATTCATTCACAAATTACCTAGGTAAACAAATTGGTTGTGGATAATTGAACACTTCAATGATATGAACATTTGAAGAAACTTTGTAGAGCATCTTTTGGCACTTTTAATGTCATCTACAAGGTAACATTTGGGTTAGAAATGAAAAAGATATTGCCAATCAAAATGGGGATTTTGGTTATGGCACATTTCAACAATCAAAGGGGCACAACATTTTGGCTATTGATCAAATGATCTTAATGTTTGAAAAAACTTTGTGAAACAATTATGGGTGTTTCCAACACCATTTACAACATAACATTTGGGTTAAAATTGGCAAAGATATTATTGGTCAAACTAAAAGACCGCGGTTATAAAACACTTCAATTTCAATCGGACAAAGATTTTTTTCCTTGTTACCAAATGATCTTAACATGTGAACAAAGATTGTACATGATCTTTTGACATTTCCAATGTCATTTACAATGTAGCATTTGGGTAAACATTGAAGAAGATATCACATGTCAAAATAAAATGCCCTTATTATTTGTTAAAGGTGTCAAAAGATTTGAAATGTGATGTTTCAAGTTTAAAACATGAGTTTTGAGAAAACAAAAGGAAGGGCTTGAGTTATTTGCCCCCACACTTGCAATGACTAACTTCATTACTCAACTTCAATTAAAATAGGTCAAATGACACAAGTTAAGGTGAGATGTTAAAGAGAGGCCTAGGGTATTATTTCTTATGGAACTTGCTGGTTGTAGGCCCTTGTGCTTGGTTAGATGCCAATGAGAAATTTGGGCGAGCAAAAATTCTCAAATGGCCAATGAAATGGGCACAATGGCCTACATTGACATGTTTCTTTTTGTAATGGTTTTCTAGGTGCTTGTGATGAATTAGTGCCAAACTTTCCAAGTGGGCACAATGGCATGTACTCCACATGTCCCTTAAGGAAATTATTTTCAAGGTCCTTGTGAGTAATTGGGTGAGGTTGATAGGCCAAGCCAAAATTTTCTACATATGCAATGAAATGGGCACAATACCCATATACCATCTATACCCAACATGTTTCATAATGTAGTGGTTTTCAAGGTGCTTGTGAGGAATTTGGGTGAGCTTGGTCACACAAGCCAAAAATTCCAAAGAGGCAACAAAATGGGCACAAACGACATGTTCCATACCATAATGGTTTTTGTGATTTGCACAAATGAGCATGTGGATATGCACAATGGACTTGTGGATTCAGACAATGGAAATGTTGATTTTGCACAATGGGCATGTGGATTTTGAACAATGGTTAGGCCAAGGGTCTCCCAAGATGACTTGTCCATTGTGCCTTGAAAGGGGATTAAAAAGATGAGGCTACATGAAAACCAATACATACTTGTAACAAGTACAATTCACAGAGACAATTATTGTGATGAGGAAGGTGTTTTGTAAATGTATGAAAAGTTGGAGAGGATTTAGTTGTTGGTGATGGTTGGTTCAAGCGTTGACACAATTGTTGTTGCAAACTGACATGAGTTGTCTCCTCCTTGTTCAAAAGGGTATGGGGGTTTATATTTTGCCGAGAGTGGGAATACTTTGGTTTGTGCTATTGAATAGGTGAATGAGTGAAAGAACTAGCTTTTTGAAGCTAGATTATGGAGAACCAACAAGAAAAGGAAGCAACAGTTTTGTCTGTACATCCTTTTGTAAGCATGAAAGCTTGGGTCTAGAGAGTGACATAGTGAGGTGAAGATGAGAATTAGGGTTTATAGCTCTATGTGTCCAAAGGTCTATAATGGGGGTGGAAGTTGAAGGGGTTTCTTCAAACAAAAGGACACCACTCAAGTATTGGGCGACATAGAATGCTATGAATAAAAGTTCCTGAAGCACTTACATGTTGTATTCCACATTCTCAATGTTGATGTTGGCTAGTCATTTCCCAATTGTCCCGATGCTCTCATTCGCTACTAATAACCCCTTCCTACGAGGAGCATGATCCTCCTTCCCAAAGTGCAATTGTATATCATTTCATTAGTGAGTGGAGTTTTTAAGGTTTAAGAGTGTAGGAATAGGGGCAATACTTCTAGTAATATTAATGTTTAGGGCAAGGCAAGGTTGAATAGATAGGTGAAGCAAAATGAGGCAAAAGCAAACAGGGCAATTGAATAAGGCCTTCGAACAGCTTCATACAAATAATGGAAAATTCACAGCTAGATCCACTCATTCTTTACGTTCTCACATGCTAAACCCTATGGGTTATCCATTTCCAAAGTGTTGTTAAGCTTTCCACCTATCCTAGTTATCCCAATAAGCATCCAATGGAAAGCTAGCTCGCAACTTTACCCTTATGCCCATGTGTGCTCTAACTTCCATCCATCTGCCCATCATTCCCATCCCTCCTAGTTTACCTCAACTAGTCTTTTCACCCTCTCTGGGTCCGTCAGCCTTTTTTCATCTTACCCACCACACCCATTAAGAATTTTTTTTGTATTCGTTGTGTGAACCTTTTCTCTACGACCTCGCATTCCTTGTCTTTCTTATGGTTGTTTATTCAATGTTGTGGGGGTTTAACATGACACCAACTTTCATGCACCACTCATATGCGACTATCTATTTTAAGGTGAATGTTGCCCCCAACTTTACCATGTCTTCCTCCCTCTTTAGCATGGACATGGATTACATGCATAGTCATCATCAATGCTTTCCACTTGAGTCTATCGTGTCCTCATTTTTACCATCATATCCCATATGTGCTTCGAATTGACGTTCAATGGGCTTTGCATACCCCTTTATCTTGACTAGCATATGATCCTTCTAATGTTGCAACATGGCATTTTTTTGTTATTCCCTTTTTGATGTTTTTCCTTCCCTCCACAAGGGTGGTGAAAAAACCCACCAAGAGACTCGTGTTTACTTACATCAATACATGGGTGGCAATTGGGAGGCATTACAAGAGGAGCGCATGATTAAAACATTCATTATAGCTTCTCACAGATGTTTGGAATCAACTTCAAATCCTACCCCACCTCCATCAGCATGATTATGTCGCACATGAGCCCTTGCTCATGTAAAGGACTACGTTCAAATACTACACACATTAACTTTGAACATGCATGCAGCCCCATCTGATGAAACCATGGGAGTCCTTTGCCTTTTCCACCCACTTGTTGAAGTTGATCTCAACCCTTGCATGGATGATTTCCATCTTGAAACGAAGGTTATTTTAGATCAAGGGGCATTTATTTTTGCTTTGGCTTGTTCACCATGTCTTTTTTCTAATGGCCTTTTGGGTATAGTGTATGAACTTCTACAAGATTGTTTTGTTCCAGATGATTTTGCAAATGGCTTCAACCTCTTCTTTAAAGTATGTGGGCACATTGTTCAAGGTCATATTCCACCTTCAATATCACGTTCATTTTTTACATCTCGATTTTAAGTGTTAAAAAAACAGTCCAAAAGTATATGTCCCATTATGATTGGTGAAATGACTTATCGCTTAGTTGCCCACACTTTAGCTATTTAGTTTAGGGATATTCTCAAGAAACATTTTAATCTTCATTAATTTGGTGTAGCGACTTGTGGCAAGTGTGAAACAATGATTCATGACATTCGAATGATGTTAGATTTTCACCCAAATTGGGTGGGTGCTATAGGTGGATGTTTGTAATGCCTTCAATTCAATATCACAATTAACCATTTTTCAAGAGTTATGATCTTCACTTGGTTCTTTGGATCAAGTCTTCCCATTTGTTCAATGATTCTACACATGCCTATCCCCATTGTATTTTTCCCAAGCTTCCCAACATGGGGATCTCATAGTCACTTTTGCATTTTTCGCCCTACAATAGCAGCACACCCTACTTGTGTTTTCCTTTCCTTAACAGATGATACACATATAGTAAGTCATGCGTCAAATGTGGTTCTTACTTTTTACGATTACAAAAAAAATTATCAACATTAAGTCTTTCAATGCAACTAACAAAATGTGTAGCTTGGTTTCTTTAGGGGTTGGACCATTGTATATCACATCCTCTTGGCTTTCTTACTCTTAATTTGGGTTTTTAAATTCTGGGTGCACTGATGGGATCCACATCATTTGTTGAATCGTTTATAACTGAAATTATTTATGAAGATCTTGGGATAATATTTAGTCTTCTTATGTTTATAGATCCTCAAAGGCTTTTTGCCATACTTTTGTTGTGCTACACTTAATACTTGAGGTACTTGTTTTGTACAAAGTTCCCATCTCTAAGCATCTTGCAACATTATGTTGAGTTTGATATTTGTACCGTAGCTACATTGGAGAAATTACTTGGTGTGGGATCTTTTGGTGGTTTTATTGGTCACCTAGTTCGTCATCAAGCCACTCTTCCTATTTCTTTGGGTAGGCTTGGCCTCCTTTTTGTGGTTCAAATAGCTTCTTTAGCATTCTTAAGGTGTTGGGCACCGCTCACTCTTACACTTGTCATTTGTTTCCAGTAGGATGATTGTTTTATTCTTTTATATGTAGTAACACATGTTGAGACTGGCACTTCTTCGTTCCAGGTGGCACTATGAGATGTTCGACCCATGTTACCCCAGGGCATCTACTTTCATGTCCCACCCTTTGAGAGCTTAGTTGTTCAATCATACCTCTAATTGCAAGCTTCTTTGGTGGATCATTTACACAAGCAGGAGTTTGTTTCCCTTTTAGTAGACACTCCTTCAAATATCACACGAGCACGTCTTTGCTCATGTGTGGGTCTAGGGGCAGGTGCTTGGTTATTAGTTCGTCCCACCACACCAACATTTCATTTATCATTAGTTCATTTTCTTACAACATTACATACCCATTTTGGCTTGCCACATCCTATAGTGACCCACCTTTCATGGTGTTAGTGTGGTCATACCATTGACAATCTAAGTACCCATTTGTTTTGGTGTCCCTATGGGAATGAATATACAACAACCCATGACACACTTCAAAATACTATTACAACTATTACTTTAGAGAGCGGAACACATGTTCAGAAGGAAGTTTTGCACCTTTTCCTTCATCACATTCGATGAGGAGTGGATATTCTTATTACTATAAATGGTTTCCATACTTTGATGGACATTATCAATGCTAACCCGATTTGCACAAATATGGTGCAGTGAACATCAACAACAATAACACATGTAATGATAATGGTTGCTCAAGAGAAGACTTGTCCTATGCCGAATGAACACCAAGTGATGATTTCATTCCCCTTGCTATTGAAATGTATGGGTGTTTTCATTTTCATTTCGACTCATTCTTGATCGCTTGTGCATAGACCATTCTCATGCATCATTAACAGTCTTTTTTAGTCCCCTCGATGCTCATTTCCCACTATTGACAGCATGTGTCCATAGCCTTGCAACATGTGCAAGCCATAGTGATTCTTTAGCAAGTTGCTGCATTTGGTTAGGGTTCCTCATCTCTTCCACACATCACAACTAATGCATTTCTATCACTAGTCAATTTGTGGCAAACAACAACTTTCTTGTCTTAGGTCTTCTTTGTTATCATTGATCATCATTTCCTAGCCTTGGGTCCTATTTGCATAGGGTTTTCTTTTCCTTACTTTTCGTTGATTGTTTGCTTTCATTTTTTTTCTTTGGGTTGTGTCTACTCGTGCTCTCATTTGCCTTGTACTTGGGAAAAACCATGTATAAGGGAACTATGTACTAGAGAAAATTAGGGCGCATTTTTTTGTCTGACCCCACATTCCTCATCTAAGTGGATTACCATACCTCATGGGCATGTTAGGCCAAAATTATTTAAGAAAATTTGGCCTACTAATTATTTGGGCAGTTGGCATAAAGTGTCAAAAATTATGGGGGCAATTGACCAAAAAAGAATCAAAAGTTTCAGAAACAATAGAGTTATCCATAAAGTAACCTTGTCTTCACCTTGTCTTTGGGCCTCCTTTCACCCCCTATCCCATCTTTTAGTGGTATCCACAAAGTAAAGACATTTTAATAAATCTCAGTTTGAAATGCTGCATCTTAGTATACTAGTTGTACAATTAGGAGCAGTGAAACTATATGTAACAGCAATGGAGGCATTCAGGAAAAAGGAAAGACACAATGAAACTCGGTTTACCACCAAAATTGATGGTTTTCTGAGTTTCATCCCCTCTTGAATGCTAATGTATTTTTTTGCAGGTTTTTTTTTGAATGTCATTATTTGTATGACCAAACTCAAGGTTCTAGTGCTATGTTTTTCTTACTTTACGGATAACTCTAACATAATTAGACTTCCTGGAAGACATACTGAATTTGGTAGTAACTGATTTTCATTCAAATTACAAAGACATTAGAATTATCTTTTAAGTAGTCCTTGTTTTGGACCAATTTCAGGTTGTGTTTTTATCTAAATTCATGGGCATCTCTCATTGATAGATGTTAGTTAAGGAAACAAATTTGATTAAAAGAGAGCACCAAATGTTAAAATGAATATTTATTGCACAACATTCCCAAAACAAATCATGAATGATCAATAAACACAAAGAAAACATTAGAGAAATATGATAATGCAAAATAAAAATCTAAGACCAAAGTTGGTGGTAAAAGAGCTTGTTGACCTAGGATAAACTACATTTTTGGTAGTTTTAAATCTTAACTGTACTTTTTAGTCAAAATCAAGTACTGATATTATAATTCATATTACTTAATGGATAATTTTCAAATCTTTCAAAGCTTAGACCAACCTCAAAGATCACAAAATAATTTCTTATATTTCAATCTTAAACATGATTATGTAAACAAAACTCAAAATACATGAGTCAAGGAAATAATGTAAGAGAAGGAAGGGCAAAGGATGCACAAGGTGTACTTAACAACCACATATTGCAAATTTACCAAACCCTACTTCACACTTCTACAATGATGAAGAGAGAATCTCATGTTTGAATTCCCTCCTAAACTAAAGTCCCAAGCATTAGATTTGAGTTTGGGTCTTCAAAGGCCTAATTTTTTTTTTAATGTCATTATCTTTTTGCCTAATAGTTTGAAAAATAAAAAAGGTTTACCTAATTCCATTTGCCAAAATTTATTAATTATTAGGTCACAAAGTGCTTATCTGACCTAATAGGTATGGTATGTACTAGAGAACCTTAGGACACATTCCTTGGCTTTGAGGTATGGAGTTGGGTCATGAATTAACATATGTAGGTTGTAATCAATCGAATCATCCTTGGACAAGGATTCTACTATTCAATATTACTTAAAAACAAACCAACCTTGGGCAAAAGATTCTCCTTGTAGGAACCTTTAGCTAACCTGACAACCACCAACGCACCATCTATGGTACCGTTGTAAAAATCCATTTATATTATTTTTAAATATTATAAATATCCCATGCTTAGACTAAATTGGGCTCTCTGAATTCAAATCTAAGTTTTGGGGCTTAATATGGCCACTAAAAGGCCTCAATCAAATAGATGAAGATACCATTTGGGTGTTGGTTCACCCTAGCCTAATGTAAAGCCCTAAGGCTGGGTTGTTATTCAGAATAAAACTCAACACACTTTTTACTTTAAGTTTTTTTACCATGATACCCAGAGGGTAGAATATGGGTACCCACCGGGTATCACAGCCAAACATTAAAAAATTAACATGGGCATTTCTGAATGCAAAATGCCTGCCTCTTCGAAATGCCGGCTTGTTGTTGACGTTTGATTATGTTGCATAATGTGCTGTGCATTTACACTGTTGCAAAGTGCAGGTGGTTATACCACCCATTATGATTTGGAACTGAGTTGACGTTGGGTTTTAGGTTGGAATCATATCTTATATACACTCCTTCCTCCCCATCCTCCAGCTAGGTAGGTACCAGTGTTGTGCATGTAAATGGTTTGGAACTTACACTCCATGTAAGTGTAAATGTAGAATATGAAATGTATAAGTGTTAAATTGTGTAAATTTATTTTATGTCATGTAAAACAATGTAAGTGTAAAAATAAAAATATTTATATAACTTTACATGGTCCAATAAAACAACATAAATACATATATACTTATAAGATTTTACATGGCAATGTAAAACAATGTAAATCTAAAACAATGTAAAAAATGTGATTTTTACTTGAGGAGGGGAGATTTCATAATGTTTTTTATGATAAGCCAGCTAAATGCCTCATTGCAAATAAAAAAATAATCAAAATATAAACCCACAACTAATTCATACGACTTTGCAAGAAGGTATGGTCATTAAAGGTATATAATACCATTATCTATAAAATAAAGAAACAACACTAAAACCTTGAGTTTGATCATAAACAAGGTAAGATTTTTAAAAATAAAACCGTACCCAAAAATATATGTATATATTGGCATTCAAGGGTGGGGGTACGTTAGTTTTTGTGGTGAGCTGAGTTTCACCCTATCTTTCCTTTTTCTTTAACGCCTCCATGGTTGCTGCATATATTTTCACTGCTCCCACTTGTAACGCTACTATAATTAGTCTTGAACCTTGCGCATTAAATGCTGATTTTGAGCATTTCATTCCCAGATTTAATAAAAAATTCTTACTTTGTGGATACCCCTGAAAGAAGGGTTTGGGGTGAAAGGAGGGCCACACATAGGGTGACTTTACAAATAATTTTAGTATTTACATTTTCACTTACACACCCCAAAACATTTACACAGGACCATGCAAGTGTATTTGAAAAATCTTTACATTGGCCTCATGTAAGTGTAAAAATATTCATATACACTGCGCCAGGATAAGTGTAAGTGTAAAACATTTGGATGTGTAAGTGTAAATCATTTACACTTACACAGGATTTTATACAACTATTGACACTTACACGCACAACACTGGCAGGTACCAGTCTTGTGTGGTTATTTGATTTTTCAAATAACTGTTGGGTCTAGTATTTTGGAGAAAACCACCAGCTCTGATTATTCTAGAAACCTCAACAACTAGTAGATTTTGTGAAAAAACTGCTAAATAACCAAGTTACTTTGAAAAGTCATGATTATACACCAAAATCTGTATTTAGAGGTTTTGACACCCGCTAAGTAAATGAGCATATTATCTGGTGGGGATCTGTAACAGATTCTGATCCCCAACATTATATGTGCACATAGTTGTTATTGTGGGGGAAGAACAAGTCACTAAAAGGGACTGTCAGACGAGGTTGGGTTCCAGGATTCCTGCACTGACATGCTAGTTTACTGCGGGGTTAAAATGGACATATTCCTTTTGGTGAAGGTTTGCTTGGGTTGAGGATGTTCTTATGGTTAACATGTATATATTATCACTAAGACATGCCATGTCATTTTTTAGCATAAACTTCCTTATGGATTGGTTTTCACTGGATGATTGAACTGTTACATGTGATGCATGTTACAAGAGACGCATGTTACATGGGGCTTGCAACATATGGCATGAAACATTTCCATGAGGTCTGTTACGTGGGGCATGAAACATATGACATGAACCATTGCCATTTCATATGATATGGCATAACACATGGCCTGTATTTCATGACACATTGGGGATGTATACATGTATGCATATATGCATATGTGTGCCGTATGACACATGGCATAAAAGGGTGGCATAAATTCAAATTCACCTACTCTAACAAGCCTATCTATCACCTCCTTTCAACAAGGAGCCCTAATTAGGGTTCTTTGGGTATACTTTTCCCATTGATGATGTTCTTAGAAGTTTGAGGGTGTAGGCAAAGTTTTCTGACTTTGAATGGATTGATAAGTTATTGTTGGTCAAAATCACAGACATCTTTGTCTAGAAAAAGATTTTGTCTCAATCTACGTCACAATCTATGTTATAAAAGAGTGTGGGCCTTATCACATTTTATGATATTCAATTCAAAGAAAGAAAATTCTTGCAGTTGTAAAGTTTTTGCTAAAGTATTTTTTCAATGTGATTTTGAGCAGGTTTTCTTTTTGAAGGGTTGTCATGTATGGTTGCATTTGGGACAAAGGACAATTTGAAATTCAATGTTTGGTCTAAGCTTAGGTTTGGAAATTCCTTATATCAAGGTTTAGGGTTTATTTTTAGCCATTTTGAATTTTGCAAAGAAATGCTACAATTGAGAGTTCAAGTGCAAATGATTCAACATCACTAAGTTGAGGTTGTAGGGTGGTTGTTGAGGAACAACCAAACTATGAGAGTCTTCATCAAAATTCTCACAACCCAAGCTTACAAGATGTCTTATTGAAGATGCAAGTCCTGCCTACTTGTGTCTTCAATCACGAGGACATCATTTTGGCTAATGAAATTTGCCAAATGGGATGAGGGCAATCAAAACAAAAGAGGTGTGAAATGGCACATATTCCTTGGGAAGTGTTCCAGACTTCATCACTGGTGAGCAAGATCTTGAAGTTGTGCAATGTTGATTCCTCAAACATGATGGAAGAAGGAATATCCACTTGACAAATCCTCGTAAAAATAGTTATTTTAAATGGCAAATGTACATTATAAACACACATTGATTATATGTTTTCATGCCAATATTGATGTTGTGAAATTTCCATGATTTAACAAACTTTATGCTTGCTTGTAAGTACCATTGCCAATTTGGACATGAGGATAAAACCAAGGTAGTCCAAAATATCACCATGGATTTGTTGAAATCAGACCCAAAGCTCAATTTGAAAGGCAAGCAAGTCCCTGATGGCACAGGCCACAAGGGTCCAAAAATTTCAAGCCTGAAAAGGGGTGATTTAGTTAAGAAAGGATACATGTGTTCCTTCATTGTCAAGTGCTTCTATTTACAACCAAAGTAGTAGAAATATTTTATACAAGTAGCAAACATGTTAATCAACAAAGGCTCATAGTTCATGGGAGATACAAATTGGTGGAATGATTGGCATTTTATGGCCATGTGTCAAAGGGAATGAAAATCTTTATGTTGGAAGAAGAACTACACCTTGGGCTATCTATATCACAAATTATGGCCAAACATAGGCATCATGTGAAAGAGATTACATAAGCCAATGGTGTGTTCTTTAAAGACTTGTTTTATGTGAACAAGACATTTGTAATGTGGCTAGCAAGTTGGCCAAGAAACCTACAAACGACATGATAATGATGCAAAGCGTGTTAGAATGTGGGTGTAGGACAATATGGACAATGTATTTTACTTTCAAGAAACAAGCCATGAACCTACAAACGACATGATAATGATGCAAAGAGTGTTAGAATGTGGGTGTAGGACAATGTGGACAATGTATTTTACTTTCAAGAAACAAGCCATGAAACTACAAGAGGAATGTCAGCCCATAACATGCCATTCACTATTGGCATTCAGATGTTCTAGCAAAAGAAAATGATGTTGACACATGAACATGAGAAAGGAGTTGCTAATAATGCCACTTTTGGAAATAATCAAAACAAAGTTCACCCAATGAGCTTCATTTCAATTTTTGTTGAATTGAATTATCTCTTATTCAAGTTTAATGTAGTTCCATATGTAATTGTTCAATTATTGAACATTCACATTGAATTTAGGCTCATTATGTAACTTTAGAGTTAGAATGTAGCTTTTAATCAATAACGTTTTAATGCTTCGAAGATATTGAAAACCATGCATAGTTTTAGTTTTGAAAAAGCCAGTAATAGTTGAGCATGAACAACCAAGTATGACATATTGCAGGCACTGTTTCTGTCCAACAATGTGGTTTTGTATTTCTGGTCAACAAACCTACCGCAGTTCCATCTCTCTATAGTACCAATGGATTGAAAACTTGATTCTAAAGCTCCTCCACATCAGGGAATCCTTTCTATTTTTTATACAAGAGCATTTAAGATTCTCTGCACAATCCTTCAGATCCAAGTTCCTCAAGTTTGTGAGGACTTCTAGAGAGAGAGGTAAGCTTTCAAGAGAGTAACAACCTGTGAGAACAAGTTTTTGCAACTTCGGGATAGCATCCTCCTCCACCTCCGGAAATTCGACAAGGTTAACTCAGTAGTGTAACTTCAACTCTATAAGAGCTGGAAAAGCACCACAACTTGTGAAAGAATTTGGAAGCCTTTCTAAACAATCACACCAAGTTACAGTAAAACTTCTAAGTTTTTTGAAATCTGGCATCCAAGCTGGGAAGGTTTTGAGGTTGTCAAAATGATATAATCTCAGGTCTTCAAGCTTTGTGAGTGCAGATATATTGTCAGGCAATATATCATGTTGACAATACCCTCCTTCAATACGAAGGTGTGTGAGAACCTTGAACCCAGATATGCTTACCAAGGAAACTCCTTTTGCTTCAGCTTCATGACTAAAAGAATCTGCCCTAACTATGTGCCCTGGACCCATTTCTGTTTGAGTATGTTCTGCCCATCTCAAATTAATACAAAACTCTGTGTCTAAAACTTGAAGTGATTTTAAGCCAACCACTCCAGAAGGGAGATATCTCAACCCCGCACAATGTGATAGATTGAGATTCCTTAACATTCGTAAATTTTCTATTGACTCTGGTAATTCTTGCAGATCAGAATTATGTGACAGGTTAAGATAAACCAAATGCCTGAGATTACCAAGTTCCTCAGGCAGATATCGAAAGTATCCATAAGATAGATCCAGAACCCTTAGATTTTGAATGTCCTTCAGGAAACCTGCTGGCACATCAGATATCCTGTTCTTACCAAGTAGTAGTGTCAGCAGCTCAGGTGCACAAAACGTTGAAGGGAGTGTCTCCAATTGGTTTTGCTGTAATGATAATCTGTGAGCTTTAAGAGGTTGCTTACATTCAGTTATCCACTCTGGAGGAAACTCTCTCAAATTTTGACCTGCTTGATAAAGAGCAAGCTGTTGTGCCGGAGTTGTGCCACCATCAATTTGGAGTATGTAGAAAGCCAAGTCTCTCATCACATCATGTACCTTGTACTGTGGGAAATCCTCTTCATCAAAATTTTCATCCAAATCTTCATTTGCCCACTGTCTCATCAGAGCCTGAACCTCGTCCTGTGGGGAAACCTCTTCATCAAACTCTTCATCTGACTCTTCATACGACTTTTCATCCCACTCTTCATCCAACTCTTCACCTTCATCCAAATCTTCATCTTCATCCAACTCTTCATCTTCATCTAACTCTTCATCCTCATCCAACTCTTCATCTTCATCCAACTCTTCATCCATGTCTTCATCTGATTCCCCATCTAACTCTTCAGCTGATTCCTCATCCAGCTCTCCATCTGATTGCTCATCCAACTCTTCACCCAAGATTTCAGGAGAGCTTCCACACTGCCAATGCCAACTTTGTAGCCGATGCCAACTTTGTGCCATTTCCGTGTCCAAACCTGCATTTGACTTTTCAATTGACTCAATTAATGATCGCCTCCACAATTTCATTAACAAGTCATATGCATCAATTTCAGGATCATCTCCAACGTGTCCAGGAACAAGCCCTTCTCCAATCCAACACCAGAGCAAAACTTCAAACTCCACCTCATGATCTTCAGGAAATGCTGCAAAGTAAGTAAAACAGTCCTCCAAGCGAGGGTCATCCTCTTTCAGGACATCATAGCCAAGCTTCAAGCGCTTATACAATTCATTTTTCATAGTTCTCTCCTGCATGCGTGATTCATTCAACTTCTTGAGTAGTGGCTTCCATTCACGTTCATCTGAGGTCTTTCCAAACATTGCTGCACCTATCACCTTCAGAGCTAA
>Ga0116230_10004453_pt1 | contig 13727 bp, 13 predicted proteins | sample S1TSphfallax_3_FD_88678 | JGI IMG/M metagenome (GOLD analysis project Ga0116230, IMG submission 88678) | Host-associated microbial communities from peat moss isolated from Minnesota, USA - S1T2_Fd - Sphagnum fallax MG | ecosystem: Host-associated > Plants > Peat moss > Unclassified | place...
GTCGCCGGCCCGATGGCCGTAGGTATCATTGATGAGCTTGAAATTGTCCAAGTCCCACAAGAGCAGCGACACCGGCGAATCGGTCCGCGCGCGCCGTTCGACCTCCTGGGCAAAGCGTTCGTCGAAGGATTTGCGATTGGCGAGCCGCGTGAGCGGGTCGAGGCGCGCCCCATGCTTTTCGCGTTCGAGCTTCGAATGCAGTTCCTGCGTCTCACGCTCCAACTCGGCGATCCGCGTGCGCATTCGCTGCGTGCGCTCGGTATATTCCACCATCCGGTTTTCTTCGCGTTTGCGAAAATCCTGTACCTGACGGGCGACGGTTTCCAGTCGCGCGGTTACCGTGCTTTGCAGGATGCCCAAGTCGGTGGCGCTTTGCGCCTCCGCGGACAATTCACGCACCTGATTCATCACCGTGTCGTTGACGATGATCGTGTCGGCGAAGCGCGAGCGGGTGGCATTGCCGGCCTCGGTGAGGTAGCCCGCCATTTCTTCCAGACGCAGAGTCACGTCGGACAATACCGTCGCCGCCTGGTGCCGTTCCTGCGTGAGCATTTCACCGTGGACGCGGATCACATCGGCGGTTTCTCCCAAGACACCGGCCAGCGTCGCATCCGAATTCACGCAGGGCAGCTTCCCGATCAGCGCGAGCGTGGCGGCCTCTTCGATGTTCGCGGCGCGCAGCTGCTGCAAGATCCGGCCGGCAGCCGCACACGCGGCGTCCCAGCGCAGCGCTGCCGGGGGCGAGACGATGATGGTGGGCACCGGAGCCACGGCGTCGACGGCAACCACCGCGGTGGTGAGCGATGAGGCCAGCCGCTCGAGTTCCGTCGCGTCGGCATTACGGCGGTTGGCGGCCGCCAGCGCCACCAATTCGTCGTCCAATTGCGGGTCGACCCCCATGCCCGCCGCACACAGGCGCCCCACCAAGCGCCGCAAGGCCTGTTCGATCTGCCGCCAGCGCTTCTCCTCACTTTCCATTTCCTTGAGCGAGTCGCGGTATTTCTGTTTCCAGTCGGTGGTTTCAGCCACGGCTCGGTACGGCGTATGATTCCACGATGTGCAAACGCTACGTCAGTCCGGACCAAATCTCAATCGAACAGGAGTTCGATCTGGTCCGTTCGGATTGGGAATGTCCCGTCAATTTCAATGCCGCCCCGTCACAAGCCGTTCCTGTGATCCGCGTCGTCGAAGGCCAGCCGGATGCCGTGCTGCTCGCCTGGGGTTTCGGCGCGCACGAGACCAGCAATCTGCCGGTCGAAGCCCTCGAGTCGGGCGGTGACGCTCACGGTCTGCTCGACCGGGGCCAGCGGTGCGTGATTCCCGCGCTCGGCTTCTATGCCTGGCGGGTGGTGGCGAATGGCATCAGCAAGCCGTACTACATTCAGGTCGAGGACCAGCCGCTGTTCGGTTTTGCCGGATTCTGGGAGCGCGATTGCTGCACCATCATCACGTTGCCCGCCAATTCTCTGCTGGCCGAAATCGACAACAGCGCGCGCATGCCGGCGATATTGCCGCGTGCGCTGCGTGAAATCTGGCTGTATGGTAGCTCCGCCAACGCGGCCACCGCGCTGGTTGCCTACCCGAGCGAGCAACTGGTCGCCTATCCGGTCAGCGCGCGCGTCGACTCGCTCGACAACAACGACGAAACTTTGATCGAACCCCTGGAAACGAATGTCGATTGAGTGATGCAGGTCGCACCGGCCGGGGTGCGATCCACGGTAGGCTCCCGCCCCAAGGAAGCCGCCCCATCATGCGATCACAAACCGCCTTGTTCGTTGCAAGTTTGCTGGTCGCCACCGTCGCCGGCGCGCACACCGCCATTTACAGCTTCGTCGACGCCGACGGTATCAGGCATTACACCGACATTCCCGACGACAACCGCTATCGCCTGCTGGTGCTGTCGCCCCATGATCTGACCGAGAGCGGTGAGCACTACAATCCCAACCTCCTTGCGCGGGCGGCACAATACGATTCGATCATCGAAGGGGCGGCGGCAAGAACGGCGCTCGAAGCGAATCTGCTGCGCGCCGTCATCGTGGTCGAATCGGGTTTCAACTCGCGCGCCGTCTCGCGTCGCGGCGCCGTCGGGCTGATGCAGGTGATGCCGGCCACGGCTTCGCGTTTCGGCGTCGGCAATCTCTACGATCCGCGGCAGAACGTCCAGGCCGGCGCGAGCTACCTCAAGTTCCTGATGGACAAATTTGGCCACAACGTACAGCTGGTGCTCGCCGCCTACAATGCCGGTGAAGACGCCGTGGCGCGCAACGGCGGGCGGATCCCACCCTTTGCCGAGACCATGGCGTACGTGCCGAAAGTGCTCAAGGTCTATCGCATGCTCGCCAATCCGCCGCCTTCGCGTACGGCGGGCAACGCGGCGAAAACGCGGCATCCGCTGCTCGCCCGGCTCGACGACTAGTGCTTGCCCGGCTGCCCGGCCGGGGCCACCGCAATGCCGTTGATCTCGAAGTGCGCGCCGCGCACCAGTTGATTGACGCCGATGAACGCGCGCGGCGGGTACTGGCCGTGGAAGTAGCCGCGGTACACCGCGTTGAATGCGTCGTACAACCCGAGATCGGTGCAATACACCGTCACCGACACCAGATCGTCGAGCGAAAGCCCGGCTTGTTTCAGCGTCTGCGCCACCGCGTCCATGACCAGATGCGCCTCGGCGTCCACGTTCGCCGCCGCCTTCCCGGTGGCGGGATCCAACCCGATGTGGCCGGCGACATAAAAGGTGGAGCCGACCATCACGCCATTTGTGAACGGCGGTGCCGGTGCATTGCCGGAAGGCGGCGCTGCCTGCACGTAATGCCGCTCCGTCGCAGCCCAGCCCGTGGTGGCGAGCACGGTGGCCGTGGCAATGAAAGTGAGTTTTGCGAACATCTTGATACCTCGGTTGATTTGTCCGGCCGCTGTCCCCATACGAGCGCGTGTGGACCAAGATGACACGAGCGCCGACGGTGTGGAAGTTTTTCGCGGCTCGCGCGCCGCGTGTTTTGAATATGGCCTGGTGCTCGATGCCAAGGGATTGGGCTACGAGCACGTCGAAAAGGACGGCGCGTGGATCCTGGTCGTGGCGCCCGCCGTGGGTGGGGTGGCCGCCGAGGAGCTGCGCCGCTACGCCGCGGAGCGCGGCGAACGCCGCATGCCGCTCGCGAAATTCGTGCCCTTCACGGGCAGCGGCGTCGGCGCGCTAGGATATGCCGGCATCCTGATCCTCGTCGCCTATTGCGCGGGTGCCGGCTGGTTGGGTGTCGACTGGTTGTCCGCGGGCTCCATCGACGCGGGTTCGAGCCTGGTCCGTGATTGGTGGCGGCCGGTCACGGCGTTGACGCTGCATCTGGATCAAGAGCATTTGATGGGCAATCTGTTGTTTGGCGTCGGCATCGGGACGCTGGTCGGCCGCATGTTCGGCCCCGGCATCGCCTGGCTCACCATTCTGCTCGCCGGGAGCTTCGGCAATGCCATCGACATGATGGTGTCGCCCGCCGGGCATCGAGCAGTCGGCGCATCGACCGCGGTTTTCGCAGCCCTCGGGTTGTTGGCGGGGTTTGGCTGGGCGCAGACCAAGCGTTCGCGCGATCGTCGCCTCTACCGCTGGGCCCCGCTGTTCGGCGGCGTGTGCTTGTTGTTGTTACTGGGTACCGGGGCCGGCGACCAACACGTCGACGTGTTGGGCCATCTTCTGGGGTTCGCCGCGGGGACCGTGGTGGGGTGGGTGTTCGCTCGCTGCGGCATGGATCGCCACCGCGCGCCCGCGCTGCAATGGTTTGCGGCGGCGGCCGCGCTGCTGCTGGTCACTGCCGCGTGGGGTGCCGCGCTGCAAACCTATCGTTAGCGTCAAAAGGCATAGACCAGATTCACCGTGGTCACGGTATCGACCTTCTTCAGCGGAGCGGGTGGTTTGCTGTTGTTGGTGACCTGGTAGCCGACGCTCAGTGCAAGCTTGGTCGACATTTTCACCGCCAACGCGAGCTGATCGGTGGTGAGGGTGTTCAGTGAGCCGTATTCGACCAGCAGTTTGTTGCTCAACGTCGTCGCCTTGTTGAACGAGTGGGCGTAATCCACACCCGCGGTGGCGATGGCTTCACTTTCCGTTGCGAGCGGCAGCCGCGCCACCACCTCGCCGCTGCCGTCCGGATTTTTGGTGATGGTCTCGGGATGCTATCGCTTGAAGCCCGCGCCGGCCTGCACCGTCCACTTGTCCGACTCGGTATCGAAGATCTTGTAACCAAAGCCGGCCGTGATGCTGGCCTGATAGACGAAGCCGTCGAATTCGTCGTGCTCGAACCTAAGTCCGCCGAAGGCAAAGGTCTTGCTCGTGATGGTGTAATCGGTCTGCTCGTTCACGATCCAACGTTCCGCCGAGAGGACGTCGCCGCTCTTGCCGTAGAACCCCTCCGCGTGCAACGCGTTCTTCCAATCGTCATCGTAGCGCGACAGGTCCAGGACGCCGTTGATCGACTCGCCGGTGCTGTTGCCCTTGGAATCCTGGTACCCCGCCTGGCCCTTGCCGATCCATTCATGCTGCGGCGGTGGCGGGGCGGGCGTATCGTCGGCGCGTACCGGCGCGACGTGCGACACCGCCAACACCAGGGATGCTCCCGCCCAGGCGCGTTGCCGGGTCAAGTGCGATTAGCCAGCAAGTCGCGAATCTCCTCGAGCAACACTTCGGAGCGCGGAGGCGCCGGCGGTGCCGCCGGCACCTCCGCGACCGCGTGCGGCCTCTTCAACCGGTTGATGCCCTTGATGGCAATGAACAACACTAGCGCGATGATCAGAAAATCGAAGATGGTCTGCAGAAAGGAGCCGTACTTGACCAGCACTTCCTTCCCGGTCGGATCTTTGCCGAGCGACACGGCCAGATCGGAAAAATTGATGCCGCCGATCACTCTGCCCAAGGCCGGCATGACGATGTCGCCAACCAGCGATGAGACGATCTTGCCGAAGGCGGCTCCGATGATGACACCGACCGCCAGATCGACCACATTGCCCTTCATGGCAAATTCTTTGAACTCCGCACTCAAGCTCACTGCGATCTCCTGATGCTGTGGGCCGGATGGTACTGAGCGCCGCAATCGTGGGCAAGTCGCATCCATCTTCGAGCAGCGCCCTTCCGAGGCTACTGCGCCGCGCCGAATACCTTCTTGATGAGGTTGCTGGCCTGGCCCAGGGGATCCTTGCGAATGGCGCGCTCTTCCTCGGCCATCATCAGGTAAAGCCCGTCGAGCGTCTTGTCGGTGACGTACGATTGGATGTTGGCATCCTCGGGCTTCAAGATGCCGAGTTCCACGGCCTTGTTCGCGATCTTGTCATAGGACTCGGCGAGCTTCACCCTGGCGGTGGCCGCAGCGATGATCGGCGCAAACTTGAGTTTCAGCGGCGCGTACGTCGCCTGTTTGAAGTACTGCGTTGCGGCGTCGTCGCCGCCTGTCAAGATTCGCTTCGCGTCGGCGAGGGTCATTGACCTGAGCGCCTGCTTCAATAATTCCCTGCTTTGCGGGACGGCCGCTTCCGCCGCTCGGTTCATGGCCGTTTCCAACTCGTCGACCTGGCCGCCCAGGCCCATGAGCCGCAACGCGCCTCGAGCTTTTTCCAATTTCCCCGGCAGCGGGATTCGCACCTTGGGGTCGTCGAGAAATCCGCCCGGCACTCCGAGTTTGCCGACCGCGTCGTTGATACCCTGATCGAGCGCCTTGCGAAGACCCGCCGACACGTCCGCATTCGACAGCGAATCGACGCCCTGCGCATGCGTCGCGGTGGCGAGCGTCGCGCCAGCGAGCGTTGCGCCAGCGAGCAGACTCAGGCAGAAGTGACGATCCCAGGAGACGAGCTTCATCGTGGTTGATCCCTAAGCAGATGCGGTGTACGCCCCGACTATGCACCAACGGCAGAGGTTCGTGCCAGTGCCAAGTCGGTGTTGTCCTACATCGTCGCGACCCACATTGCCTACGCGCTCGAGCGCTATTTGTCATGGGCACTATGGCAGACTCGGGTATGCCAACCGTACTCACCCTGAACGGCGGTTCGTCGAGCATCCGCATTGCACTCTATGATGCGCGGAATGCGACGCGGAAACTGCTCGACTGCAAGATCGATCGCATCGGCTTGGACGGTACCAGCATGAGCGTCACCTCGCAGACGACGGGCGAGGCCGTGGAGACGCACACCGCAATCGATGCGAGAAATCATCAGTCGGTGGTGGGGTATCTGGTCAACTGGCTGGCATCGCAGCCGTTTTTCGCCGAGGTGGGTGCCGTCGGACACCGCGTCGTGCACGGCATGACGCATTCGCGTCCAGAGCGCGTGACTGCCGCATTGCTCGGCGAGTTGCGGCGTATCGTGCCGTACGATCCCGAGCACCTGCCGCGGGAGATAGAGCTGATCGAGGCGATGGGCCGCGCGCATGCGCAGCTTCCGCAGGTGGCCTGCTTCGATACGGCGTTCATCGCCAGATGCCGCGAGTCGCGACAATCGTGCCCATTCCGCGGCGCTTCGAGGCGCGCGGCGTGCAGCGCTATGGATTCCATGGCCTGTCCTATACGTACTTGATGGGCGAACTGAAGCGGCTCGGCGATCCGGCGGCGGTGCGCGGCCGGGTCATCCTCGCGCATCTCGGCAACGGTGCGAGCCTCGCCGCGGTTCGCGACGGTGTCGGCGTCGATACCAGCATGGGCTTCACGCCGACCTCCGGCGTGGTGATGAGCACCCGGTCGGGCGATCTGGACCCTGGGGTGGTGAGCTTTCTCGCGGCCACCGAGGCCATCGATGTCGCCGGCTATCAACGCCTGGTGACGCACGAATCGGGCCTGCTCGGAGTATCCGAGACCAGCTCGGACATCCGTGACCTCCTCGCGCGGGAACATGACGACGTGCGCGCAGCGGAGGCCGTCGCGCTGTTTTGTTACCAGGTCAAGAAATGGATCGGCGCCTTTGCGGCGGTACTCGGCGGGTTGGACACGCTAGTGTTCGCCGGCGGCATCGGCGAGAACGCCGCCACGGTCCGCGCCCGGATCTGCGCCGGGCTCGAGCACCTCGGCATCGAACTCGATCCCTTGCGGAATTCTCGAGGGCTAGACTCACGAAGCGCAGCCGTGGTGTCGAGCGGTTCCCGCGTCGTCACGGTGCGCGTGGTGCACACCGATGAGGAGTCGGTAATCGCGGCCATGACCATCGACGAGCTGTCGCTCAACACATCCTGAAGGAGGCCGGCACCATGACCTACCCGACACTCGACGCCGAAGAGCTGTGCAAGACGGACGCCTATTGGCGCGCCGCAAACTATCTTGCGGTGGGCCAGATTTACCTGTGCGACAACCCACTGCTCAGGGAGCCTCTCGCACCGGAGCACATCAAGCGCATGCTGCTTGGGCACTGGGGCACCACCCCCGGTCAGAATTTCATCTACACGCACTTGAACCGGGTCATCAAGAAATACGACCTCGACATGATCTACATCTCCGGGCCTGGACATGGTGGACCGGCCGTGGTTGCCGGGACCTATCTGGAAGGCACCTACAGCGAGGTGTATTCGAACGTGAGCCAGGATGTGGCAGGGCTGAAACGGCTGTTCACGCAATTCTCGTTTCCCGGCGGCATCCCGAGTCATGCTTCCGCCGAGTGTCCCGGCTCCATCCACGAGGGCGGTGAACTCGGTTATTCGTTGAGTCATGCGTTCGGCGCCGCGTTCGACAATCCAGGGCTGACCGTCGCCTGCGTGATCGGCGATGGCGAGGCGGAAACCGGCGCGCTCGCGACCTCCTGGCATTCCAATAAATTCCTCGATCCGGCGAGCGATGGCGCGGTGTTGCCGATATTGCATCTTAACGGCTACAAGATCGCGAATCCCACGATTCTGGCGCGCATTTCCAGGGAAGAGTTGGATCAGCTATTGCGCGGCTACGGGTGGACACCGCACTACGTGGAGGGCCATGAACCGGCCGTCATGCACCAGGCGATGGCGGCAGCGCTCGATACGGTGGTCGAGGAGATTCGGCACATCCAGGCGATGGCGCGTAGCAACCCGGCTGCCGAGCGCCCCCGCTGGCCGATGATCGTGCTCGCCTCGCCAAAGGGTTGGACAGGTCCGAAGGCGGTCGACGGAGTGCCGAACGAGGGGACGTTTCATGCGCATCAGGTGCCGTTGACCGATCCGCGCAAGAACCCCGAACATCTGCGGCAGCTCGAGGCGTGGCTGTCGAGCTACCGGCCTCAGGAATTGTTCGACGATGCAGGCAAGCTCGCCGCTGAACTCGCGGCACTCGCCCCCGCAGGCGAGCGCCGCATGGGGGCCAATCCGCATGCGAACGGCGGCCGCTTGTTGCGCGATTTGCGCATGCCTGACTTCACCCAATACGCGGTCGATGTGGCCAAGCCCGGCAGCGCCGGCATCGGTGATACGCGGGTGTTGGCACCGTTCCTGCGCGACGTGGCGAAACTGAATTCGACAGAGCGTAATTTTCGGATCTTCGGGCCCGACGAAACCATTTCGAACGGCCTCGAAGCGGTTTTTCAGGGTACCAACCGGCAGTGGCAGGCCGCGACCGCCGTGAATGATCAGTATCTCGCGCGGAGCGGTCAGGTGCTGGAGATGTTGAGCGAGCATCAATGCGAGGGATGGCTCGAGGGCTATTTGCTAACCGGGCGCCACGGCCTGCTCAATTGCTACGAGGCCTTCATACACATCGTCGATTCCATGTTCAATCAGCACGCCAAGTGGCTGAAGGTGACCGCCGCACTGCCGTGGCGCGTGAAGATCGCCTCGCTCAACTATTTGCTGAGCTCCCATGTCTGGCGCCAGGATCATAATGGCTTTACTCATCAGGATCCCGGTTTCCTCGATCATGTGATCAACAAGAAGGCGGCAATCGTCCGCGTGTACCTTCCGCCCGATGCCAATTGCCTGTTGTCCGTGATGGACCATTGTCTGCGCAGCCGGCATTACGTCAATGTGGTCATTGCGGGCAAACACCCGGCGCCGCAGTGGTTGTCGATGGACGCCGCGGTGCGTCACTGCACCGCGGGCATCGGCATCTGGCAATGGGCCAGCAACGACCAGGAAAGCGAACCGGATCTGGTGATGGCGTGTGCCGGCGACGTACCGACACTCGAGACGCTGGCGGCAGTGTCCATCCTGCGCGAGCATCTGCCAGGGCTCAAGGTCCGCGTGGTCAACGTGGTCGATCTAATGAAGCTCGAGCCCAACAGCGAACACCCGCACGGCTTGAGCGACCGCGACTTCGATTCGCTGTTCACCCGCGACAAGCCGGTGATCTTCGCGTTTCATGCCTATCCCTGGTTGATTCATCGTCTGACCTATCGGCGGCACAATCACGCGAACCTGCATGTTCGCGGCTACAAGGAGGAGGGCACGATCACCACGGCGTTCGACATGACGGTGCTGAACGAAATGGACCGCTTCCATCTCGTCATCGATGCCATCAACCGTCTGCCGCAGAGCGGCAGCCCGGGCATCTATCTCAAACAGAAACTGCAGGACAAATTGACGGACCACAAGCTGTACATCGATCGTCACGGCGAGGATATGCCGGAGATTCGCGACTGGACCTGGACGTGAGCGGCAAATTCCTACATTCATTGTTGCAGGCGGCCGACATGGGCTGCGGCCCGCGACCTACGGCCGGTCGATGGGTAGTGTCAATAATGAGGCATTCCCTGTCGACCCAGCATTTTGCGAGGATGTTACGATGCAAGCACATGACGCGGCGCTTGAGAAAGTATGGAGCATGATCAAAAAGCATCGCTTCGCCATGATGACTACGCAGGAATTCGGCGAGACGCTGCGCAGCCGCCCGATGACGACGATCGACCGGGATTTCGATGGCTCGTTGTGGTTTTTTGCGAAGACGGATTCGACCGCGGTGAAGTCCCTCGAGACGCATCCCCAGGTGGCGCTGTCGTACAGCGAACCCGCCGAATTCGACTTCGTCGCGGTGTCGGGTATCGCCGTGGTGGTGAGCGACGTGGACAAGAAAAAGGAGCTATGGAGGCCGTCGGTGCAGGCATGGTTCCCCGAGGGCGCCGAATCGCCGCACAATGTCCTCGTCAAAGTCGTACCGAATCACGCCGAGTATTGGGATTCGAAGAGCAACCGGCTGGTGCTGTTATTCAGCATGGCCAAGGCGCTGGCCACCGGGGTGCCCCCCAACGAGGTCGGAGAACATCGAGCCGTCACATTGCCGGCGAACTCGCCCTAGTACCGCAGTTTTAAATTCTTCAGTGACATCCCTACCGACGCAACTCAGCCGATCGCACCAGGCAGCCGGTTCGCCCTTTCCCCGAGGCGCAACCTGGGACGGGCGCGGGGTGAATTTCTCGCTGTTCTCCGAGTCCTCCGAGTGCGTCGAACTCTGTCTGTTCGATTCCAGGGGTGGGGATGAGCAGCGCATCCGCATTCGCGAACGCTCCGCGGGCGCCTGGCATGTCTACGTCCCCGGAGTCGGGCCTGGTCAGCTTTATGGCTACCGTGTGCACGGTCCTTACGATCCGGCGAAGGGCTTGCGCTTTAATGCCAACAAGCTGTTGTTGGATCCGTATGCCAAGGCGATCGGGCGGCCGCTTACCTGGGCGGACGAACTGTTCGGCTACACGGTAGGGCAGCCCAAAGGCGACCTGGTCAGCGATGACCGCGACAGCGCGCCGTTCGCGCCGTTGGCCGCGGTGATCGATCCCGCGTTCGATTGGAGTGGCGAGACGCGCCCGTCGCATCAGGCGCACTCCACCGTGATCTACGAGGCCCACGTGCGCGGCCTGACCATGCTGCATCCCGACGTACCGGAGAATCTGCGCGGCACCTATGCGGCAGTGGCTTCCGCGCCGGTCATCAGGCATCTGTTGGAGCTGGGGGTGACGGCAATCGAATTGATGCCGGTGCATTATTTCCTCGACGACCGTCATCTGCTCGACCAAAAGTTGCGTAATTATTGGGGCTACAACACGTTGGGCTTCTTCGCTCCCGAGCCCCGCTACGCGAGCCCAAGCCACGATCCGGGCGAGGTGATCCGCGAATTCAAGCAGATGGTCAAGGATCTGCACATCGCGGGGATCGAGGTGATTCTCGACGTCGTCTATAATCATACGGCGGAAGGCAACCAGTTGGGACCGACGCTGTCGTTCCGCGGGATCGACAATCTTGCCTACTATCGCGTCGTACCCGAGGACGCCCGCCATTACATGGATTACACGGGCTGCGGCAACACGCTCAATATGATGCATCCGCACGCCATTCAGCTGCTGATGGACAGCCTGCGCTATTGGGTGACGGAAATGCACGTCGACGGCTTTCGTTTCGATCTGGCCTCGGCGCTGGCCCGTGAACTCAAGGACGTGGACAAATTCGGCGCCTTCTTCGACACGATCTATCAGGACCCGATCATCGCACCCAGGAAGTTGATCGCCGAGCCATGGGATCTCGGCGACGGCGGCTATCAGGTCGGCAATTTCCCGCTGGGCTGGATGGAATGGAACGGTAAGTATCGCGACACCGTGCGCCGCTTCTGGAAGGGCGACATGGGTCTGCATTCGGAGATTGCCACCCGGCTCGCGGGCAGCGCGGATCTCTACGAGACCACGCGCCGGCCGCCCTCCGCCAGCATCAATTTCGTCACCGCGCACGATGGCTTTACGCTGCAAGACCTGGTGAGCTACGAGCAGAAGCACAACGAGGCGAATGGCGAGGACAATCGCGACGGTGCCGACGACAACCACACCTGGAATTGCGGCGTCGAAGGACCGACCGACGATCCCGACATCGTGGAACTGCGTGAGCGGCAGAAACGCAATCTGTGGTGCGCGCTGATGCTCGCCCAGGGCGTACCCATGATTTCCGGCGGCGATGAACTCAGCCGCACCCAGGCAGGCAACAACAACGGCTATTGCCAGGATTCGACGCTTTCCTGGAACGACTGGAATTTGGACGTCCGCGGTAAGGCGTTCCTCGGTTTTGCCTGCCGCGTCAATCAATACCGGAAACAGCATCCGAATTTCCACCGCTATGCCTTTTACGACAACGATCCGGAGGCGATGAATCCCGACAAGAACATCGTCTGGTTCCGCGCGGACGGCAAGCGCATGGGGCCCAAGGACTGGGACGACGGCGGGTGGATGCGCACGCTCGGCATGTTCTTGAACGGCATGGCACCCGAGATCCGCGACAGCGAAGGGCGCTGTGCCTACGACAAGGATTTTTTGCTGCTGCTCAATGCTTATCACGAGCCGGTCGCGTTCCGTATTTCTTATGAGCTCTACCATACCGGCTGGAAGATCGCCTTCGATACGGCACGACCGGAGCTGCCTATCGAACGCGAAGCCGTCAAGCGCAACCGCATAGTCGACATGGCGCCGCGCTCCTTCGTGCTGCTGAGTCATGAACGTCACGAGCGTCATGAGCGCCGTTAGCGGAAATTGGGTTGCAACCTATCGGTTGCAGCTGCGCAAGGAATTTCCGCTCGATGCGGCCGCGGCGATTCTGCCGTATCTTGCGGACCTCGGGATCAGCCATGTGTATCTATCCCCGTGCCTGCAGGCGGCGCCCGGCAGCCAGCATGGCTACGACGTCGCGGACCCCAGCCGCATCAGCGATGATTTAGGTGGCGAGGCGGCGTGGGAGCGCTTCGTTGCGGCCGCGCATGGGCTCAATCTCAAGATCTTGCTCGACATTGTGCCGAATCACATGTCGGCCTCGCGCTTCAATCCGTGGTGGGACGACGTGCTCACGCATGGTCCGTTCAGCCCGTTTGCCGGCTTCTTCGACATCCGGGTGCCGCCAGGCACGCCGTTTCGCGTGCACGTGTGCACCCTCGCGCGCGCCTCCGGCGAGGTGCTGGAGGCCGGTGAACTTTGCGTCGAGCTCGAGGATGGACGGCCGCGCTTCAAGCATTTCGACAATAGCTGGCCACTTTGCCCCGCGTCATGGGGCGAACTGCTGTCCGACCCGTGCTTTGTCGAACTCGAGCGATTGGCGGCCTGCAAGGCGCCTGGAGAAGCCGATATCGCCGCGTACCAGCGTCACGCGGCGAGCGCCGAGGAAGCGCTCGCGCGGGCGCACAAGGATGGTCGGCTGCAGCGCGCCGTCTCAAGCCTCGGCAAGGATGCGGACCGTCTCGATGCCATTCTGCGAAAGCAATATTTCGTGCTGCATGGCTGGAAGCTCGCGGGCGAGCTCACCAACTATCGGCGCTTCTTCGACGTCGATTCGCTGGTGGGCATCCGCACGGAACTGCCCGAGGTGATGGGGGCGACCCACGAGCGCATCAAAACCATGGTGTCGCGCGGCGAGTTGGACGGGCTGCGCATCGATCATCCCGATGGTCTGCGCGACCCCTTGAGCTATTTCCAGCGACTGCGTGAGCTGTTGCCCGACGGACGGGTGTATGTCGAGAAGATTCTCGATAACGACGAGCATCTCATGGAGGACTGGCCGATCGACGGCACCGTGGGCTACGATTTTCTCGCCAAGGTCAACCGCCTGTGGATGGATGACCAGCGCATCGATGCGCTCACCGCGACGTATTCGGACTTCACCGGGCATACCGTCAATTTCGCCAAACTGGTGCGTCTCAAGAAACGCGAGATCATCGAGTCGACGTTTTCCGCCGACCTCGAGCGTCTGGCCGAGGCCGCGCTCGCGTGCGCCCATTCACGCTGGCGTACTCGAGATTTGAGCCCGCGGCATTTGCACGAGGCGCTCGCCAAGATCACGGTGGCAC
>Ga0116230_10004456_pt1 | contig 13724 bp, 8 predicted proteins | sample S1TSphfallax_3_FD_88678 | JGI IMG/M metagenome (GOLD analysis project Ga0116230, IMG submission 88678) | Host-associated microbial communities from peat moss isolated from Minnesota, USA - S1T2_Fd - Sphagnum fallax MG | ecosystem: Host-associated > Plants > Peat moss > Unclassified | place: USA...
GCAATGGCACTAGGTTGGAGTGTTCATGACTACTTATCATGAGGTCAAAACATCTCTTTTTGCTGTGTGCAACAGTTTTCAGGCGCAACAACTTTTTATTGGACTTCTGCATCTTTACAGAGAAAAATCATGTTGCCCCATATCATCATTCAACTCATGTGAAGAAGGTAGCAAAAGGGTGAAGACCAGTTAAAGCCAGGAAAATTGTGTTTGCCATATGACTACCATCTGTCCCATTTTGTGTGTGCCTCTCTCTCTCCCGCGCCCATTTTCATGAGTTGCTAGAGAGTAAACGACAAGCTTGGCACACTTGATTATAATGAAACGCTTTATGCACACAGCTGGGCCAAAAACAAAAAGAATTGGTAGCCAAAAAAAGTGGCATAGATATTTCACATAATTTAACTTTTTCACACACAAAAGTATTTTGATAGAAATTTTTATTCTTTTTTTTGAGGGCATATTTTATGGATGAAATCCACAGTTTTAGGATAATATGGGAATTAACGTCATTGGGGGACGTACTCGAAAGGGTGCAGTAATAGGGCCCTTAAAAAAGTACAATTGAATAAATGATTGAAAATTTCAAGTCATCTATTGAATTTGACAAAGTTATGGTCATCTTAGTGATCTTGATTTAGATATTTAATAAAAAAATTTAAAGTATAATAATTTATGATTAATATGATATTTTAAATTGATTTCAGTCTAACTTCAAACTAATTTCAACTCAATTTTACCTACATTTGATTGAAAATTTTCATGTGATATATTTGATTTGTCTAAGCCACAATCATCTGTGAGCTCCATGGCAGTTTGTTCTTGATTCATATGTAAAATCTTGACCAAATTTTAAATTCAATTGAATTTTAATGAAACTACGTCTTAAGGCCAAGTCAAACATGTATTCACATCTTTCATGTCATTTCATTCATAACCCTCCCTGTATATGTGGGTTCCAATATTATGCACTTGAAATATTGTCATTTTGCCCAAAAGTAAATGTCGTGGGTTAAAGGTTATGCTAATTGCAACTGGCCAGAACCTTGCAGGGGACATTTGCAGGAAGTTCACATATAATTAAAGAGGAAGATGATAGTCACTGTGATAACTTTCTGGGACTGATGATTAAAATTCAGTCCTGCTTCTATTCAATTCAACTGAGAGAAGTGAAATAAATTTTCTTGTAAGAGTAAGTTGATTCCCAGCCCCCCAAAAAACAACAATATTTTAGAAGTTTTCAGTTTGGGGTCAATATGGCAGTAGAAGTGAAACAATATTTCTGGTCAGAGTACCTAGTATCATTGACAGACCCCAGAAAACAACAAAAATTTAAATCATTCAGCTTTGACTCATTTTGGAAGTCTATTCATTCAAATGCACAAAAGGGGCTTGTTGAACTTGTAAGCAATTATTGGCAATGAGCCTGAGATTGACCACAGCTTTTGGATGTGTGCAAAGAAACAATTCCATACATTGGAAGCCTTCAAAAGAAAGCCTAGATGCACTTAAGCACCAATTTGGTGCCTCTGTGTGATGTTGCAAGTGCAATTGGGTCATCATATTTGTTCCGTTGTGCCAATTAGGGGACTTAGAGTGTATTTGGCAACTAGGGCATAAGGCAATCAATTTTACCAGCTGAAAGCTTGTCACAATGTCTACTGGATCCCTTAGGCTGCTTGCTAGGTATGTCCTTTCCAAATTGACAATTTGTTAGCAGCCATAGAAAAAGGCGATATGGTTTTTTTCCCAAGGTTCTAATTACCCCAGGATCCCATACGGCCATGTTCTAACTCCAGGATACCATATCAGCCCTGGCATAGAGATGATTCCAACCTCAACCCCACTTGCAAGTGGGTGATAATAATGATGATTTCAATCTAGGCCCACTTGCAAATGTAGCCATGAGTTCCAATCCAACCCACTTGCAGGAGCTATTGGCTTGATGCTATTTGGTCCAATAAGCTACATGGAGTGTGGTGAGTCGCAACATTCAAAATTTGGGGTTTTTTGGACATGAGTGGGGCCTTTGGTGTACCAGTGGCCGAAATATTTTGTGCCAAATTTCGATCTACCTGACACCACTTTTTAATTATTAAAAAAATCTATCCCAAGATTTTTTTTAGATGCCTTTTAGTTGCCACATTTTGAGAAGAAAAACCTGGAAGTTGTCATATTTAGACACTGTTGGAGGTTGCTGAAACATAAGAGGATTCTAGAAATTGTATACTGTCCTATCTAACCTGTAGCCAGATTTGGCTCTTTCCTTTTGTAGATGGTTACCACTTGTGGCATCACAAAATTGTTGGAAAAAAAAAACCTTAGGTACCATTGCTTAAAAAAATAAAAAAATAAAAATAGTGATGTAGCTTTAGTGGCGATTGTCCATAAGACAATTTATCCAAATCTGGCTCTAAAAAATATATGGAAGTTTAAAAAAATCTAGAATATGAGAATCTAGGAATATTAATTTGAAAACTTAAAAAAAATTGACCAGAAAAGGCTTATTTTTGGGCCAATTTATGAAAAACATTGCCAGCAGGTGGGGACCCACCATTGAGTGTCATGTTAGTTTGGTTGAAATTGCCAGTTGCTCGCAATATGAGCTCCCATCTAAGGTACTTTGTGTGCTGCCACAAAGACCAAAGAGTGAAGACAGATTTATGTCAAGTCATAGCTATTACAGTGTCTTGTCTCTCAGCCTGTTGTCCAACTGACCACAGGCACAACATAGGACACAACTCAACACACAACAGCAGCACTGCAGGTGTATAAAATTAACATTTTACTGGATTATGTAACCCTGCACCTACCAGTGCACCATCCATTGAAACCTGTCATGACTCCCTTGTGGATGAACGACAACACAACTGAGTTACCAAGCCTTGCTGCCTTGGTAACCTATCCTGTAAATCAACCCTACTACTTCCAACTTGCACTGCCTAGCTAATTCCCCAAGTAAGCAGGTTAGTATCATAAGTAAGTAGGTACAACTTATAAGTGGTTACTATGTAGGTAGGTAAGTAGATAAGACATTTGGTGGCTACGAGATATTGTACATAGCTAACCACCATAGTTAGCTATGGGACAAGGATACAATGAAAAAGTGTTTCCTGTCCACATACAATCCATCCTGCATGGTCAGGTGGTGAGTGCTGCTTCCCTCTGACCCCTGGGTATAAACTAGGTACCATTTTACTGCAACAGGTAGAAAGTGGGATTGTTTGTGTGTGTGCTCCTGGTTGTGGGCTTGTGTTGCAGTTGCAGAGAATCTTCGACAAGCTTCATAAACAAACTTTTCTTTAGAACTTTTCTTTGCAGGGGTTGGGAATGGGGAATTCAGTTTGACAATAATTTGTTCAAAGCAGGTCTGCAACAGAGCCGGCAGGCACCCATTCCAAAACAACTGCTGATAACTTTATGTTCCAACCCTTTGCAAACAAGTGTTCAGTTATTCAACCTGTTTGGCTTCCTTTTGGGGAGGAAGCACCAGGCACTTTGAAAATAAGTCCTCCTCCTCCCCAGGCCCCACCATCACACTCTTGCATCTGTGTTAAAAATTTGTTCCTGTGATATAGAAGTTAGGGTCATCACTTACACCTGATGATACCATAGATGGAAGTTGATAAATCAAGGGCCCGTGCTATTCTTCAGGGTTTAACCCTTTCTGTTTTCCACCTTGTATATAACAGAGGAATACCCTCATTGTCTATGTGTTAACCCCTGATTGTCACAGTGGACCAATATGGTCTGCTTTTTAGTGTATTTTGATCTTTCTCTGACATATATAGGGGTTAAGCTTGACAAAGACTTTTATTTAGTCTTTTGAGTTGCTGTTCTCTACTGATTGTGTGTTGTGCATTAGTAAATTGGAAGCCCAGAAACATGAATTTGTTTTTGGAACCTTGTTCACATTGAATTGAGTTCTATCAATAAATAAACCATTAACAAATATTATTGTTTTGCAATAAATATTAGGATGGGCATCATTTTTCACATGCACAATTTTTTAATGTGTGTGTAAAGAGCATGAATGTGTGTGGAGTATTGCTTGTGAGCCCAAATCATCATGTGTACTTCATTGTTTGTAAAGCCTCCAGAAATGTTATATTCTAGGTTGCTCTTAGATTATCATCCTTTTGAACTGACAGACTCAGTGATGTTTTTTGGTGAATTGTCTCCATTTTGTGAAAAAAAATTCAAAAAAAAATAATTCTGTAATACATTCCCTGTGTTTCAAAAAAAATCGCCCAATTTTTTTTTCAAAATTCCAAAAATTGCCAACAATCTGATCAGGTTCTTCAGATTTTATATTTTTCATATTTTTGAATATTGTCAAACTCGGCTAAATATACTTGTGGACTATTGCCACTTGAGCTTGTCACACAATTGCAGAGACCCTGATTTAGTCTAATAAGCATGGGATATTTATAACATTTTAGAAGCAAAATTTTAATGAATTTTGAGGTTTTTACTGTGGTACAGGTATAAGTGATGGTTAACCCAAGGTCAGGTTTTGGAAGCACGGACAAAATGGCAGCATGTGAAAATTTGGGTTTCTAACCTTTTTAAGGGGGGAGGAGAAGAGGCCTAAAAACCCACGAAGTTCCCCAGCCTGACTGGCCAGATTTCAATCCCTTGTCCTCACACCAAGACAACATGTACATTGCTCTCCAACCCATCAAAGACTAAAGAGGACAAAGGAAAACAACCAAAAAGAAACTGCCAAAAACATGGGAATAAAAAGTTTTTGTGAATAGAATCTGTCTGTCCCACCTTCCAGAAATTGGTAAGCCAATAAGTGCATTGCTGATCTTCAGGTGTGAATCTGAAGGATGCTTGCCTTCCTGAGCTGAACAAAAGAAATATAATAACCTACATAATCCTCACAATTCAAACCCCTACCACATGCCTAGGCCCAAAATGGTTTAAAAAATGGCCCAATATGGAAAACTCTGAGCAACCAATGAGATCAGGCAGCATGCACCGAAGAGGCCCACTTCTCTTTAAAGATCTTTGTTTTCCGTGAATGTGTTACGTATGGTTCTCATTGTGTTCCCACCAAGTTCTTGATATGTTCATAACGGTGCTCCAATACCAATGTTCTGCAATTTGTTCCCAATGAGATACCCACACTTTATCCCATATCTTTTGCCTGAAGTTCTTCTCTTGTAATCCATATAAACAGGGCAAAGCGAACTAAATCACTTATTTTGGGTCAAGGTGATTAAACGAAGGCAACCAGAATGTAATCCATATAAACAGGGCAAAGCGAACTAAATCACTTATTTTGGGTCAAGGTGATTAAACGAAGGCAACCTGAATGTAATCCATATAAACAGGGCAAAGCGAACTAAATCTACTTATTTTGGGTCAAGGTGATTAAACGAAGGCAACCTTCAGGCTGCTCTTCTCCTCCCCCCTTAAAGTTTAGACTTCAGACCTCAAATCCTAAAGTACCCGGCCTCCTTGGGGGACCCTCCCTCCTTATTGAACTCCCAATATTTACTGGGCATTTGTACCCACCCACCAGGGGGGATGAGATTGAAATCCAAGACCCCCGCATTTTAATCTGTAGTCAACTTATCCAAGTACCCTAGTTCCATCTTGTAATAGCAAAAGCCATGACCAAATGACAGCTCCAGATAGCTAGGTAGCTAGCTGAGAACATGGCCAACTGTGAACTTTAGTGTAGGGTAATTCCCGAGGAGTGGGTACTCCCTGGGAGTACCCAAAATAACCGAGGATCCCTCCAAGGGCAGTTATTTTGGGGACTCTGCACTCCTGGGGAGCTTCCCAAACGAAAGCCCGTGAATGGATGGCTGTCTGCAAACTGTTGATGAAGCTGTGCTGAAACTGATGAAGCCACAATCAACTCCCACAACGCTCAATGAAATTGTGAAACTCCCTCCTGCTTCTGGGAGGGAAATTTGCTTCATAAAACTTGCAGCTAGTGTGAGAAAACCGGGCCAGGGCTTTACACTATCTCAGAACTTGGCTAACCAGGAACTTTAGCTATCTGACAAGTTACAATTTTTTCTTGGGCAAGTCTCTGATGTAGCCAAAGCAGCAATCATCCATAAGAAGATTTAGCCAAATTTGGCTACAAATGATATTTGGAAAGTAGATAATTAAACATCTCTCTACATTTTTGGCTACAAAGTACTTTAAAGCATGCATTAAAATATGGCTTTTTTTTTTCTTTTTTGAATTCTGGCAATTGAAAAATCCCCAAAAACTCACTTCATTTACACAGTTAAAATTCTAGTTGCACTTTTTGGCGAAAATTCACCAGTGAAAGAAATGCTGCCAGAAACTTTTGGCTAAATCAAAACTTTTGCTATCTGGGAACTTCAACTATCCAAGAACTTTAGCTAGATCCATTGATAACTTGGGTAACTGGAAACTTTTTCTAGCCACTAAACAGCCAGAGTAAACCAGCACCCACCAGTCCACCATCCACTGGATGCCCATTATGGCTCAGTTGTGGATGAACATCAACTGAGTTAATATCTGGTTTCACCTTGGTTACCTATTCTGTAAGAAATGGGTTTTACACATAGGTAGATAGGTACCAAAAAAAGGTATTTCTGAGGTAAATGGATGGTCTATACATAGGTATGGGCTGTCTTTACTACTTACCTACCAACAGCCTACTCGTAGTTTGTTAGTCAGTATGTAGTAGAAAAAAGCAACTGATCGAAACACCATGGTTAGATAACGAACTGGAATCCAACAGAAAACTGTTTCTTGATCACTCACCATCCATCATCCATCATGGTACATTCATGGGCGCTGGCTCACTTTGGCTGGCTAACTCCAGGAACTTTTGGTTTTCGGGAACGTTGGCTACACGGGAACAAAGAAGTGGAAGAGCCGGGGGGAGACAAGACGGCCCTTTCGAGGAAAGTGGGTGCCGGGAGCGTTGTTTCTTGCAGCCGCGAGAGAGAAAGAGAGATAGGGATCCGGATGCGCAGCAGCAGTATGATCGCGGCGCTGTAATCTGCCTGTCTTTTTGGTTTTCCCATGGCAGCAGGGGCTGAACGCCATGTGGGTTTCGGATGGCGTCTTCGGATTGGGATAACTTGATGACGATTTTGGGGTTTCGGGTGAGAAGGGCATCATCAGCTGTGATCTGTATCTAGTCAAGGAACCTGGGAAACTTCGGGAAGCAAAATCTTTTCTGCACAAGCATTTGATTATGGCTGCTGCTGCCGTTGTCCGTTGTGCACTCATAGAGTGTTTTTCGCGTCGGGGATCGATCGTAGTGAAACAAAACTTGACGGTAGATAGCATTGTTTAGCGCCTGGTTGGTTGGTTGGTTTGTCCATGGTGGTGGTGGTGGTGGTGACGACCGTGGGCTAGCTATTAGGTTTTTTGATGTCCAGACTTCAGCGGCGGGTCGTCTGGGACACGGATCTACTTGCCCGCGGATATCCGTTTGCAAAGCCAGGGTTTCCAGTGGTCGACTTGCACTGCTTTCTTTCTCTTTCTCTCAACCTGCTGCCGACTGCTTCAGGGTTTGTTGCCTGGCTGCGGCGGCGTTGCTTGTTGACTAATTTCTTTAGCATCAAAACGTCCATGCTTGTTGCAGCAGCCAGACAGGTGTTTGTCCTACTTTTAGTGTGAACAAAAGAATACATGGCTTCCAAGTCTGGGTACTGGATGATCGGTTGTGTCCACCATGGTTTTTCTCTTTCTAAGTTTCCAAACAGGATCATACCGATCTCGTCTTCCATTCAATGGATGGAGTGTAATTGAATCTGTGTTACAAGGACGTGCATTCTAGAATTTCCTTGGGTTCTGGTCTATGGGTACTCGTCGTTCGGCGCTGGATGCAGTTTATCTCACTCGGACCCATGATCTATGTGGAGGTCTGCAGGATCGTGCCGTACCTTTCTGGCAAGATTTCTTCAAGCTGCTGGCTGGTTCATCTTCCTTGTGCCTGCAGGTGCAAACTTTGGCGGTGGTATAGTTTCGGATCATGTTGTCTTTGACCGGATCGTATAGTCTAGGCTTTGTGTAACTGATCATGATCTCTATCGTCGATCATGTGCAAGGGAATGTTAAGAGGAGGGGAGCTGAAGTCCTGCAACGTGACGACGCTGCCTGGCGAGGGTTTTTTGTTGTGAAAGAGAGGAGAAATGATGTGCAGAGGGTTTCTTGTTGTGAAAGACAGGAGAAATTATCTGATCTGCAAAAGGATTCAAGTGTGACTACGGAATTTCTAGAGTAGCTAGACGCCAGTTTTTGTATACCTTCACCATTGAATACCACGGCACAGTCGCGTCAACGTCCTGCACGTTATATGGCGTCGTCTTCCAGCTCTCCCTGTGCGGCATGCAAGTTTTTGAGGAGAAAGTGCACGGCGGAATGCGTGTTTGCGCCATACTTTCCACCCGACCAGCCTCACAAATTTGCCAATGTGCACAAGATTTTTGGAGCTAGCAACATCACCAAACTACTCAACGAGCTCCCTCAGCATCAGCGGGAGGATGCCGTGAATTCTCTGGCATATGAGGCAGATGCACGAGTCAAAGACCCCGTGTATGGATGTGTGGGAGCCATTTCATTATTGCAAAGGCAGGTTGTGCAACTGCAAAATGAGCTAGCAATCGCGCATTCAGACCTGGCCGGGTATGCTGGTGCCAGGATGGTAATAGGAGGTCCAGCTTCTGGCTCACAAGCTCATGGAGGCGCAGCAGCAGCTGGCGGACCTTCTTCGTCTTCGGCTTCCTTGGGCATTGGAATGGGGTTACCCGGAACAGCTCAATCTGGTGGTCGGGAACAGCACCAGATTTTGACTAGAGAGCAGCTCAGTGGTCTTGCAAGAGATCAGCCACCACAGCAGCTGACGAGAGAACAGATCATGGAGCTTGCTAGAGTCGGAGGAGGTTCTTACGAGGCTGGTTTGGCTGCACTCGGATTGAGTGGAGCTCTCACCGCGGATCCCTTAGGATCAGGACAGTATTCATCAAGTCGAACCACAGGAGGCGAGAGTCACGGCAGCGGGCGTCATGGCGATCGTACTGCAGGACTAGGACACATGCAGCAGTCTCGCGGCTCATGATCGATCTACGTTGCGCTTTTCGGTAGTTCCTATATTTTCTCATGCAGCTTTACATGATGATGTCGTTTGAGTGTTCGCGAGTCGTTCAGCACTGTTTCTTTCTGATCACCGACCTCTTGTGTAATATATATATATACTGATGCTGTCGAAATCCTCGGCGAAGGCGATTTGAGACCTCAAGGCCTGCGTCTTCTGAAACCTCCGGATAGAGGTTTTGTGTGCAGTGCAAGCTGTTGTTGTGAGAATGGAATCGAACTGGTATGCAGCTGCGAGGAACTCCCCATGAATTGAGATCAAGGATTGTCGACTAAGTGACACCTGTGAACTCAAGCGGGATACTTCGCTCGTGACACTAGCTGGCACCAGCAAATGAATTGTCGATCATGATGAGTACGCTTCAGACACAGCTAGCTTGTGGGTGTCCAGGGTTTTTGTTTGAGCCGGACAAACGCATGATCAAGATTGCTCATGATGAGTTGCAACAAATCAGAGTAAAAACTACGTTGAACATATATAGTTCCGGACTTTCCCGGATCGTATTGGAGTGATTCAGAACGCTTGTAGACAACTGTAGGGCATTTGCAGGATTGTAAGAGAGGACTTAGGGTCGTGATCTGCTCGTTGATGCTCGCGGGTTGCTAGAGCTGCTTGCTTTTTTTCGTGAGATCTCTTAGAATAGGTTATCAGCTAGCGAGAACTCCACCACAAGTGAGAGTTGGTTGTGTCCCGTAGACATCCTGTTGGAGATCGATCTTACATCCTGGGTTGATTGCCTGGGTCATGTTTTCAGCATGCTTTTTACTGATCTGTGCCTTTGCAAGCATGGGAATTCTAAGGGGCGATGCTCATCGGAGTTCTGCCCCATTTTTGCTCTTTTCTCAGTGTGTATTGATCCTGTTATACGCATGGACTTTCGTTCCCGGCCAGAATCTTCCGACGTCATGTGTATGGGAGAGCAGAGAAGGCCGGGAACACAATCTTCTTCATCTTGGCCGCACTAGTACATAATCCACTGGAAGCTAAAAACATTGTCGAATTTCTAACAACGAAAGAATTTGCATGCTCTGAAGTTGAGCTTCTTGACTCATGTTGGAATATGTCAACGACTGGCTGGCTGGCTGGCTGGCTGATGAGTCGCTCTGCTGGCAGTAACTTCGATCATTTCTGACAGTACTGCCATCAATTGATCATCTCTCTCCATTAGTTCTGTGCTGCAGCTGGTTCGTTGCTGCCTTGACTATAAACACTTTCCAAGCTGCAAGTTTTATAATCCAGAGATCCATTAAAAGCAGATTCTGTTAATTCTGCCAGAAGAACCTCTACAATTAGAGAAGCTGTACAAACACGAGGGAAGGGAAGAGACAATTTCAAATGAAATGTATCTACGTTTCCATCTTGCTGTTCAAATTCTTTCTTGTTTCTTCTAATGTAAGTACCCAGTACTGGAGTGTATCTCATCATGAAATTGCTGCCATATTAATTAGATCACTAAAGAAACGGTAATCCGGCAAAGGTATAACATGAAACGCGGCTGGGTCGCATAATGGCTCTGCCCTTTAAATGACATCCATAAGGATATTGATGATAAATATTCAACATGCTAAATTGGAAACAAATGGTGGTTAGCATGGTGAAGCCTCTGAAGTGAATCCTTCCCTTTGGCAGCTGGAAATGTTTCTATAGTGGGACTCCGCATGTCCCAAGATATATTGTAGGGATACCAAATTTTGTTCCAAGACCCATTTCTGGCTGCATTACAATATTGTCTCTACCCTGAAGAGCACATCCAATAAACTAGATCACTTTTCTACTTGCAGGGGTGCAGAGATCAAAGCTGAGAACAACGACTTCAGAGTGTGCAGCTAATTTTAAAGGAAAGTCGCACCAAAGCTGCTTCCTTCTCACAGACCCACCCAAAACATGAAAGAAAAATGAAAAACACAAAAAAAAGCATGTTGTAAATTTTTATTTTACTTTTTTGAATCACAACAGCAGACCTGATCTGACAAGCAGTTGGCACCCCCAATTCAAAAGCTTAGTGGCAGAGGGCAGGCAGGGATTTCACCTGCACAGCAGTGGGTTTGAACCCAGAAACTGTTTTGAGGTCCCAGGGTCCCAGACAAGGGCTATACCGCTGAGCCATCATCCCTGAGGTCCAAAAAAAACCCCAATGTTTGCTGGACGTAAAGTTTGTCGGTCTAGCTACGACCGAGATCATGGGTATCATCATCATCATCAAAGGCTCCAAAGTAACTAGTATCATGTGCATGCATGCAGCTAGCGAGTGATCTGCACTTGTAAACGATGATATCCAGAAAGAAAATCTAGCTGTTGTTCAATGAGATCGATATTGTCGACTAAGGAAATCACCTACTTGATCAGCGCGATAGTACTAGACTATTAGTTGCAGATGGTCATCAGATCTTTAGATGCAGATCATGCAGATTTGGCTATCCCAGCTGAAATTTACTTCAAAAATTAACTTATAATTCCGTTGCTTCTGCTGCTGCTTCTGCTGCACACCATGCATGTTCAAGCATAATATTATTCAAGCTTTAAAACAGATCCTAGTAAATTCTACTGATTGGACTGGTGAGTACTGCTGCTGCTACTATAAGTGATGCTGCTGCTCATCAAAATCCCATCAACCCAAATTTAGGTCCTCATCAGTGGAGTTCTTTAACCTGGAATTTATTATTAAGGATATACCTTAAGGTGTAATTCACATCCCTAGGTGAGATCTAAATCATTACATTTTACAGATCTAGATGACTTAATTAGATCAGTAGTTTTTGTAATTTTCTTAAACTGGAATTCGTATTAATAAGCAGATTCTTCATATTTAGGTAGATGAATAATTAACATTAGTAATTTCCTTATTTATGGGAATCTATATATTGAGATATAGGTGTAACTTGGGTGAAAATACAGCAACAGGAACCACCCAGTCCAAGGCCATATTAAGTGTTTGTTTTTACCAAAGCAGTCACGGAGCTTCCATGATGTATCAAACAGTTTCTTTCAATAGGTTCAAGCATGATTGGGGTATCCCAAATTTGAAACACAAAACTGATTCAAAACTTCTCAAACTTACCTTTTCCTTCACAAAACCTAAGATTTAGATCTTCAATTTCTTTCTTTTTTATCATGTCAAATCATTTCTTTTAAAAAAAAAATTATGCACGCATATAAGGGGTTTTTTTTTTTCACTTATAAAAATAAGAATAATATAATTTATTCAATATAGCCCATGTTCTATAATGATAAAAAATTCTCAAGATTTTCACTTTTGAAACCTTGTATATTGTCATAAGGCACTCTAGGTTCTTCTCACACGAATGTTTTGTACTCATTAATGCTTAAGCTATTTGTGAGAAAATAATTCTAGTGACACAGGAACTGGTTGATATAAGGTTTTTTGAAAAAGTTACGTATGTCACTTCTACATGTATGACCATTCTAGTCATATGGTTGTCCTTATCAAACAATTCTATCCATAATGTAGTCAATAGTTACAACTAATTATAGACATTTTTTTGACAATTTTTTCCTTAATGCTTGGGTCCAACCACATTATAAAAAGCCACGCATGCCCCCTTACACCACTACTTTTTTGTTGTTTTTTTGAAAAAAATAAAAAAAAATTCTTAATACGTTTTTTAAGAAAACACTAGATTTTTTTAAAAATATTTTGATGGGTGTATTCATGATTGGGGTACCATAGGATGCAAATTCTTTAAGGTGTACTAAATTCTTGTCATAACATCACCTTTTTCTATCTTTTTTACTTAGTCTTTTTTTACCATGTAAAAACACATTTATGGATGATTATGATGGAATCTAAAATTGTAATAGGTTAAAATATAATCATTTTGAAAATTTTGACAACTTTTGATTCATTATTTTTCATGGGGATCAAAATATAGGGTAAAAAAGGATTGCAATAAGGACTAGGCCCTTTTCATCATGTGTGGTACACCTTAAAAGATTTTCACCCCGAAAAGGAATGACTTATATTTAAAGGACTGCAAAAAACATCTTTGGATTTTTTTTATCTTACATTATTATAGTTATAATAAATTGTTGTATGCCAATCTAGATAAAATGATGTCTTGTTAAATTAATAAAAATATTTGGATACTATGGAATGTAATTTTGAGCCCTATAAATTAACTATATCAAACATGTAAATTACAATTTTTTAAAAATGAATCAAAAGGAATGTATAAAGTCATACAATTGATTTCAAATTTTTTGTCCAACAGAAATTTCCCTCTTTTATGAAAATATATATTCATTATATGAATTTGATGAAAAACTAAATTATAAAAAAACTTCAAAGTTTTTTAATTTTGAAGGAAAGGGCTGTAAGGAAAAGGATTTTTTTAAAAAACCATTTGACAAAACAATTGTGTTCAAAGGGGTCACAATGTTTAGCTTAAGGTGTAGGTCACATGTGCAAGAAAAAATCTTGCCAAAAAACATGTTTGGTTGTCCATTGAAATTCATTTTTGGAATTTTTAGGAATTTCTATTTATTTAGCTATAAACCAAAATATTCATACACAATTATGTATGAATGTGAAAACTCACTAGCGCCACATGAATTATCTTAAATTGGATTCTTCAATTATTTTCACTTAAATTTGTTTCAA
>Ga0116230_10004457_pt1 | contig 13724 bp, 10 predicted proteins | sample S1TSphfallax_3_FD_88678 | JGI IMG/M metagenome (GOLD analysis project Ga0116230, IMG submission 88678) | Host-associated microbial communities from peat moss isolated from Minnesota, USA - S1T2_Fd - Sphagnum fallax MG | ecosystem: Host-associated > Plants > Peat moss > Unclassified | place...
ATCCCGGTCGGCACAAAAGCCGGCGCCAGCACCGTCACCCCGATATTCGCGTTCACCACCCGCAGATCCTGGTACAAAGTCTCCGAGAGCGTGACCACGCTATGCTTGCTCACATTATAAACCCCCATCAACTGGGCCGAGAGCAAGCCGGCGACCGAGGCGGTGTTCACGATATGGCACTCATCGCCCTGCGCGATCATGCGCGGCGTGAACAGCCGCACGCCGTGGATCACGCTCCACACATTCACCCCCAGCACCCATTCCCAATCCGCGACGGTATTTTCCCAAATCAACCCGCCCGCACCCACGCCCGCATTGTTGAACAGCAAATGCACGGCACCGAACCGCGCATAGGCGGCCTCGGCCAGCAGCTCCATCTGGTCGGCCTTCGCCACGTCCACCCGCAGCGCCAGCACCTCCGAATCCTTCAACTCCTCCGCAATCGCGTCCAGCGCGTCCTGCTGGATATCCACCAGCACCAGCTTCATGCCGCGCTTCGCGCCAATCCGCGCGAATTCCCGCCCGAACCCGCTGCCCGCCCCGGTGATGACCGCGACCTTGCCGGCAAATTCCTTCATGGCGTCACCACGATTTTGCCGGTCACTTTCCGCGCCGCCATATCCTCGAGTGCCGCCCGCACCTCATCCAGCCTATAGGTCTTGGAGATCAACGGCTTGATCTTCCCCTCCTTCATCCAGCCCAGCATCTCCACAATGCCCTTCTCATGGTTGGCCGGCTCCCGCCTGGCAAAATCGCCCCAGAACACCCCCACCAGCGAGGCGCCTTTCAGCAGCGTCAAATTCAACGGAATCGCCGGGATCGTCCCATCCGCGAAGCCGATCACCAGATGCCGCCCCCGCCAGCCGATCGAGCGGAATGCGGGCTCGGAATATTTGCCTCCCACCGGGTCGTAAATCACGTCCGGCCCGGCGCCGCAGGTGCGTTTAATCCCGGCCCGCAGCTCCTCGGTGGAATAATTAATCGTCTCATCCGCGCCATGCGCCTTCGCCAGCGCGCATTTCTCATCCGTCGAGGCCGCCGCCACCACCCGCGCGCCGATCGCCTTGCCGATCTCCACCGCCGCCAGCCCAACCCCGCCGGCCGCCCCCAGCACCAGCATGGTCTCGGTGGGCAGCAGCGCCGCCCGGTCCCGCACCGCGTGCCAGGACGTGCCATAGGCCAGCACAAACGCCGCCGCGATTTCCTCCGAAAGTCCCGGCGGCAGCTTCATGCATTTGGCCGCCTCCACCGCGATCTGCTCGGCGAAGCCGCCGGTGGTGCACAACGCCGCCACCCGGTCACCGGGCTTCAAATGCGTCACCCCGTCGCCCACCGCCAGCACGGTGCCCGCAATCTCAGCACCCGGCGTAAACGGCAGCGCCGGCTGCACCTGATATTTTTTTTGAATGATCAGCACGTCCGGGAAATTCACCCCGGCCGCCGCCACCTTCACCACCACCTGGCCGGGCCCCGCCACCGGGTCCGGCACCTCCAACACCCGCAGCAACTCCGGCCCGCCCCAAGCCTCACAAACCACAGCCCGCATCGCGCCGCTCCCCCAATTATTTAAAAGTTTTTTGGCGCCGCTTTTTTTCAAAAAAGCGGCCGCTTACTTGCCTTAAATCGCCATTCCCGGCTGGCTCAGCCCGTCCGCCACCATCACCTGGCCCCATCCCCCGGTGCGGTTCGCATCGGTATTGCGCAGGCTGGCTTTCTCCATCCGCGCCAGTTGGTCGCGGTGCACCTCATCCGGCCCGTCCGCAAAGCGCAGGGTCCGCTGGTGCACATAGGCCATCGAGAGCCAGGTATCCGCGACCCCGCCGCCGCCGAAGGACTGGATCGCCCAATCCACCACCTTGCAGGCCACGTTGGGGGCGACGACCTTGATCATCGCGATCTCCGCGCGCGCATGCTTGTTGCCCACCGTGTCCATGAGGTTGGCCGCGTGCAGGCAGAGCAGCCTCGCCTGGTCGATCATGATCCGCGATTCCGCAATCCGCTCGGACCAGACCGATTGTTCCGCCACCGTCTTGCCGAAGGCCGTGCGCGATTCCAGCCGCCGGATCATCCGCTCCAGTGCCCGCTCCGCCACGCCGATCGAGCGCATGCAGTGATGGATGCGTCCCGGCCCGAGCCGCCCTTGCGCGATCTCAAACCCGCGGCCCTCGCCCAGCAGCATATTGCTGGCCGGCACCCGCACATTTTTGAAAATCAGCTCGGCATGCCCGTGCGGCGCGTCGTCATTCCCAAACACCGGCAGCGGGCGTTTGATGGTCACGCCGGGGTAGGGCAGGGGCACCAATATCATGCTCTGCTGGCGGTGCCGGTCCGGGTTCTGCGGGTCGGACTTGCCCATCACGATCATGATCTTGCAGCGCGGGTCGGGCGCGCCGGAAATCCACCATTTATGGCCGTTGATCACGTATTCATCGCCGTCCCGCACAATGGAGGTCTCGATATTGGTGGCATCCGATGACGCCACGTTCGGCTCCGTCATCGCAAAGGCCGAGCGGATCTCCCCCGCCAGCAGCGGCTTCAAATAGGCCTCTTTCTGCTCGGGCGTGCCGTAGCGCACGAACACCTCCATATTGCCGGTATCCGGCGCCGAGCAGTTGAACGCCTCCGGCGCGAAGGGGGAGCGCCCCATCAGCTCCGCCAGCGGCGCATACTCGGTATTCGTGAGCCCCGCACCCAGCTCGCTCTCCGGCAGGAACAAATTCCACAGCCCCTGCGCCTTGGCCTTCTGCTTGATCTCCTGCAGCAGCGGCAGCGGCTGCCAGCGGTCCACCGCGTTATGGCTGGCCGCAAACAGCGCGTTTTCATTCGGGTAGATATGTTCCGCCATGAAGTCGGAAATCCGCGCGCGCAGCGCCTCAACCTTGGGGGTGTATTTTATGCTCATGCTGGGGTTCCTCGTTTTGGCGCCAGTTTGGGAGTGGTTGACGAATAAGGCAACCCCTTGACACGTCCGGTCACCGGACCTCAGTTGCGGTCACAAAATAGCACCCGAGGAAACAATCAATGAGCAATCAATTCCGGCTGGATGGCAAAGTCGCCATCGTCACGGGCTCCTCGCGCGGCATCGGCCGCGCCATCGCGGAGAGCATGGCGGCGCTCGGCGCGTCGGTCGTCATATCCTCCCGCAAACTCGGCCCCTGTGAGGAGGTGCGGGATGCTATCATCGCCAAAGGCGGCAAAGCCATCGCCACCTCCTGCAACACCGGCCGGCGCGACGAGCTGGAGGCTTTGCTGGCGCTAACGCTTGCCACCTACGGCAAGATCGACGCGGTGGTCGCCAATGTCGCGGTCAACCCGTATTACGGCCCGCTCGCCGGCGTGTCGGACGAGCAATGGGACAAGATCATGTCCGTCAACGTCAAATCCACGCTCTGGCTCGCCAACATGGCCTGCCCGGAAATCGCCAAGCAAGGCGGCGGCAGCTTCACGCTCATCTCTTCCATCGGCGCGCTGCACGGCAACACCGCCATCCCGGCCTATAACGTCTCCAAACTCGCGGAAATCGGGCTGATGCGGAACCTCGCGGTGGAATGGGGCGGGGCGAAAATCCGCGTCAACGCCATCCTGCCCGGCCTCATCCGTACCGATTTCGCCAAAGCCCTGTGGGAAAACCCGAAAACCCTGCAACAGGTGGAGGCCAGCACGCCTCTGGGCCGCATCGGCGAGGTTGAGGATCTGGGCGGCGTCGGCGCCTTTCTCGCGAGCCCCGCGGCGGCCTATATCACCGGCCAGACCATCGTGGTCGATGGCGGCTCGACGGTGACGAGCCAGTTCGCGTGAGCGGCCCGCGCCTGATCGAGCCGCTGCCGGCGCACAGGCTGGATGCCGCCAGGCTCGCCCCCTACCTCGCGGACCATGTGCCGGGTTTTTCCGGCGCGCTCACCATCCGCCAGTTCCAGGGCGGCCAGTCCAACCCCACTTATCTCTTGCAAACGCCCGCCGCCAAGGCGGTGCTGCGCAAAAAACCCCCCGGCAAATTGCTGCCCTCCGCGCACCAGATCGACCGTGAATACCGCATCCAGAAATCCCTGGCGGGGACGGACGTGCCGGTTGCGCAAATGCTGCATTACTGCACCGACCCTGAGATCATCGGCACCGAATTCTACGTCATGGAATTTTTGGAAGGCCGGGTGTTCTCGGACGTGCTGATGCACGACCTCGCACCCGCTGAGCGCGGCGCCGTGCAGGCCGCCTTGTTCGAAGTCATCGGCCAGCTCCACGCGGTGGACTACGAGGCTTTGGGCCTGGCCGATTTCGGCCGCCCCACCAACTATGTCGAGCGCCAGCTCACCCGCTGGAAAACCCAGTACGAGGCGGCAAAAACCGAAGACCTACCCGCCATGGACAATCTCATCGCCTGGCTCGGCGCCAATATCCCCGCGCGGGATGAAACTGCGATCGCGCATGGTGATTTCCGCCTCGGCAACATGATGGTCCACCCCACCGACCCGGTGATTACCGCGGTGCTGGACTGGGAGCTGGCGACGCTGGGCCACCCGCTGGCGGACCTCGCCTATTGCTGCGCGCCGTTCCACATGCCGGCCGGCACCGGCCCGGCGCTCACCGGCTATGGCGGCATCGACCTGCCCGCCCACGGCCTCGCCACCGAGGACGAGGTGCTGGAAATCTACTGCCGCGCCACCGGCCGCGATTCGATCGATGATTGGAAATTCTTCCTCGGCTTCTCGATGTTCCGCTCCGCCGCGATCGTGGAAGGCGTGTACGCCCGCGCACTGGCCGGCAACGCAGCCGACGCCCGCGGCATCGCGATGCATGAGATGACGAAAATCACCTCAACCCGCGGCTGGGAAATCGTGCAGGGCGGGTAAGCAAGCGGTCACTTTTTTAAAAAAAAGCGACGCCAAAAAATTTTCAAAACCCCAGGTCCCCGGTTTTCCACGCCCAAGCCCCACCCCACGTCATGCCGGCGCAGGCCGGCATCCATGATTTATCGCGCTGACCTTCAACGATGTGCAGCGCCTGCCGCCACCCTTCCTGGCCCCACCCATGCAAGGCGCCTTGCGAAAGGCAAGCAAAAGGGATGTTGTTTTAAATACCACTCCGTTAAAAATAACGTCAGCGTCGCAGCCCAATGTTCCACGTGGAACATTCCAACTCAACCCCCTGAATTACCTCAAGAATACCGCAAAACGCGCCCCAATTTGTACGCCCCCTCACGCAACCGCCGCGGCCCTGTGTGCGCGCAGCGTCTCATGGATGAACCCGAGCTTCTCAATCACCTTCGCGTTCAGCACGAACGGGTATAAATCCGGCTGCCCCAGGCTGCGGTTCAAACTGTTCACCGCAAAGGTCAGCGGCAGCCAGGCGGTGATGATCCGCCCAATATCCGGCGCCCGGTGCGGGTCAAAATCGATATCCGCATGCAGGCTCTGCGCGTTCGTGCTGGCCGGGTGAATCCGCAGGCCAAACGCGCTCGCGGTCTCCAGCGTGTCCACAATGTGCAAATAATGCGCCCAGCTCTCGGCAAAATCCTCCCATGGATGCGTGGTCGCATAGGCCGAGATAAAGCCGTTCTGCCAGCCCGGCGGCGGCCCGTTGCGGTAATGCGCCGCCAGCGCCGCCCCGTAATCCGCCCGGTCGTCGCCAAACAGCGCCCGGCACTCCGCCAGCCGCGCCGTTCCCGCGATCAGCAAATTCCACGCATAATGCCCCGATTCATGCCGGAAATGCCCGAGCAGCGTGCGGTAGGGCTCGCCCATCGCGGCGCGCGTCTTCTCCCGCCACGCATCATCGGCTTCCGACAGATTAATGGTGATCAGCCCGTTCTCATGGCCCGTCAGAACCCGCTTGCCGGGGGCAGGGGGGTCGGCCAGAAAATCAAACGCCAGCCCGCCGGCCGGGTCTTCCGCCCGCGTGCGCGGGTTAATTCCCAGCGCCAGCAGGGTATAGATCAACCGGTGCTTGGCATGCTCCACACGCTGCCATAACGGCAGATTCGCCGGGATTTTAAGGTCCGGAATCGTCCGGTTATGCCGGCAAGCCTGGCAAAACCGGCCGGGATGCCGCAGCGGCACCAGCCAGTTGCACACGCCGTGCCGCGCATTCTCGCAATAGCGCAGCCGCCCCCGGCTGGCCCCGGCCGGCAAATACACGCCCTCATGCGGCTCCAGCGAAATCATCCGCCCCTGCCGCGCCATATAGCCCAGCGCGTGCCCGCAATGCTCGCAGCGCGAATTCTCGAAAAACAGCGTCTGTCCGCAGACCTGACACTTGAACAAACGCATGAAAAAACCCCCGGCGCTGGCTGCGCCGGGGGTTATATCGGTCCCGCGATAAGACCCGGCAAGTACCGGTTACTTGATCTTCGCTTCCTTAAACTTCACGTGCTTGCGCACCACCGGGTCGTATTTGTTCAACTCCAGCTTCTGCGTCTGCGCACGCGCGTTCTTCTTGGTCACGTAAAAGTAACCAGTATCCGCGGTGGAAACGAGCTTGATCTGAACGACGTTTGATTTGGCCATGAGAAATCTCCGTAGGACGCGGCGTATGGCGTATTGCGGGCGTATAAGTCAAGTCTGGCCAAGAAAGCGGTTCTTTTTTGAAAAAAAGAACCAAAAAACTTCTGACTCCCCTGGGGCGGTGCTGGTGGGACCGCTATAGCCCAGAGTCATAAAAGTTTTTTGCGCCGCTTTTTTTCAAAAAAGCGGCCCCTTTCTTGGGAGCGAGCATGGCAAAACGCCACGAATACAAGCGTCTCGCCTCGTTATGTAACCCTGGTGCTAAATGCCAAGCTGCAGGCAAACGGCGCGGACCACCGCATCGAGGTCTTCCCGCACGAGTGCCCCCAGCCGGCGTTGCAGGCGGCGCTTACTGGCGGTGGTGATCTGGTCGGCCATCGCTTTGCGCCGCTCGCCATTTAGCGAGATATAGGTCTCTGCCGGGTATAGCCGTTCGATCTGGCTGGAGACCGGAACGAGTTGCACGCGGTTGAGCAGGGCGTTGGCCGTATCGTTGCTAAGAACCACGGCTGGCCTGGTCTTCTGGATTTCGCCGCCGATCGACGGATCGAACGAGACCATCCACACCTCACCGCGCGCGGGCGTTGGGTCAGCCACGCCGGGGTTCGTCCCGAACGTCACCGACCAAGCTCTCGCTCCAACGATCGGCTTCGGCCTCGCGCGCTTCGTCTGCCGCCATGGCCGCATATCCGGCGGTGAGGTCCTGGCCGACGACGTGCGGGCGGGCAAGATCGTTCAGGAACCGGCTGATCCGCCGTGGCCCGATGATCGCGTGCAGCCCGTCATAGACCTCCGAATCAACCGTTATGGTGAGTTTTTTGGACATCAGCCGGCCTCCTACACGTATTACAATACGGCATATTGTTCCGCAGCGCAAAGATGACAAAGCCGATCTCAGGCCTTTTGTATCTTAGAGCCTGATCGTTTGAGGTTGCCGCGCAACGCGCGGCGACCGAAAACGTGAATCAGTCTCTCATCAAAGAATGAGAGCGCGGTAGGTTCAGATCGACGCATACGCGCCGCTCTGAACGGGCTCTAATGTATCAGGGCCGCCTGATAAGCCGGCGGGTGGCTGAACAAATACGCCGCCGCGGTCAGGTCCGCCGCCGTGCCCAAATCCGCCGGGCAGGCGTCCCGCACGCTCAAAATCTCATCGATACCGGCATTCGCCCGCGTGGTGCGCGCCTGGGCCAGCGGGCCGGCCAGCAGATTGGTGCCGTCATTCAGGCTGGTGAGCTGCGATTCCAGCGCCAAATCCCCAAGGCTGGTGCAAATCTGCGGCATCACGCCCAAGCTTTGCAGCGGCCAGCCGCGCGGCGCCAGCACCCGGCTCCAGGTGATGAACAGCTCCCCGCCATCCGGCAGGCTGGTCAGCGTCTGCACCAGGCCCTTGCCCAGCGTTTCCGAGCCGATGACGACCGCGCGGCGGTTATCGGCCAAAGCGGCGGAGAGAATTTCCGCGGCGGAGGCGGTTTGCCCGTCCACCAGAATGATGATCGGCAGCCCGTTGGTGAGGTCCGCGCCCTCGGCGGTGAATTTTTGGTCGGCGTCCGGGTCGCGCCCCTGCGCAATGGCGATGGTCCCGGTGGGCAGCAGCGAATCCGCCACCAGCACCGCCTGGCGCAGAATCCCCCCGCGATTGCCCCGCAAATCCAGCAGCAGCCCGGCGGGCGGCGGGTCGGCGGACATGGCGGCGCCAAGGGCGGCGGCAAACTGGTCGCCGGTGCCCTCGTTAAACCCGGTGATTTTAAACGCCGCGATGCCCGGCACCGGCGAAGGGATCGGCAGCACGGTCTGCGGCGGGATAAAGCCGCGGGTGAGTGTGAGGCTCTCCGGGGCCGTGGGGTTCGCCGGGTCCAGCACCTTCAACGCCATGGTGCTGCCTTGCAGCCCCTCCTGCGCCTCATTCAGCCGGCGCAGCGCCCCCGGATAGGCCGCGCCGCCAGCCATGCTCAGCACAATGGTGCCGGGGATCAGCCCGGCATTGGCCGCCGGGCTGTCCGCCGCCACCGCGCTGATGACCACATGGCTCCCGGACGCGCCCAGCGTGAGCCCGGTGCCGGCGATGCCGGTAATCATCAGCTCGTCGCGCGCCGCCTGCTCGGGCGGCTCGTAGCGCGAATAGGGGTCGAAATGGTTGAACAGCTCGTCGAAGAAATTGGCGATGATCCCGCCGGTCCCGGCCTGCTGCAATGCGGGCGAAGCCCGGTACGCCGCCGCGGCAATTTTCGCCGCCGCCGCCCCCCAGCCTTGCGCGTCATCAGCGGCGGGTGCCGGCACCGCCGCCAGCAACTGGTCCGGCCCGTACAGCCTTATGGTACCGTCCTGCAGCGTGGTGTTGAGATCCGGGTCCAAGGCCGCCAGGCCGTTCAGGCCCCATATCGTCATTTGCGGGAGGCTCAGCGCGTCCAGCGCGCGCGGCTGGATATAGGCCAGTGCGGCCGACCAGACCGAGGCGGCGGTGGCGGCGTCAAACCCGATCGCGGCGGCCTGCGCGCATGCCACCCGCGGCATGGCGGCAAGCACGAGCATGACGAGGATAAGCCGGATCACCTGCGCGGTTTCGGTTTATGCTTGGATGTATGGTTGTGCCTGGTGGGCCTTTTGCCGTGCGGCTTGGGCCCGGCCGCCCGCGGCAAACCCTCCGCCAGGCTGAACAGCAGCCCGCCGGTCACCGGCCGCGCCTCCGCCAGCCGGACATCGAGGCTTTGCGCGAGCTGGAAGCTCTTGCGGCTATGTTTGCCGATCAGGCTCTGGCTCGCCTGGTCGTGCACCCAGTAATCATCGCCCAAGTTCGACATGCTCAAAAACCCGCTGGCACCGCTATCGGGCAGAGTGACGAAAAGACCGAACTTCGTCACCCCGGAAACCCGGGCGGTAAAGAACTCTCCAACGCGGTGTTGCAAATACAGCGCAAGGTAGCGGTCGGTCGAATCGCGCTCCGCCAAAGTCGCCCGCCGCTCGGTCGCGGTGATCTGTTCCGCGATATCCTCGAACGCGGCGGCGTCCTCCGGCTTTAGCCCATCGGGCCCGAGCTTCAACCCGGTGATCAGCGCGCGGTGCACCAGCAAATCCGCGTAGCGGCGGATCGGCGAGGTGAAATGCGCGTAGCGCGTCAACGCCAGCCCAAAATGGCCAATGTTTTCAGGGCTGTATTCGGCTTGCGATTGGCTGCGCAGCACCGTCTCGTTCACCAGGGCGGCGTGCGGCAACCCCGCCACCAGCTTCAGCACCCGGTCCAGGTCGCGCGGGTGCAGCTGGTCCCCCGGCTGCAGCGAGATCTCCAGCGTGCCTAGAAACGCCCGCAGATTATCCAGCTTCTCCGGGCTCGGCGGCGCGTGGATGCGGTACATGCAAGGCTGGTGTTTGCGCTCCAACTCCTCCGCAGCGCAGACATTCGCCAGGATCATGAACTCCTCGATCAGCCTGTGGCTGTCCAGCCGCGGCCGCGGCGCGATGTTTTTGACCTGGCCATCCGGGCCGATCTCCACCTTGCGCTCCGGCAAATCGAGATCGAGCGTGCCGCGCGCCTCCCGTGCCGCCTTCAGCGCCGCGAACGCGGCGTAGAGATGCGCATGGTGCTCCGGGTTCGCCTCAAATTCGGCCTGCACCTGCTCATAGGTTTTGCGCGCCGCCGAGCGCATCAGCCCGCGCCCGAATTTATGGGATTGTTTTTTGCCCTGGGTGTCGATCAGCATCTCGACGAATAAACAGCCCCGGTCCTCATCGGGCTTTAAGCTGCACCAGCCATTGGAGAGCGCCTCGGGCAGCATCGGCACCACGCGGTCCGGGAAGTAGCAGGAATTACCGCGCTCGCGGGCGGATTTATCGAGCGCCGAGCCGGGCCGGACATAATGCGCCACATCCGCGATCGCCACGATCAGCCGGTAGCCGCCTGGGGCCGGTTCGGCGAACACCGCATCGTCAAAATCCCGCGCATCCGCGCCGTCAATGGTGATCAACGGCACATCCCGCAGATCAACCCGCTTGCCCAAAGGCGCGGGCTTGGCTCTAGCCGCCTCCTTCAGCGCGGCTTCGGTAAAATCCATCGGGATGCCATGGGTGGCAATCGCGATCAGCGAGACCGAGCGCGCATCCGTAATCAGCCCCAGCCGCTCGGTAATCCGCGCCGGCTTGGCGCCAAAGGGTTTCCCCGGCAGCGGCTCGGCCCGCACGATCTCGTCCGCCACGGCGCCCATCGTCTCCGCCGCCGGCACCACCCATTCGGCCTTCTGGCGCCGATCCGTCGGCTCAATCCGCCCGCCCTGCGGGGTCGGGTGAAATATCCCGACGATCGAGCCCGCCTGCTCGGTCAGGCGTTTGAGCGTCCGGCCTTCATATTTATCCGGGCCGATCTGCTTCAGCCGCGCCAGCACCCGCGCGCCAGGCGCCAAGGCCGCCTGGCCGGCCCGTTCCGGCGCCATGAAAATAATCGGCGGCCGCCCGGGCCCGTCCCACACCACCGGCCGGGCCAAAGGCTCGCCATCCCGGTCGGTCCCGGTAATTTCGACCAGCGCGCTCTCCGGCAGCCGCCCGGCTTCGGTGAATTTCTTGCGGCCCGCGCGCTCGATCACCCCCTCGCCCTCCAGCGATTTCAATATCCCGCGCAACGCCTTTTTGTTCTCAGGGCCGATGGAAAACGCCCGCGCCACCTCCCGCGCACCCAGCTTCTGGTCGGCGTTTTTCAGGAAATTCCTGATCTCGTCTCGTGAGGGCAAGGGCTTTGGTCGCTTCGGCGGAATCGTCATGCCCCTAGTATGGGGCGGCGGCGATCAAGAAAGGAAGCAAGCGCTGCTTTTTTGAAAAAAAGCAGCAAAAAACTTTTTTGTCTGAAAGACCGTATTGTTTGATGGCCCTAGCCGAATTCGAAATTCTTTATTAACCGCGTTTTGTGTCGCCTAGCGCGCCGGCAGCAACCCCTCGGCGCAAGCATCCAAGATCGCCGCGGCGTTGATCTCGTACGCGGCATATAAATCCGGAATGTCGCCGGACTGGCCGAAATGATCGGGCCCAAGCGACATGATGCGGTTGCCGCGCACGCCGCCGAGCCAGGCATGCGCGGCGGGGTGGCCGTCCAGCACGCTCACCAAAGCGGCGCTGGGGGCGAGGGGGGCCAGCAATGTTTCGATATGCGAGGTTGCGGGTTGCCCCAAGCGCCGGTTGCGCTGCGCCTGCCGCCAGCCGGCGTAGAGCCGGTCCGGGCTGGTGATCGCCAGCAGCCCGGCGCCGGGCACGTCCTCCCGCAATGTCGCGAACGCCGCCTCCGCCTCGGCCGCGACCGCGCCTTGATAGGCGATGGCGATTTCAGCGCCCGGCGCCGGCGGCGTGATCCAATGCGCGCCGGCAATCACGTGTTCGGCGTTCAGCGTGCGCTCGGGCTGCGGCAAAATCTGCGTGGAGAGCCGCAGCCACACCGCCGAGCCATCGGGTTTCTGCATATGCGCAAAGGCATGCCGCAGCATAATGGCCAGCTCATCGCAAAACGCCGGCTCGTAGCTCGCCAGCCGGTCCTGCACGATCGCGAGCAGCGGCGTGTTGGTCGCCTGGTGCTGCCCGCCTTCGGGCGCGAGGGTGATGCCGGACGGCGTTGAGACCAGCAAAAACCGCGCATCCTGGTAGCAGGCGTAGAACAACGCGTCATGCCCGCGATTCACAAACGGGTCGTACACCGTGCCGACGGGGAGCAGCCGCACGCCGTTCAAATCATGGCTCAGCCCCGCGGCGCCGAGCAGCAGGAACAAATTCTGCTCGGCAATCCCAAGCTCGATATGCTGCCCGCCCGGGTCGGTCCCCCAGCGCTGGGCGCTGGCGAGCTTGCCGTCCCGGAACACGTCATCGCGCGTATGCCGGTCGAACACCCCGCGGCGGTTGATCCAGGGGCCGAGATTGGTCGAGACCGCGACATCCGGGCTCATGGTGACGATGCGCTTGGACATCGCGGCGGACTCGCCCTGGGCCCGGCCGATTTCGGATAAAATTTCGCCAAACCCGGCCTGCGTGCTCATCCGCCGGCCGACAATCCGCGGCTGCGGCAATGTCTCCGGAATCGGGATGGCGGCCGCCGGCAGCCGCCGGCCGGATGGCGTGAGCGGGGTGGCATAGGGCACGGATTGAATAAACCGCTCCACCGCCTCGGGCGCGCGCAAGCCCTCAAACCGGTCCCATTCATGGCCCGGGCGGATGCGCAGCGAGGCCCGGAACGCGTCCATCTGCTCCACCGTCATCATCCCGGCATGGTTGTCCTTATGCCCGGCGAACGGCAGCCCCATGCCCTTGATGGTATAGGCCAGAAACACGGTCGGCTGGTCCGACGCCGCGGCCGCGCGGAACGCGCTGGTCAGCGTGCCAAGGTCATGGCCGGCGAGGTTGGTCATCAACGCGCCGAGCTCCTCATCGCTCAGCGGGTCGATGATCGCGCGGATGTTCCGGGATTTGCCCATATCGGCGAGGATCGCCTGGCGCCAGGCCGCACCGCCCTGGAAGGTGAGCGCCGAATAGGTCGAGTTCGGGCAATCATCGATCCAGCCGCGCAGCGATGAGCCGCCCGGCCGGGCAAACGCGGCCTCCAGCCTGGCGCCGTATTTCAGCGAGATCACCCGCCAGCCCATATCCCTGAACAGCCCCTCAAACCGGCCGAACAGCCGGTCCGGCATCACGGAATCCAGGCTCTGGCGGTTGTAATCCACCACCCACCACACATCCCGCACGTCGTGCTTCCAGCCCTCCAGCAAGGCCTCGTAGATATTCCCCTCATCGAGCTCGGCATCGCCGGCGATGGCGATGTGCCGGCCGCGCGGCGCCGTGGGGTCCGAGAGGCCATGCGCGCGCACATAATCCTGGATCAGCGAGGCAAAGCTGGTCAGCGCCACCCCGAGCCCGACCGAGCCGGTGGAGAAATCGATCTCCGCGCCATCCTTGGTGCGGGACGGATAGGCCTGCGCGCCGCCGAATTGCCGCAAGCCCGCCATCTGCTCAATTGTTTGCCGGCCGAACAGATAATTGATCGCGTGCAGCACCGGCCCGGCATGCGGCTTCACCGCCACCCGGTCCTGCGGGCGGAGGATCTCGAAATACAACGCCGTCATGATCGAGGTGACCGAGGCGCAGGACGCCTGATGCCCGCCGACCTTCAACCCGTCCCGGTTGGGGCGGAGATGGTTGGCGTTATGGATCATCCAGGAGGCGAGCCAGAGCAGTTTCTGCTCCACCTCGTGCAATGTTTCCAGG
>Ga0116230_10004458_pt1 | contig 13724 bp, 11 predicted proteins | sample S1TSphfallax_3_FD_88678 | JGI IMG/M metagenome (GOLD analysis project Ga0116230, IMG submission 88678) | Host-associated microbial communities from peat moss isolated from Minnesota, USA - S1T2_Fd - Sphagnum fallax MG | ecosystem: Host-associated > Plants > Peat moss > Unclassified | place...
AATGGTACACCACATCCAAACAAAAGTGATTTGAAATCAAACAACTTAGGATTATATCCCATCCAAAGTTTCTTAACACTTTCTGGTCCAAATAAAAGGTTTCATTTTCTTCATCAACTTGGTGATTGGTGCCATGACAAAGGCAAAGTTTTTGATGAAACATCTATAAAACTGAGCCATACCATTAAAGACCTGAATCTATTATGGGTTTGTAAGTACTAACATATTCACTATTACTTGTGTAACCAAAAAGAGAGAGGGTACGATCTACCAACAAACACCTTGACAACTTCTACAGACCGTCTATCTAACCAAGTCTCTGAGGTTCCCCAACTTTCGTGACTTCTGCATTTGCTCTCCCTCAGATCCTACACGATTCGCAGCCTGAGTGCACACACAGGACCCCACATACACACTGCTCACATCATATTCACAATCACCACTCAGGCCATAGCCACAGAACTTGCATTGCATTCATCAAAATTGTATAGAGACATGCTACTCCTCCTCGAACGGATCTGTCATGGAATCGAATAATCCATCAAAAATTCGACCTATCTAAGCAGAAACTTTGAGTGTATACACACGTCTACAATAGCCCTGATATGCTACCTCACCCAGTTTCGACAACTACATCTGCATTAGACTTTCCTCGGCTCAAGACTCAGATGCATTTCAGATCTGAGTGTACAAGGATCAAAAGATCAAATTGACCCACTCCATGGCTCACGGGTTCTAACTTGTCCACTACACCTCCAACTGAACTCTCCTCTCCAGTGTCTCTCTCTTTCTGACTTCTCTTTCCAGATGCTAATTCACTTGCTTAGCTAGCTACTCGCGCAACGGAAAAATTGCAGCTAACCAACCATGCTGATCACCCACACAACTGACTATCCCTCACTATGCATCACCTACTCTTCTGTACCGATTGAGCTAAATCGTCTTCACGACTGTCTTCTAGAATCCCCCTCCCGAATTCCTCCATAGCTCCTTTCCTCAGACACACCAAACCGCCTCATCCGTCGTCATTCCAAACCGACATTTTCCATAATTGCAGCTCCATCCCTAGTCATAATTTGGCGCAGCCAATCGGCCTCCATGCCCATTTAGTAGCAATCGTCACTCAAGCTTCCCTACACAACATCGCACACACACACCCAACAGAGCTTCCCATGCAGTGGTAATGCAAGGGTAGCCACCACAGAAACAAACGGCCCAATAAAACAAACTTGATTTCCCTGATCAGTGAGCATTCACAAAGTAGGGTGACCTATTTTCGCGTTACACTTTAACCTTTTTAGGGTCTAGTATTTTTCCTTCCTTGGAAATTTTTAACCCTAAAATTAGTCTTAAAAATACCATGAAGGCACATTTTTTTAGATTGAGATTAATTATATATTCTCTGCATTTCTGAAAGCAAAGTCTGAGCTTCATTAAATGACTTTCCATATCACTATAAACTATGAAGTCATCCAAAAATATCTTCATGAACTGATCTAAATATTCTATTTAGATCAGTTCATGAAGTTTTGCTCATTGTTCTTTGGAAAGTTGGTGGCCCATTTTTGACACCAAATGGCATCGCCATCCAAACAAAAGCTCCCCAATTTGTTACAAAAGTTGTTTTGTATTTATCTTTAAAGGCTATAAAGATTTAATGGTATCATGAATATCCATATCGAAATGGATATGTTTCATACCTTACTATAATGTTTAGTACCTCATCAGAAAATAGCAAAGGATAAGGGTTTTTTTGGGTTGTTTTATTCAACTTTTTGAAATCCACACAAATTATCAATTTTCCATTTTTCTTAAGCACTACCATTATGGGTGATAACCATGTAGCCTCTTCTACTGGCTGAATGAATCTAGTTGCTAATAATTTGTCAATATCTTATTTGACAATTGCAGCATAATTAGGGTTCAATATGTATCTTGCTTAATGTGCTGGTGGCATTGAGGTATCCAACTCCTATGTTGAGTTATTTTGGAGGTATGCCTTTTAGATCTTTATAAGTCTAAACAAACACGTCCTTGAACTCCTTATGTAGCTTTGAAACATTTTAGTCTTTTCCTTTGTCAATTATGAATTAACCTTGATGTATTATGGATTTGCCTATATACCAAGATTTAGTTTCACAAGTTGTTGTTCTTCAATCAAAATCCAACCTGTTATCTGAAGATTTTGTACCTATAATTTTGCTAATGTTTCATCCATTTGAATCACCCTAGCTATGATGGTAATAGGTTTGAATAAACCTTTTCTTCCAATGAAACTTTTAGTTTGACACAAAAATCTTCTGATTTTATTGTTGAAGGCACCACTTTTGTAGATGTTTAATCTGATGTCCCTAGTTTTGGACCAAATTCTTTAATGTTTCTGATTTTTTACGCTCCAACATTCAACAATGAAATCTTTTAAAAGTGTAACCCTACCAATTGAGAATAGTTATGGTTTTGTCTCAAAGATCAAAACCTCTTTTTCATCTGTTAACCCTCCCATCAAGTCATAACAACCAAATATTTAGGGCTTTCTAGTTTCTACTCCCAATTTCTTGCTCATTGATATTGTTTTGACTATTCCATTACCTTGAACAATATTAACATTGTTGCCCTAGTCATGTGTAACCTTTGCATCTCTGAGCCAAGGTCTTCTTAACAACATAAAATAGTTAGAATCTACCACAATGTTTTTCAAAATAGTAAATGTGGCTATATATGGAATAACATGTATATGAATCTTCAAATTTATGATGATTTTTAATGGTCTGATCATACTCTGATTTGCCATTTTTAGGTGGTATGGAACTAGTTTTGGTTTCAGTAAACTTAACTTTGTTATGAGGTTTTTTGTTATAATGTTCACACTTGTTCCTCCATCTATCAAAACATCTTCAACAATGTTCTTCCCAACTCGTACTTAGATAAGTGCCATCTAGTTATCTACTTCTATAGTTGTTTTGTTTAGTTTTAAATGTGTCTCAACCATTGTGGCCACACTAGGTTATGTTATTTGTTTAGTAACTATATTATGTTTCTATGGCTTCAATTTTTGCCACATATATTTTTTATGAGTTGGTGTTATCTTTAGCAATTGACCCAGCCTCAAAGTATAGGTAGTCTATAACATCTGTTTATGGATATATTGGAATATTTATTCCATAGACATAACTTTGTTGACAAGATTATCAGACAAACTTTGTGATATAATTGTTTATATAGACACCTCAAATCCTAACAATTTTGCCCAACTTGTACTCCATTGTGTTTTCTCTTTTGGAATTAGATTTTGTGGTGGGTCTTCTATTTACATCTCCTAAATAATCTTGACAAAAGATTACTATAATTTCTATTCCTCTTCCCAATCAACAACAAACTTCTTTTTGATTGGTTATCTATCCTTAAACACATGTTTTTCAATAACCTTGCTTTCGGTGATGGCCATATTCACATCCACCATATGGACTAAAGGATTTGAAACCTTGGGTTCTACCACAACTTGTTTCCTTGTTGGCTTCACTCCTTTGTTCTTAAACATATTTTGCATATCATTATACTTAGGACAATCTATGATATTATGTTTAGTATCACCACAAATATGATAGGAATACTTCATAGGCTTCTGTAGTTTAATCTGTCGAGTAATAACTTTATAAACTACAAGAATAGGGTTTTCCTTCCTTTTGACTCTATAGGTTTCAACATTGTGATTTGTCATGTGATAATTTGTATAGTACATTCCTATTTTTTCTAGAATTGTCTGAAGATTCTGAATTGATATTGTCCTACTACTTTGTGGTATTAACATATTGCTTATGGCTTCTATTTGAAAAATTCCTTCTTCACAAACTAAAGTTGCTTCCTTATGTTGTTGCAGAGTTTCTTTCTTCATACCTACTATTGTTACACCTAGATATGGTTATAATCTAGTCTTAAAAATAATAGTTAATAAATTATTTATTGTCTTTTATTGAAGACTATTGGCCAACTTCAATAATCTTTCATAATAGACTTCCACTCTTTCATTATTTTCATGTTTTTCAACTTCAAATAAACTTGTTCATCATTCTGAAATTTTTTGTACATTTTACAAAAAGTTAACTACAATTCTACAAAAATACAATCTAGGTAATCTCCTAGATAATTGTTACACTAGTCAAGCATAATATATTTGAGGGGTAAAAGTGAACACATTAACAATTTCCGCATCATCTATTTCACTATTTGCTCCAATGGCAACTTTAAATACTCTAACATGAACATTTGGGTCAAAATGTTCAATGGATGTATTTTATGTTGGGAGGACCAAAAGTTAAATCTATTGTAATGCATTGTTGGGTGGTGTAGTGGTGCTTGTATCCTCATTATTAGATGTTATACGTTCCCAAATGTTAATATCAAATAGGGTGAAAACACATTACTAAAGGGCCAAACACTACTAGGAAATGTGTCCTAATTCACTCTGGGTTTCACTAAATTTTGAGTGAATTTGGACATTTTTACCTAGTCAAATTGTTTAACCCCTTAGTGAACGGGGACTAGTTGCTACGGATAATGATTTGTTTCACTAGTACCTAATGAAACAAGTTTATTCTCAAGTGAATTTCAAATTTATCAAACCATTCACTTGTTAGTTAATTAACTAACTAATATGAAAATCAATTAAATTTTGATTATTTAATATATAATATTATTGATAATTTCATGATTTTTAAAGCTTATTATTTATTGACACATGTCACAACTTACGTTAGGTTAAAAACCTAGCCTATGTAGCTACGTAATCAACTTAGGCACCTATTCTAAAAATTTAATAGGCAAATATTCAATCAACATACCATTATTGACCACTCACAACACTGCCCATGAGATTTGATCCCTTGACCTTTAGATTGGAAGCAAATGCTTTTACCATCAAACCACCCCATTTGTTGTGTAAAATGTTACATTACATTCTATTTATTGAATATTTCATTTTAAACATTACAAAAACATAAACTTTGAAAATTCATATTTTATTGAGATTTTGTTCAAATGAAATGATTCGAGTTTACTTTTAATTTTATTATAATAATGTACATAATTAAATTTATTTCCTTTTGAAAGTTTAAAATCATTTTAACAAAAAAAAAGTTGAATATGATTATTCAATAACATTTGAATGACCATTCTTTTGGATTTTTTTTTAATACATGGATTTTTTTTGTTAATATAATAATATTACTTATGTTAAATTATTTTCAATTATTATATGACTATTTTTCATAATTTAAATTATTTCACCCTACATTATTTATGGCTATTTATGGCTATTTTCAATTATTTTTGGTTACTTTTTGCTATTTCACCTTAGGCTACTTTTGGCTATTTTAGTTTATTTCGCCTTAGGTTATTTGTAGTTATTGTAAATATACAATAACTGAAACAAATAACAGTAAATTATATGTGCAAATATCTCCCCAAAAAAGTGAATGAATAAAGAAAACATTTTTTTATAAAAAAATCTCATTTTAAGAAAAATGTAGATTATAAAACCGAAAACATTTAAGTAAACAAAACAACTAATAAGTAAACAATAAGAAAAATACTTCCCTGAAAGGCAGCCCAACTTTTGATCTGTGACAAAGCTTAGTTGAAAGAAAATTTACGTTCCTCACAATGGCAAAAGCAAATAACTAAAAAAACATTACAAAAGACTCTGTTTTGAAGGGCCTTTTTCTCACAACGTGTCTTTCACAATAAGAAAGAAAAAACTCACACTCATAAACCTTACGCTCTTGTGCTTGCAAAAATAAAAGAACAAACCCATGCTTGACACATAAAGTAAGAAATGTAGACAACTCCAACAAGCTTTCATTTTAATTTTTGTAGAGTTTCCTTCCTACAACATATGCTTAAGAAAATTATTAAAAACTCAAAACTCCACAACCAAGGTGCAAAACCTTTCCACTTCCAACCAAAACCAACACAACAAGGTGCAAAACCTTTCCAACTCCAACGAAAACCAACACAAACAACGTCAACATACTTGTGCACTAATCCACAAGATGTGACAATGACTTTGAAGCGAGCAACAAAACTTGAAAATTCTAAAAGGCAATCAAAGCAATACAACAAAACATGCAACAAAAAAGATATTGAACCATTATTCCTCCCAAAAGGCATCAAAATCTTGCCACCACACCATGAGTGAAACCCTAACCCTAAACAGTTAGGAGTTTAGATCAATGTGAACATGATCAAAATGATACTTGATTTCGCTCACCTGAACATGGAAAATTATGTTCACACATATGTTAAATTAGCACCCATCATTAGTGTGACTTTTGTCATTAGCTCAAATGTGAAGTCTAAAATATTTGTTGATTTTTTATTTAATTTTCAATGACACAAATTATTCAGAATTCAATTTCTCCAACACTTTAGGTTTACAAAATACAAAATTACCTGCATGAAAATGATACTCATTGAGCTATTTTCAACAATATCAGGAGAATGACCCAAGTTTTCTAAAATTCTTAGTTTGATTTTATTGAATTTTGAATGAAATTTTTGTTCAATATTGAATAACTCTTGCAATGGAAATCTAAACATTATGAAACCACCTTGATGCACCCCTACTCAGGGAGGGCTTTCCAAGTGTACTAAGAGTGTGACAGGGGTGTTGTGGTGTGGGAGATCTCAACATGACAAACAAGCTTCCTTACTAGATAGATTTGCTCATGAAATTTCTCCCAACAGCTTTTGAGTGTGTAAACTTTGAATTAGATGATTGGCTCTCTACAATCGGATTCATGGACAACTAACTTAGATTGGACCAAATCTCTAACTTAGGCTTGCAAAGTGGGTGTCAAAAAGAAAAGAACACTCACTTTTGGACTAAAATCTCACTCACTCCAAGCCAAGTCACCAGTGTGATGAAAACCCAACAACAGCCCAAGGTCACCACCCAAGCTGGTCTTTTTACAAATTGGGAGGCAGGGACAGAGGGATTGAAACTAACTTGAGTCAGTTTCCCCAACTAACGAACAATGGAAAATTCTGCTATTTCTGGCAATAAGACAAGAAGAAAACGTTGGGAGTTTGGTGGACCTGGACTCCATTATTCGTCCAAAAACTGTCACCATCCGAGTGGGCAACCACCAGTAGCCCCTTGGATCGAACCTAGGACCTGTGACCAGCCTAGGAAAAGAGGTTTTGCCGCTCAGGGTTTTTTTTGGTGGCGAAAATTCCACTACTTGGCCATTAAAAAAAAGGGGCTGTGAACCATACAAAGTTTTTTTTGAAAAAAATTCTTCTAGATGGCCCAAATTCGAGAGGAGAAAAACTTTTGAAATCGCCAGATTCAGATTTCAGGTTCTAGCTGGTGATATTTTTGTTCCACTTTCTAATTGTTGTGTCATCCCAAGAGGGATTTAACATTAATTGGCAATAGGTATTTAGAACCCGTCTAAATAGTTTTTAAACTAATTTCTAAAATGCTACCAAGCTATTAAAATCAGAGTCCAAAGTTCAAATGTGGCCAAATTTTGTCAAAATAAACTCTTTTTTTCCCGAATTGCGCGAATCTTTTAATTTAAAAAGAGAGTATTGGACATAATATTCCCTTTAATTAATTAATTAATTAATTTTCATTTTGACGAAATTTGGCACACAAAAAATCGCCGGTACTATAGCAGGTTGCCAGAATACAACAACGTTTCAAAAGAAGTCTACTTTCCCGTGTAGTCAAATTTTGGTTAAAATCCTCTTGTGGATGATCGCCAGTCCAACTACCTCACAAAATTGGAAAAAAAAACCACCCTGGTTGGCACTGGGCTATGCCCTAAAGAAACAGACAAAGATTCGCTTACTGCGAGGTAAGTAGCAATCATCGTAGGCGCGCGCCCCGCCCAGCTCCAGACAGAGCCACAGTTCGCACACGTCGATCTGAAAACGGGAAGCGATGGAAACGAAAGGAGGAGGAGGAGGAGGAGGAGTAAACGGGTCTTTGAAGTTTGGGGCACGACGATTGGAAGAAATGGGTAGGAGTATAGCGCTCCGCGCGCTTGCTCATGTTATTGTGATGGAGTTTTAGTACTAGTCTGAAGTCGTTAGTATGTTTGGTTCAGACTTCTTGTCACATTATTGGTAGCGTGTAGCAGTGCAGCGTGTGCAATACGTAGTTAAGATTGGAAGGGAAAGGAGGGAGAGGGCAGGAGTGGAAGAGGAAAGGAGGAGTAGGAGTAGTAGGGATGGTGGAGGTGATTTTACATGTATACGATGTGACTAGTAGCATGAATGTGCGAGCGAACTCGATGATCATGAACATCAACAAGATAATGCGGGATGGCATTGGCATCGGCGGTATCTTCCACAGCGGTGTTCAGGTCAGAGTTGGGTCCTTGCTTGAATAAATGAATGTATCTGGGCAATGAGAAGAAGGCAGTGAGTGAGTCCTCCTATTTCATGTCTGAAGATGTGATAGTCATGGGTGTGTAACTCTCATACCAGTGTCTGCATTCCTAGATCATTCAGGTGTAAGAGCATCTCCACAGGTGCTCAGTATGTGGCCTTGCACTGAACACATTGGATGAGGTATGAGGTGCAGCAGTCTAGTGGATCCATTTGAAGACTGCTATGACCCTGAAAAAATGCACAAGCTCGAGGGCCCTGGAAGAACCCTGGAAGAGTCTAATAAATGCAGTCAAATCATATTTATAGATTGCTCCCTGGGGTTGGAAAAAAGTAAATAACTAAAACTTGGATGTGAGAAATATTTTTGCAGGGTCACATGCTGAGCACCAGTGGAGATGCTCTAAGGGCAACACACTGTACAATATAGTTTGGGTGAAGATCGATAAAAATTTGACTAACATTCTCAGTGACTCAGCATTCAATTTTGCTCAATATCATGAGGCTAGCAAATCCACAGCATACTCTAACACCTGTTCTTGATTGGCTATATGTTATCATTGGTCCAGGTGGTTTGTTATTAGTAGATTCTGACCTTTACTGTCCTAGGTTCATATTTGTGGGTGGGGCTTGGAATCAATAAATAAGTAAATCTTGGATGGGAGAAATACTGTTGTTGCAGGGCCAAATGCCAAGTATGGGCGGAGCTGCTCTAAGGCTTTGGCTCAATAGAACTAAGAGCAAGAAGAAATGACCACACACACATTCTAAGCATATGTTGTGATGATTTTTACTATGTGATGATAGCAGGTTTTTGATGAGGAATGGTCTTTCGGGTTCTGTGAGAATGGGAGTGGCGTGTTCAGCTGTCCACCCAAGACAAACCCCATGTACACATACCGTGAGACACTATCACTTGGACATGCAGATGTGTCTGTCATGCAGGTCAACCGGATTCTCGGGGAGCTGAGTCGTGAGTGGCCTGGGTGCTCCTATGATCTCCTCTCACACAACTGCAACCATTTCTGTGAGGAATTTTGTGCCAAGCTTGGTGTCCAAAAGCTACCTTGTAAGTTGAATTTCAACTCCATCTCTCTCTCTCTCTGTATTTTTACAGAGCCACTTTTTTGTCTTGTAATTTCGGGCATTTGATTTGCAAAGAGAAATTGGATTCACCTTCAAAACCATTTTCATCTAAGATGACACAATGTCTGAAACTGGAATCTGAGATTTATGATTTGGGGATGACCAACTTTGAAGCTGACTTGAGGTATGCAACTGTGGCTGGACAGTGTGGGTCAATAGGTTTGCAAATGTGGGCGATGCTGCAGTTGAAGCTGCTGGGAACACCATGGAGAGGGTATGGCTCTTACTCATCAACATTCACTTTTGTTTCAACTGCTATCAGCACATCAGAGTCAGCACTTGTGCATCTTATTGGTGCCAAGACTCCTGATATGTACTAGAGCTGCTGAATTAGTTATTAAGGATGTATTTGATACTGTGGTAGATAAGTGATAAGAGCACCCTGACATCTCTGAGGTCATAGGCATGGCAAGGAGTAATGTAGTAGTCAGGAAAATGAAAACTAAGCTTCCAGTAGTCTCTTCTTGTTTCATTAGTCTTTTAAGAAACCATGTTAGACTTGAGATCTGTAAACAAAATGTACATCCTTGCTACTGTAAATTAGCTTGTGTTTGGGGAATGATATAAGGTGTCAGTGCTGTTAAATGTTATGATAAGAAGTAAAGATGATGAGTTGGATAAATGAAAAATTCGTACTGATGTGGTCATGACCTGGCATGTGCTATGAATTTGAGCAGTTGCGGCAAGCTAAAGCTGAGGTGTTGACAAGAAGTAGATCTGCTGTACGTTATATGTTTGGGCCAGTCGCATCTGCAGCAGCAGTGAGCCCTGATAGGTTGCAAGACTCTCCTACTGGTAGTTCAGGACGCCGCTTTAACTTTACAATCAGTCCTTCGAGACTCCTGTCAAAAGACCCATCCACATCACAGCAGAATGGCACTAAGCCAGGCAGCAATTCTGTTATTTGTTTGCCTTGGAAAGACTGACAGGTACAGCCCCCAGAGCCACAAAGAGCAGCAGCAACTAGACTAGGTCATTTACTGTTAATTGTAAATGACCTGGTGCATCATTTGGGGACAGTGCAGTGCCAGAGGAATCAACTGTACTCTCAAGCCTCCTTGTCTCCAATTCAAGTATTTGTTCAATTTGACAAGCAAGCCCATTTTGACAATTTCACCTCACATACATGGGAAGGCAGGTGCATTATTTCACTTGTGATAGGTTGTCATATGTTTTTGTGCCTTTTGCTGTGGTAGATTTGATCAGTTTTTGTGGAGGAGCCAAAAATGATGTTTGGGTATTGCATATCATTTGTAGTTGGTCAGAACCCCCCCCCCCCCATCTTTTGGCATTGAATTGAGGGGGAGCAAAAATGGTGGTTGGGGTTTTGGAATCATTTTTTGGTGGTCAAAACCCCCCCCCCCCCATGTTGTAGTCTTGAATTGATGGGCACCAAATTCTTACTCCTCAGATGTGCAGACCTCAGACAAACAGAATTGGTCTTTGTACATCAACACAAGTTCATCTTCTTCCACCCTTCAGGGTATTGTTTTATCATTCTTCTGTACAGATCATACTTTCTCTTTATGTTCATTAGGGATTCATTTGAGGTTTTTGATGCACATTTCTGGATGAGTCCTTTTCAGTGAAGGAACTGTTGAATTCATTTCTTACATGAAGAAAACACAGTTTGTGCACCATGGTGTTTGTGAGATAGAAGCTTGGGAGCAGAGAATTCAAGATACCAATGAATATGTATGGAAAAAGGCCCTGACAGCAGGGCATTATGCACTCGGAGTGAGTGTGGCGCTTGAGGTCCAAAGTGTAATGCCTTTATGGTAATTGCCATCAAAACTGATGAGATGAACAAATCACACTATGCAAAATCCCTCTCAGTACCCAATACCCAAGAAAGGGGGTGTAACATGGAATTTCCTCCTGAGCAGGATATTTGTTCAATCATTATCTGATGAATATTGTAGGACCTGGGCCAGTTTGACAGTAATTAAATTATTTGTGGAATTCTTGGAATTTTGAAACATCCTTGGGAATGGTGTTGAAACGTCTAAAAACCTCAGCCACAAAATGTTGAAAGTTCAAGAAACCTTGCAATTTGCAAACTCCAAATGAGAGTGTTTGTGCTTGACAAATTGTATTTGAAGGCATGGTTCTTCATTTTTCTGGTGCTACCCTCAATGGACCTCAATGACTAGGATTCTTGATGGTGCAAAAAGTTTATCCACGGACAATTGTTGCATGTTAGCACAGAGTTACCATTAGAAACTATGTTTGTGAATGGGAAAAAGGGAGGGGTATTACAAACAACCCTTTCAAACAAAAGATTGTGAGGGAGTTTGGAATCAATTTGCTCATTGAGTCATGTATGCAATTTTTGGAAAGAAGCAATAACTGGACTATATAATAATATAGTCAAGATTATTGATTTGCAAAAAATTACAATCTATTTAAATATAGATAATAGTCAAAGAGCTTCATAAAGAAATAATAGGAGGTCATTTTTTTGCAAACGTCATTGCTCTTAAAATTTTAGATGTAGGATAATTGTGGTAACTATATATCAATATACCGTTTACTATTGTAAAACTTGTGATGCTTGTCAATGCATAAGATATTTATCTACTTAAAATTTGGCAATATTGATCACCAATCTTCTTGGAAAACCATTCATGAAAACATGCCTTGACTTTGTTGGACCAATCAAACTCGTAGCTTAGCTCATGGGCAATTGATACATCAATTCTATCACAAATTGTGTCACAAAAAGGTGGAAGCAAAAGTTTTATGGACAAACATTGTTGCAATTATGGCAAAGTTTCCATATGAATTCATTCTTGTTTGATTTGAATTTATGTTCGATGAATGTCATTATTAGTCAAGTACACATTTCATTAATGATAGTATTTGATATTTAACTAATCATTTCCTAATGCATCATATGAGTTATAATGTATATTAGTTTCAAGGTAATGGTTAGGAAAATTTATTAAGAAAATGATTAATACATTATTAACCAAATTCTTTAATGAAAAATGATTGGGATGAATTTTTTAAATTATCATATTATTTTATCATATTGCTTTTAAGGTTGCCATAAGGAAAATGTCTTTTCAATTGGTCTATGGATTAAATCCATCATTTCCTATCAAATATCTTTTATTAATGAAAATCCATGGTAATATACATTCATGTCTTATTTAGGTACTTACCAATCAAATTACCAAGTTGGAAAAAATTTAAGAGAACTAATTAAAAGCATAGGACACTCAAGCTATGAATAAATGGAATTGGTGTATGTGGCTTCAACAATATTGACATCCTAAAAAACAATTCAAATTCAGATTTTATGTGTTATTATTTCCAAAAGTGGGGAAGGTCCACAATAGGAAATTTAAATGTCAATGATTTGGTCCCTATTGAATTCAATATTGTTTTCCAACAACACTATGATATTAACACATTGGATGAGTTTGAACCAAACCCAATTTTGGTCAATATTAATTAGTTGAAGCCATATCAACATGTAAAATTGAATGTTGAACCAATTCAAGTACCAAAATTTACAATTTCCATGAACTTGATTCAACTTGTATATCCACAAATTATTCAAATGACTAATAGATACGTTTAAACTACATTACTAATAAATCAATTGATCTTTTCATCCATTATTAAAAGAACTTTTTTCTCAATTATTTTTTTGCAAAATTATTAAAATGATTACATACTCTCATTATGACACCTTAACTTTAATTTGGTTAATATTACTTCCATAGTTAATTATTTGTCATCACCATTACTCTTAAAAAAACAACTATAGTCCTTTTTTGTATTTTTGTATTTTCATGTATTTTTGTTATTTTGCATCAACTAAGTGCAAAGTTTGAAAGTGTAATTAAGAGGTTATTGCAAAAAGTTGAAAGGTCATAGAAGAAAGAAAAGAAAAATTTCAAACATGATAAAAATAATCTAGATTGGCATTACACATTCTACCATTTGCAATTTGATTGTCGATTGAGGACAAGAAATTCACATTATCACATATTGAGTGAAAAATTCATGTAATCATTCAATACTTGTAAAATTTCCTCAACCTATTGTCATGAATCCAATTGTGATTTTTGATTCAAACAATGAAGAAGTTGTTATGTCTATTGCAAATCCTATTATTAAAATTTTGGCACAAGAATAAATAATTCAACAACCAAAAAAAATTCTAAATTAAA
>Ga0116230_10004459_pt1 | contig 13723 bp, 11 predicted proteins | sample S1TSphfallax_3_FD_88678 | JGI IMG/M metagenome (GOLD analysis project Ga0116230, IMG submission 88678) | Host-associated microbial communities from peat moss isolated from Minnesota, USA - S1T2_Fd - Sphagnum fallax MG | ecosystem: Host-associated > Plants > Peat moss > Unclassified | place...
ATGTAAGTTCTGTAATTTTTCCTGCATCCTGCCGCGTCTGCGACGAACCGCTACTGCGCCTGAGTAAGACCCCAGTTTGCGATGAATGTGTAGCGCGCGTATCCCCACAAAAAAATTCATTATGCCCGCTGTGCGGTGAGGCACTTGGCTTTGAGGACTGGATTCCTGCGGCCCAGGCATGCTGCGAAATGTGCCGACTGGCACCGCCTCCTTTTGTGTGTGCCGTGGCGTGGTCGGCGTATGAAGGCGAAGTGCGGCAGATGCTGCATCTACTGAAATTTGAAGGAGTGCGGAGTGTAGCTGGGCCGCTGGCAAAGTTTCTGGCTGGGGCGATTGCACAGATTGAACCGGGCGCGCCGCGCGAGATGACGGTGATTGCGGTACCGATGCATTCTGGCCGACTGCGGCAACGCGGGTATAACCATTCGCGGTTGCTGGCGGAGGGTGCGGTGCGAATTTTGCGGAAGCAGTATCCGACGTGGCGGCTGACAGAGGGGCATGATTTATTGAGTCGGCAGCGCGCGACGGAAATACTTTTTCCGCTGACTCCAGCGTCGCGGCGGAAGATGTTGCAGGGGGCATTTCGCTGCGCTGGTAAGGAAGGAATCAAGGGAAAAGCAGTGCTTTTGATCGACGACATTATGACGACGGGTACTACAGCGCGAGAGTGCAGTAAGACGCTGCTGCGCGCGGGTGCGAAGTCAGTGCATGTAGCGACGCTGGCACGGGCGCAGCGGGAAACGATAGCAAGATGGAATGCAAACGAGTTGAAGCAGCACGTGAATTAACTGCATAGAGGGGAAGAAAAAATGGTGCATGCGGCAAAGCATTTTCCTTCGGTACGTCGTCACGCAATCACAACGCATACTACTGAGCCACGCACACGCGGGTCGTCTCCGCTGCAAACGCCGGTACTGGTGCTGAATGCCTCGTATGAGCCGATCAACATTTGCGGCGCGCGGCGAGCATTGGTGCTGGTGCTGAAAGGCGTGGCGCGGACAGAGGAAGAACAGGGCACGACCCTTCATGCAGCGCGTATGCGAGTGGCCATGCCGTCTGTGATTCGGTTGCTGGAGTATCGGCGCATTCCGCACCAGACACGGGCGCTATCGCGCAAAAACATTTTGCTGCGTGATCGCAACACCTGCCAGTATTGCGGCATTGTTTTGAACTCGAGTGATTTGACGCTGGACCATGTGATGCCGCGCAGTCGTGGTGGGTCATCAAGCTGGGAGAACCTGGTTGCGTGCTGCCATACGTGCAATCGCCGCAAGGGAAACCAACTGTTGAATGAGTTGAAGGAGATGAAGCTGGCGCGCGAGCCGCGTCCATTTACGCTGCATACCAGCCGACACATTATGCGGATGATTGGTTCAGCGGACCCATCGTGGAGACGGTATTTATATTTTGAGAATTAGTCGCGGCCTTATACTTTAGGCATGGCCCGTAATCTTTCCCGCTCCACCTTATTGCAGCAGCGCGCTGAGCGCTACTTTCCCGGTGGAGTGAATTCGCCGGTGCGCGCCTTTCGCGCGGTTGGCGGACATCCGCCATTTATTGTTCGCGCCGAGGGCGCCTACCTCTACGACGCTGATGGCAATCGCTACATTGATTATGTTGGCTCGTGGGGCCCAATGATTCTGGGCCATGGTGCGCCGCATGTGATTGAAGCAATTGAGGCGGCGGCGAAGCGCGGAGTGAGTTATGGTGCATCCACTCCGATTGAGGCCGATTTAGCGGAGCTGATTGTACGGGCAGTGCCGAGCATGGAAAAGATGCGCTTTGTGAGCAGCGGTACGGAAGCGGTGATGAGTGCTATCCGCGTAGCGCGTGCGTTTACCAAGCGCAAGATCATTATTAAGTTTGAAGGCTGTTATCACGGTCATGCAGATGCGCTGCTGGTGAAGGCGGGGAGTGGCGTGGCGACGCTGGGGATTCCGGGTTCGGCGGGTGTGCCTGAGGAGACGGTGCAGTTTACGCTGGCACTGCGGTACAACGATGTGGAGGCGGTGGAGGCGGCATTTGCGGTACACAAGGACGCCATAGCCTGCGTGCTTGTGGAACCCGTGGTGGGCAATGCAGGAACAATTGCGCCGGAGCCGGGTTATTTGGAAGCATTGCGCCGCATTACACAACAACATAGCGCACTACTGATTTTTGATGAGGTGATGACGGGGTTCCGCGTGGCCCTGGGTGGTGCGCAGGGCCTGTATGGCATTACGCCTGACATGACGACACTGGGTAAGATTGTTGGCGGGGGGCTGCCGGTGGGGGTGTTTGGTGGGCGGGCAGAGATCATGGATTTGTTGGCACCGCTGGGGCCGGTGTATCAGGCAGGGACGCTAAGTGGGAACCCGCTGGCGATGGCGGCGGGCGCAGCGACGGTGGGCTATCTGATTGCACAGCATAAGAAAATTTATGCACAGTTGGAGAGCACAAGTGCTGCGATTGCCAGTGGTGTGGCAAAGGCCGGTGCTGATGCTGGAGTCAGCATCACCACCAATCGCGTTGGGGCAATGTTTACGTGGTTCTTTACGGACAAGCCAGTCAAAAATTATGACGATGCGAGCAGATCGGACACGGCGGCATTTGGGCGTTTTCATGGTGCGATGCTGGATGCTGGAGTGTGGCTGCCTCCATCACAATTTGAAGCTGCATTTTTAGGCACGGAACATGATGATTCCGTGGTGCAGGCAACGGTGCATGCGGCGAAGATGGCGTTCAGCAAACTGTGCGATTAGTTAAGCGCGGGTAATCGGGAATTAATCTGCGACTGCTGTAGCGGGCGCATGTGGCTTGAGAAATATTCTTCCTACAAAAATAAGTACCAGTAGCACTGCCGAGCATAGGAAGAAAACAGTGCGCACGCTGGTAAGCTGAGTGAGTACTCCTGAGATGACGAGGCCGCTGATTTGCGCGGCGAACACAACCGACATGGTAGTGCTGCCGACGCGGCCCAGTAATGCGGGTGGGGTCTCCTGCTGAGTGAGGGTCTGGGCGGGGACGATGATGGCGGCTACGGAAGCGCCGATAAAAAACGCGCCAAACATTGCCGACGGTGTCCATATAAAGCTGGCCATAAGCAGGACTCCGGCGGCGATGCCCAGCAGCCCACCATAAACCAAGTGTTCATTTTTTACATTTTTGGCAAGCGCATGTAACAAGTTGACACCGACAAGGAGGCCGAAGCCGATCATGCCGCTGATGATGCCGAAGATGCGAACGCTACCGTGGAGTGATTCGCGGACATAGATGGCAATTAGCGGGCCGAAACAGCCCATGATGAACATGGCTGCAGCCATGGCCAGAACCACGAAGAAGAGACCTGCATGGTGAAAAATAAAATTGAGGCCCTGTTGCATGTCATGCAGGATTTTTCTGATGCCAGTGTGCTCGGTTTCCGGTGATGCCGATGCATCCGAATCGGGACGATGAATGGCGGTTGAAGCGAGCAGCAGACCGGAGGTGACGAAGCTGGCGGTATCCGCCATGTAGCAGGAGCGCGGGCCGAAGAGGCTGACCATGAGGCCGGCGATCATGGGCCCGGCAATGCGCATGATAAAGAAGACCTGTTGCATGAGCGTGTTCGCGGCGCGAAGGCCTTCGCGGGGAACGGCATTGCGGACGGCCACACCCTGTGCGGGACTAAAGAAACTGGAGACGATGCTGATCAATGAAAGAACGATATAGAAATGCCAGATTTGTGTGGCAGCCATTAGAAACAGTGTGAGGACGGCGCGGGTGAGGTCGCTTGCAACCAGAGTGGTCTTGACCGGCCAGCGGTCGACGAACACGCCCGCGAGAATACCCAGCACGGCAATCGGCAGCATGTAGAAAATTTGTATCCACGTAAGTTGCTCTGGCGTGGCATTCATGCGGAAGCCAGCGACGCTGATGACTGCAAACAGGGCCAGCATGTCGCCGAATACGCTGACGATCTGCGCAAACCACATCTGCCGAATGGTGGGAATACCCAGGACTTCGCGCATGGATAGGGGTGTCGCTGCTGGTAGGCTGGTGGCCATCAAGTTCTCCTGCTGCTAGAGCCATTCTAGTGGCGTGACAAAACGAATGCTGCCGTTTGCATCTTCGCCCGCATATTTTTTAAGGAGCAATTCGGTGGACTTTACCGTATAGCTGCGGTCGGCACCGAGCGTAGTATTGTCGCCATCGTGCAGGAGGACATTACTGCCGCGCTGCCTGAGTGTGTTGCGCGCTATGCCCTGCTCAATCAGTAGAAGCTGTTGCTGCGCATCAAAAACTTGCCAGTCATTGGCCATAATGTTCCACATCACTGGAGTCAGCCCCAATTTGCGGGCAATTCGCAATGTGTCTGGTCGCCTGGCGCCGTAGGGTGGACGAAATAATTTTGGCTGTATGCCCAGTGTGTCAGCGAGTATGGCATTGCATTCTGCCAGCTCAGCCCAAGTTTTTTGCGGTGAGGTATAGACCAGCTTGGGATGGCTAACAGTGTGATTGCCGATGCAATGGCCGGCTGCGGCCACTTCGCGCGCAATTTGAGGACGCAGACGTACGCGGCTACCCATCATAAAAAATGTTGCGCGCACGTTATAGCGGGCAAACAATTCCAGAAGATGACCGGTATGAATATCATTGGGGCCATCATCGTAGGTCAGCGCCCATTCGCTGGGATTGCGACCGGCAACAATGGTGCGGCCAAAGATTTGGGACTCTGGCCATCGCGCGGCGTAATGTGCGCCACCTGCGACTAAAAATGCTGCTCCTGTAGCTGCAATTTCCGCGATCATATTTTCCGTGAAAAACAGAATCGACAGACTGTGATGGAGCGGCCTGTCGATTCTGTATCTTATCTATGTAGATTTTATGCCTGTAGTGCGGCTTCAATTGTGTCGACAACGAGAGGGTCATCGGGAGGCACTTCGGGCGAGATGCGGGCAACCACTTTGCCATCGCGACCAACGACAAACTTCTCAAAGTTCCAGAGGATGCCCGGCTCGGGATTGGCATTCAAACCATAGCCGAGGAGCTTCTTACGAAAGGCGCCGGGTTCATGAGTTTTTGCTGCGGGCTGTTCGGCGATCAGTTCCTTGTAGAGCGGGTGTGTCTCTTCGCCAGTGACTGTAATTTTTTGAAACATGGGAAACTTGACACCGAAGCTACCCTTGCAAAAGGCGACGATTTCTTCATTCGTGCCCGGTTCCTGACCAGCGAAGTCATTTGCAGGAAAGCCGAGGACTTCAAGGCCCTCGCTATTGTGCTGCTCGTAGAGTTTTTCGAGAGCGTCATACTGAGGAGTGAGTCCGCACTTGGAGGCGGTGTTAACGATGAGCAGCACTTTGCCGCGATATTCGGCAAGAGATGTGGGTTCGCCAGTAATTTTATTGACGGGAATTTCGTATAGATTTGCCATAGTTCTATTATGACGCAGGCCAAATAAAAATTGTATCTTCTGCCTGAATGAAAAAATGGGTGGACAGTTAAAGATTTTGCATGCTCGGGCTGAATGGTTTGCGTATAGTGGCAGTCTTGATGCATCTGCAGGCGGGGGCTAAGCATTTTGACGAGAACTAACCTTAATGACGAGAACAGAAAGAGGAAGGAGTAACAGGATGCGAGTTGTATGGGCAGGATTGATAGCGGCAATATTGCCGATGGCGGCGGCGGCACAGGCGATTCCGAAGGACAAAGCGATTGATGCGGAAGTGGGCAAGATGATGACGCAGACCCATGCGAAGGGCATGGCGGTTGCGGTGGTTGACGGCGGCAAGGTTGGGTATGTGCAGGCGTATGGGGTGCGGGATGAGAAGGGTGATCCGCTGGAGACGGACACGATTATGTATGGTGCGTCGCTGACGAAAACGGTGTTTGCGTATACGGTGATGCAGCTGGTGGATGAAGGGAAGATCAACCTGGACACGCCGCTGAAGGACGATCTGGACAAGCCGCTGCCGAGTTATGACACGGATGCGGCATTTGAGGACAGGTATGGCGGCTTTAAGGGCCTGGCGGGTGATGCGAGGTGGGAGAAGATTACGCCGCGGATGTGCCTGACGCACTCGACGGGCTTCCACAATTTTTGGTTTATGGAGCCGGACCAGAAGCTGCGGATCCACTTTGAGCCGGGCACGCGGTACAGCTATTCGGGCGAGGGGTTGATGCTGCTGCAGTTTGCGATTGAGCATGGAAAGCAACCGCTGGGGTTGGAAGTGGGCGAGCTGGCCAAGGCGAATTTTGACCGGCTGGGTATGACGCGGACGAGCCTGACTTTTAAGAACGGCCAGGACAGCAATGTTGCCGATGGGTGGGACGATCATGGAAAGGTGGCCCCGCATGACAAGCGGAGCAAGGTGCGGATGGCGGGGTCGATGAATACTACGATTTCGGATTTGTCGAAATTTACGGCGGCGCTGGTGACGGGGAATGGGTTGAGTGCGGCGGCGCGGGCGGAGATGACGAAGCGGCAGATGCACATCACGACGGCGCACCAATTCCCTGTTTTTCTGCCGGACCTGCCGGTGGCGCAGCAACGCAAGGACCTGTATGCGGGACTGGGTGTGGTGGTGTTTGACGGGCCGCAGGGGCATGGCTTTTACAAGGGCGGGCATGACGGGCATACGGCGAACACGATGGTGTGCGTGGAGCGGAGCCAGCGGTGAGTTTTGATTCTTTCGAATGATGTGCGTGCGGAGGCGGGGTTTGCGGAGCTGGTGAAATTTATTCTGGGCGACACGGGCGTGCCTTATGACTGGGAGTATGGGGACCAGGCCGGGATTTCATGAGCCTGGTTGGTTACTAGCGGGGAGAGCGCCGGTCGTGATAAATTCGTATTTTCTTCGCTATTTTGATAGGCGGAGAATCTATGGATGAAGCAAGTCAGGTTAAGTCATGGCAAGATTATTTGAGCCGCCGCGCAGTATCGCCATTGAAGGCCCACTTCGCGTGGGCAAGTCGACCCTGGCGCGGGTGCTGGCTGACACACTGGGTGCGAGACGTGTATTAGAGCCGGAGAACAATCCATTCCTAGACCGGTTTTATCGTAATGAGGCGGGCATGGGATTTGCGGCGCAAATGTGGTTTCTCTACGAGCGATTTCGGCAACTGAGTAATGTGGATGATGCGGTGGCCCAGCCAGTGGTTAGCGACTACATATTTGAGAAAGACAAGCTGTTCGCGAACATCAACCTGACTGATGATGAGCTGGAAACTTACACGCGCTACCACAACTATTTTCGGAGCCAGGTGCCGACACCGGAGTTGGTGATCTATCTAAAAGCCCCGGTGGATGTATTGAAGCAGCGCCTGAAGCGAAAAGGTGTGCCAGGCGAGCGGACGATCAGCGAAGAATATATTGCACAAGTAGCTGCGGCATACGAGCATTTTTTCTTTCATTACTCAGCCAGCGATTTGCTGGTGGTGGATACGAGTGATCTGGACTTTGTGCGGAACAATCGTGACCTGCAACTGCTGCTTCAACGTCTGGCTGAGCCGATCCAAGGCAGACAGTATTTGTTGCCGCTGGATGGCGGGCCGGACAAGGCTTAACACGGATTTCCGCGGATTGCACGGATAAGTGCGGATTTGAAATCAAATACAAATACCAGTTAGGACAAGGGACGCAGCTATTTTTATAGTGCGTGGTCCTTGTAATTTTTGCCGGTGAGTTTGCAGATGGCTTCGATGGCCAGTTCATGGTCGGCACGCTGGTCAAGGCCTGAAATGGTAAGGCATCCCACAAGACCGACATTTGTAACTCGAATGGGAAAGCAACCGCCATCGGTTGCATAGTCACTTTGCGACAATCCATAACGGGATGTAACCGTGATACCGCGTTGCTTGAAGTCGAGACCGAGTGCATAGGTGCTGCGCTCAAAAAAAAGGGTACTGTTGGCCTTCTTTCGCACCCAGTCCATATTGTTTGCGGTGGTGGCATCAGAGGTCGCCAAAAATGCCGGCATGTTCCCGCGCCGGATTTCAATGGCAATTGAATGGCCGCGCTCGACCGCCAATTCATGCGCGAGGGTGCCGAGCCGCCAGATGGTCTTTGCATCAAAACGGTCAAGATGCAACGAAGCCTCCTGCTCCTTGATTTTCTTTAGGTCGGCTGTGATGTCGTTATCGGTCATTTTGAGTGCGCTCCTCCTATGGGTGCGTATACAGCTTAAATGATTTCGTGGCCATTCGATGGCTTGCAGCAAAATCGTTGCAGCTTTATCATGTGAAAGTAGGGTGTGATGGAAATGAATGTGATTCATGAAGTCCGCTGTTGTACCAAAGTGCTGCCCGGCACGAGTGCGGATTTTTGTTGTAGCCGCTAGCAGAGCGCCTTTCTTGAGCGCTAAAAATGCTGAATAGCCCCTAACATCATCCTGACAACAGAATTACGGGACATTTATGACTACCGGAATGAACACAATAATCGAAAATGCAGCCACGCTCTCAGCGAGCGTTGCTGATATTCAGGGCAATCTTAATCATCTGCAAGCCCTGGAAGCTGAAAGTATCCACATTATGCGCGAGGCGGTGGCGGAGTTTGCGCGGCCGGTGATGCTGTACTCGATTGGCAAGGACTCGTCCGTTATGCTGCGTTTGGCGCAGAAGGCGTTTTATCCCGGACGCATTCCCTTCCCGCTACTACACATTGATACCAGTTATAAATTTCGCGAGATGATAGCTTTCCGCGACAGCTACACCAAAGAGATTGGCGCGGAATTGATTGTGCATCAAAACAAGGCCGCGCTGGATGCTGGAGCGAACCCTTTTACGCTGGGTACGCAGAATTGCTGCGGCCTGCTAAAAACGCGTTCGCTGCTGGATGGCCTGGCTGAGGGCGGCTTTGATGCGGCCTTTGGCGGTGCGCGCCGTGATGAGGAAAAATCCCGCGCCAAGGAACGCGTTTATTCCTTTCGCGACCCCGCAGGCCAGTGGGACCCGAAGAACCAGCGCCCTGAGCTGTGGGGCCTCTATAATTCGCGGCTTCGCAAAGGGGAAAGCATTCGAGTTTTCCCGCTCTCCAATTGGACTGAGTTGGACGTTTGGCTCTACATCTATGCCGAGCAGATTCCCATTGTTCCGCTCTACTATGCGCAGGAGCGTACCGTCATTGAGCGTGGTTCTTCGTTGATTCTGGCGTATGAAGACACTAAGCTGCTGCCGGGTGAGAAAGTGATCAAGATGCAATGCCGCATGCGTTCGCTGGGATGCCTGCCCTGCACTGGTGCCATTCGCTCTGATGCGGACACGCTGCCGAAAATTATTGAAGAGCTGATTGGCTTCCGTCGCTCTGAGCGCGAAAATCGCGTGATTGACCATGATGAAGAAGGTTCCATGGAGACCAAAAAACGGGAGGGATATTTCTAATGGCCTCCCTAATTGCCGCTGAAAACTCACAGCAAAGCCTACAGGCATTTCTTGACCAGCACCTTGAGCGCGGGCTGCTTCGTTTTTCCACGGCAGGCAGTGTGGATGACGGGAAGTCCACTTTGATTGGACGTCTGCTGCATGACACCCAGTCTGTGTACGATGACCAGCTTGCCTCTATTCGCTCCAGCCGCATCAATCGCGCTGCCGGTCCGATTGATTTTTCGCTGCTCACCGATGGACTTCGCGCTGAACGCGAACAGGGCATCACCATTGATGTTGCCTATCGCTATTTCTCGACGGCAAAGCGGAAGTTCATCATTGCTGATACGCCCGGCCATGAACAGTACACCCGCAATATGGCCACTGGTGCGTCTACTGCTGATCTTGCGATTGTGCTGCTTGATGCCAAGGCCTTTGCGCAGCATGGAGGTTTGCTTCCGCAGTCACGTCGGCACACTTTTATTGCGTCACTGCTGCGCATACCGCATGTGGTGGCATCCGTTAACAAGATGGACCTAGTGGGCTACAGCGCAGAGGCATTTGCCAAGATTGAAGCTGAATTTCTGGCGCTGGCAAAACACTTGAAGATCACTGCCCCTTGCGTTATTCCCATTAGTGCGCTTGAGGGCGACAACGTTGTGGCGCGTAGCCAGCACATGCCGTGGTATGCGGGCCCCACCCTGTTGGAACAGCTCGAAAGCGTTCCGCTGAGCCATCACGATCCCAATGCGCCGCTGCGTTTTCCAGTTCAACTGGTAGTCCGCCCGGATGCAAATTTTCGTGGCTACGCAGGCCAAGTAGCCGGCGGGACACTGCGTGCTGGGCAGACTATTCTTGCGCTGCCGTCACGTCGCATGACTCGTGTGCGCAACATCGTCACCTACGACGGGAATCTCGCATCTGCTGCACCGCCGCAATCCGTTACGGTTGAGTTGGAGGATGAGATTGATGTGAGTCGTGGCGATGTTCTTTGCAGTCCGCAGGACCCGCCACAAATTTCGCATCGCTTTGCCGCGCGTGTTGTGTGGATGCATGAGGAGCCGCTCAAAGTTGGGGCTACATATCTAGCCAAGCACACCACTCGAACGGTGCGTGTTACGGTTACTTCCATTCGTCATCGCGTTAATGTGAATACGCTGGAGCAACTGCCAGCGCAGCAAATCGAGATGAATGATATTGCCGAAGTAGAGTTCCATGCTGCGAAGCCGCTATTTTTTGATGCCTACAGCAGCAATCGCACCACCGGTAGTCTGATTCTGATTGGTCAACTCGACAATGCCACCGTGGGCGCCGCCATGATTGATTCGGCGTTACCTGAGACTTCATCTGAGATTGCTGGTCCGGCAAAACTACCGCAGTTGGTGCATCTTGCAAACCGGCCTGAACTTGCCGTTGCACTGCATGAAGCCCTTCGCGCTGAGGGACACAGTGCTGTGCTGCTGGATGATGTGCATATCGCGCCGGAACAGATGGACGCTGCTGTACGTGCCGCACAACTCGCCGGGGCCATTGCCATCACCAGTGCTGACCTGTCTAAAACGACGCTTACTGCAATTGCGAAATTCATTGATGCGGCCCATGTTATCGCTCCCGAAACTTTGGATGCGGACAACAGCGTTGCCGCTGATGTACTTTTGCGGCAGATGGGAATTGTGTCATGAGCATACTGACAAAGATTGAATCCCCGGAGCAACTTGCCGCTGAGGAGTTGGTCGCCAAGGTTATCACTGATTACAAAGCTGAGTACAGCGCAAATGCTGCCAAGACGCTCTGCATCACTTGCAGCTTTCAGACTGAGGACATGGTTGTCCTGCACATGATTCGTCAGCATATCGCTGATGTCCCCGTGCTATTTTTGGACACTGGCTATCACTTTGCCGAGACATACGCGTACCGCGACCGCATGACTGCGGAGTGGAATTTGAATCTGACAAACATGCTGCCCAAGACGACGGTAGCCGAGCAGGAAGCCGAGCATGGTTTGCTCTATATTGTGCAGCCGACCGATTGCTGCCAGATGCGCAAAGTAGAGCCGCTGATGCGTTCGCTTGAGGACTACGCAACTTGGTTCACAGGACTTCGTCGTGAGCAGTCGCCCACTCGTGCCAATCTGCGGGTGGTGGAAGAACACAAATTGCCCACTGGAAAAGTGATCGATAAAATCAGTCCGCTTGCTACATGGACGTGGGCGCAGGTCCAGGAATACGCGACTAAGAACCACATCCCAGTGTTGCCCCTGTATGAGCAGGGCTATTTGAGCATCGGCTGCCAGCCCTGCACATCGCTATCGGACGACCCAACAAACCCGCGTGCGGGCCGTTGGAGTGGTAAGAAGCTGGAGTGCGGCATACACACATTTACGACGGTGGAAAAGTAAATCAAACAGATTTAGTTTTCAAACTCCGTGTTGGGTGCGGGCAGAATATCATCAGGTCCGGCGATCCAGACGTAGAGCGTTGGCAGCAGGAACACGCTAATGATAAGGTCTGCAATCAGACCACCGACAATGACGATGGCGAATGGCCGCTGAGAGTCGGAGCCGATGCCGTGGGACATGGCAGCGGGCAGAAGGCCTAGAGTTGCAACGAGCATGGTCATCATAATGGGACGGAGTCTTAGAACTGCGCCTTCAATGGCAGCAGCTTCAATGGAGTGGCCATTGACGCGCATCTGATTGATGTACTCAAGCATGATGACGCCTGTCTGTACTGAGACCCCAAAGAGAGCAAGGAAGCCCACACTGGAGGATACGCTGATGTTTGTGTGCGTAACCAGCAGTGCCAGTGAACCGCCGACGGGGGCCAGCGCAACATTGACCATGATGAGCGATGCCCACTTCAGCGATTTAAACATCATGTAGAGAATGATTGCGATGAGCAATACGGTCAATGGAACGACCAATGCGAGGCGCTTATCGGCGCGCTGCTTGCTCTGATATTCACCCGCCCATTCAATGTGGTAGCCAGTTGGGAGCGGAACTTTCTCTTTCACAGTTTTGATGGCTTCTTCCACTGTGCTGCCGAGATCGCGGCCACGGGCGCTGTACTTAATGGCGATGTAGCGTTGTTCACCCTCGCGGTAGATTTCTTCCGCGCCGTCAGTTGTAGCAACTTTGGTTAGTTGGGCAAGAGATACGCGCTCACCGGAAGGAGAGAGCAGGCGCACATTGGAGATCGCCTCTTGTGTATCGCGATAAGGTTTTTTGTAGCGCAGGACAAGATCATATTGCGCTTCGCCTTTTAAGACTTCGCTGAGAGTGGTGCCACCGACAGCGGTTTGGATGGCATCTTGAATATCGGAAACATTGATGCCGAAGCGGGCTGCAGCCTGACGGTCCACGGTATAGGTGAGGTTGGGCTGGCCAATAATGCGGAAGAGACCGAGGTCGGCCACACCGGGCACCCTGCTCATGACGTCGACAATTTCATTGCCTTTTTCTTCCAGAGTTTTGAAGTCGTCGCCATAAAGTTTGACGGAAAGCTCGCCCTTCACGCCGCTGACGGCCTCTTCCATGTTGTCTTCAATGGGTTGTGAGAAGCCCCAAATAGCGCCGGGAATATTTTCAAGCTGCTGGTCCATCGAAGCAATCAGTGCGTTTTTATCTTCATGGAAAACAGGGCGCCACTGCTCTTTGGGTTTCAGATCGACGAAATATTCGGTATTGAAAAATCCAGTAGCGTCGGTACCGTCATCAGGGCGACCAATCTGATCGACGACTTCAGAGACCTCAGGGAAACTGGCCAGGATGATTCGGGCCTTGTTGGAGATGGCAAGGCTCTCATCGGGGCCAGTGGAGGGGGCCAACGAGCCTCGCACCCACATGGCACCTTCATCCAAGTGGGGCAGGAATTCAGAGCCGATGATGTTGGTCAGCAGAAAGACAGAAATCAGAAAGGCGATGATACTTACCGTGAGTGTGATTCCCCGATTATGGATAGCCCAGGTAACGCCTTTTCTGTAGCGCTCTGTGATGTACTCCATGACCGGGTTATGCCATTCTTTTGCGCCCTTGCTGAACAGGAGACTGGAGAGGACTGGTGCGAGGACCATGGAAAAGGTGAGTGCGCCCAATAGAGCGAATGCGACTGTCCATGCCAGTGGCTTGAAGAGGCGTCCCTCAACAGACTGCAAGGTGAAGATGGGCAGATAGGCGGTGATAATGATGCCGATGGCATAGAAGACGGGGCGTTGGACTTCATGCGCGGCCTCGCGAATTTTTTCGGCTACAGTTTTATTTTCCAGCTCTTCATGATGATTGAGGTGGCGGACGATATTTTCCACCATGACTACAGCGCCGTCGACCACCATGCCAAAATCCAGTGCACCCAACGAAAGCAAGTTGGCAGGAATGTGTTCGAGGCTGAGACAAATGGAGGCGAAC
>Ga0116230_10004460_pt1 | contig 13722 bp, 14 predicted proteins | sample S1TSphfallax_3_FD_88678 | JGI IMG/M metagenome (GOLD analysis project Ga0116230, IMG submission 88678) | Host-associated microbial communities from peat moss isolated from Minnesota, USA - S1T2_Fd - Sphagnum fallax MG | ecosystem: Host-associated > Plants > Peat moss > Unclassified | place...
ACCGAACACGCGCTCGCGGCGCTCGATGCGTTCGCGCGCGCGCTCGATAACCTGGCCTTAAACGACGCCGCGATGAACGCGCGCGCCGCCGACGGTTATACCGTCGCAACGGATCTCGCCGATGCGCTGATCGCCGCGGGGACGACGGCGCGCGCCGCGCACCGCGCCGTCGGCGAGCGCGTGCTGGCGGCCGAGCGTGCGAATCGTCCGCTCGACGAAAGCGACGTGCGCGCGCTGGGAATTCCGGGCGCGCCGATAGATGCGCGCGCCTCGGTCGCGGCGAAACGCACCAGCGGTTCCACCTCACCCGCCGCCGTCGCCGCTGCGCTCGACGCAACGGACGCACACCTCGGACGTTTGAAAGCATCATGACGACCGTTCACATCGCCGGAGCCGGCGGGTACGCGGCAGCCGAAGCGATCCGGCTGCTCGATGCGCATCCCGACGCCCGGATCGGGAGGCTGATGAGCCGCAGCGGCACGGGGGCGCGCGTGTGCGATGCGTTTCCGTCGTTGCCCCACCTCACCCAACCGTTCGACGATTTCGAGACGGCGTTGCCGCACGTCGCCGCGGGCGACATCGTGTTTCTCGCCGCCGACCGCGACGTCGCGCTCGCGCTCACGCCGAAACTGCTCGCCGCCGGCGCGCGCGTGATCGATCTCTCCGACACGTTCCGGCTCGCGCCGCACACGCACGGCGCCGTTTACGGATTTCCGGAGCGCTATCGCGATGCGATCGCAAACGCGGCGCTGGTCGCGAACCCCGGCTGCTACCCGACGGCCTCGCTGCTCGCGCTCGCGCCGCTCGGCGCGTTCGCGGATCGTATCGCGAGCATCGTGATCGACGCGAAGAGCGGGATCACCGGCGCCGGCCGTTCGCCAAAACTCGGCTCGCTCTTCGCCGAGGTGGAGGGCGACGTGCGCGCGTACGGCCTGAGCGGCCATCGCCACGCGCCGGAGATTTCGCAAGAGCTGCACGCGGCCGGGATCGATGCGCCGATGACGTTCGCCCCGCACGTCGTGCCGCTCTCGCGCGGCATGCTCGCCGACATCTACCTGATCCCGCGCGCGCCGCTCGATCGCGATGCGATCCTCGCGACGCTGCGGCGTGCCTATGCGTCGAGCCCGTTCGTGACCGTCTTCGACGACGGGCGCGCGCCGTATCTTCCGGCGCTCGAGAAAACGAACGACGCGCAGCTCGCGGTCTTCGAAGATAGCGGCATCATCCATCTGCTTTCCGGGATCGACAATCTCGGCAAAGGTGCGGCCGGTCAGGCCGTGCAGAACATGAACATCATGCTCGGGCTTCCAGAGGAGCGAGGACTTGGCGCTGTCCGTACCGTTGTCGGCTGAGATCGAACCGCGAGTCATCGAGGTTCGCGGCGGCCTCGGAGCCGTGCCCGGCATTCGGCTTGCCGGCGTGCATGCCGGCATCAAGAAACGCAAGACCGACCTCGCGCTGATCGCGTTTTCGGGGCCGCAGGTCTGCGCCCAAGTGATCACCACCAACGACATCAAAGCCGCCCCGCTGATGGTCACGTCGGATCATCTCGATTTCGACGGCGACGCGATGGGGGCGATCGTGGCGAACGCGGGCTGCGCGAACGCGTGCACGGGCGAGCGCGGGCTGCGCGACGCGCGCGCGACCGCCCGCCAAGCGGCGACGCTGCTCAAATTGCGGCCGACGCAGGTCGCGATCGCTTCGACCGGCGTCATCGGCGTGTATCTGCCGATGGACCGGATGGCCAAGGGACTCGAGCGCGCGGTGAAAGATCTCGCGACCGGCCACGAGGCGGCGTACGACGCGGCCGAGGCGATCATGACAACCGACCACGTACCGAAGCTCGCGTCGTACGCGTTCCACTGCGACGGCGAGAAATACATCGTCGGCGGGATCGCCAAAGGCTCGGGGATGATCGCTCCCAACATGGCGACGATGCTCGCCTTCATCGCAACCGACGCGCCGATGTCGCGCGCCGCGTTGCAAGCCGCGCTCTCCGAGGCGGTCGACGGCACGTTCAACATGATCAGCGTCGACGGCGACATGTCGACCAACGACTCGTGCTACGCGTTCGCCAAGCCCGGGACCGGCGCGGCGCCGCACGGCTTTACGGCCGCGCTCACCGCCGTCTGCCGCGATCTCGCGATCGCGATGGTGCGCGACGGCGAGGGTGCCTCGAAGACGCTGACGCTGACCGTCACCGGCGCCGCCGATGCAACGCAAGCGCGGGCCGTCGCGCGCGCGGTGATCAACAGTTCGCTCGTCAAGACGGCGCTCTACGGCGAAGATCCGAATTGGGGCCGCGTCATCGCCGCTGCCGGCTCGGTGCGCGCCGGGATCGATCCCGAAAAGTGGGCGCTCTGGCTCGGCGAGCACCAGTGGGTCGAGCGCGGCGCGATCGAAGCGCTCTCCGAGGCGGAAGCGCACGCGCTGCTCGAACACAATCAGATCGCGATCCGGCTCGATCTCGGCATCGGCGATGCGAGCGCGACCGCGTGGGGCTGCGATCTCTCCACCGACTATGTCCGGATCAACGCTCATTATCGAACGTAGTCCGATCGTGAGCGTTCATCCATGGCGGTGCTCGCTACGCTGCGCTCCGATCAAAGGAGATATTCAATGGCTCGATTGTTGACCCAAACACACGGCGCGCGGATCGTCACCCGGCATCCGCATCTGCTGGCGAATTACGCGCGCGCGGAAATCAATATCGTGCGCGGCGAAGGCGTCTATCTCTTCGATGAGTCGGGCAACCGGTATATCGATCTCGTCGCCGGGATCGCGGTCTGCGCGCTCGGACACGCGCATCCGCGGATCACACGCGCCGTGGCCGAACAAGCCGCGACGCTCGTCCATTGCAGCAACCTCTACCATCACGAACCCGCCGGGATTCTCGCCGACCGGCTCGCCGAGCTTTCCGGCTTCCAGGCCGTCTTCTTCTGCAACTCGGGCGCGGAAGCCAACGAAGCCGCGATCAAACTCGCGCGCAAGCACGCCTGGCGGCGCGGCGAGAAGGATCGCACGACGATCCTCGCCGCGAACGGCTCCTTTCACGGCCGGACCTTCGGCGCGCTCGCCGCGACCGACAATCCGAAATACAAAGAGGGCTTCGAGCCCCTGCCGGGCGGTTTCGCCTGGACGCCCTTCAACGACATCGCCGCCCTCGATGCGGCGATCGACGAACGCACCGCGGCTTTTCTCGTCGAGCCGGTGCAAGGCGAGAGCGGCGTCGTTCCCGCGACGCGCGAGTTCCTCGCCGCCGCGCGGCGAATCTGCGACGAACGCGGCGCGCTCTTGATCTTCGATGAAGTGCAGTGCGGGATGGGTCGCCTGGGACGGCTCTTCGCCTCGCAGTTCTACGACGTGCGCCCCGATGCGTTCACGCTCGCAAAATCGCTCGCCAACGGTCTGCCGATCGGCGCGCTCGTCATCGGCGGCGCGGCAGCGGTGGCGCTCCGGCCCGGTGATCATGGCACGACCTTCGGCGGCTCACCCGTCCCCGCCGCGGCGGCGCTCGAACACTTGCGTATTCGCGAGGTCATCGATCTCGACGCGAACGTCGCGGCCAGCGGAGCGCTGCTCATGCGAGAGCTCGCTGCGATCGCCGCGGATTGGCCGGAACACTTCGATGGGCCGCGCGGTCACGGCCTGATGCTCGGGCTGCCGGTGCGCGCGCCGCACACCGCGTCTTCGTTCGTTGCGGCGGCGCTCGATCGCGGGCTCTTGATCAACGCGGCGGGACGCAACACCCTGCGCTTCGTCCCCCCGTTGATCATCTCGCCGGACGAGGTTCGCGACGCGATGGTGCGCTTGCGCGCTACCATCGCCGACATCGCGAGCTAGTTATTGGGGTCGAACGCACCGATCATCGTGAGCGTGCTGCCGCCGATCGGACCGTCGAGCACGAAGATCGACGCGTTTTGATCGCTTACGAACGGCAATGCGTTGGTCGTGTCGTTCGCATCGAGATTGACCGGTAAGATCGTACCGGTCCCCGGCGCAACGGCGTACAGGCCGATGCCGTTCGCCGCGCTGGTCGGCAGCAGACTGATGCCGCTGCCGCTCTGATAGGACAAGTTGGTGATCAACACCGGCGAGCCGGCCGTCGAGTTCGTGTAGGGAAAATAGCCGACGGCGATCGTGCCGACCGTGCTCGAATTGGTCGGCGAGCAGTTGTTGAACTGGACGGCCGCCCGCGTCGAAGCCGTCGTGAAGAGCTGTTCATCGAAGATACACACCCCGAGGTTCAGGTTCGTCTTCGAACCGCCGAGCACAACCGTATAGCGGTGATTCGCTTGCACGACGAAGCTGTTGTTTTCCGCCGGATACACGACGCCGCCGGAGGTAAACGTTAGCGCATTCGGCGAGCCAACAGCCGTCGCGCCGACGCTATAGGTACCGACGGCGATCGTCTGATACGCGGTCAACGCCTTGTAATTGAGATCGGGGATGTAGCGCGTGCCGGCAGGCAGATCGAAGTCGATCGCCGGCTGGTCGGGCGAGCCGTTCAAGAAGCGGACGTACGCACTTCCGGACGCACTCCCGGTGGGTGCCGAGGAGCCGCCGCACCCGGCCAGGGCGACAACAGCAAAAAAGGTAGCAAGGAAACGAAAACGCACGGTCACTCCTCGGAATGAGTTCAGGAAAGCGCCCGTATCATAGGGCACCGGGCTTCAAAGAACCTGGGTTTCACCGGATTTTCATCCCGCTCCACGGTGCTATCCGAGCCGGCTGGCCAGGAATCCCGCGAGCGCGTCCACACCGATGCGCTCCTGGGTCATGGAGTCGCGGTCACGGACGGTGACGGTTCCATCAGCCATGCCCTCGAAATCGACCATGATGCAGGCGGGCGTGCCGATCTCATCCTGCCGGCGATAGAGTTGCCCGACGTTGCCCTCGTCGTATTGGGTCCGGAACGCCGGTCGCAGCGCCGCCTCGATCGACCGCGCACGTTCGACGAGTTCGGGTTTGTTGCGGGCGAGCGGAAAGACGCCGACTTGAACGGGCGCGATCTTCGGATGAAAGCGCAGCACGACGCGCTTGGACTCCTTACCTTGCTCGTCGACCAACGACTCGCTAGCGTATGCGTCGATCAGCATGGTCAGGGTCGTGCGATCCATCCCCGCCGAACTTTCGATGAGAATCGGCGTGTACTTGGATTTCGAGGCCTCATCGAAGAAGGTCAGGTCCTTGCCCGAGAGCTTCATGTGCGCGTCGAGATCGTAGGTGCCCCGATGCGCGATCGACTCGAGCTCGCCCCAGCCCCACGGAAAGAGATACTCGACGTCGGTTCCCGCGCGCGCGTAGTGCGGGCGCTCGTCGGCCGTGAGTTCGTAGAAACGCAACCGGTCTTCGCGCACGCCGTAATCGCTGTACCACTTCTTGCGCGCGACGACCCACGCTTCGTAGGCGCGCAGATCGTTCCCATCGTCGGGGACGAAATACTCGAGTTCGGCTTGCTCGAATTCACGCTGGCGAAAGGTGAAATAGCGCGGCGTGATCTCGTTGCGGAACGACTTGCCGATCTGCGCGATCCCGAACGGCGGCTTTTTCCGTGCGCTCTGATAGATGTTCTTGAAGTTGACGAAGATGCCCTGAGCGGTCTCCGGCCGCAGGTAGGCGACGGACTCGGCGTCTTCCATCGCGCCGACCTGCGTCTGCATCATCAGGTTGAAGTTGCGCGGCTCGGTGAGCGTACCGCTCATCCCGCAGTCGGGACACTTCTCGAGCGAAGCGAGATGGTCGGCGCGGAAGCGGTGCTTGCAGTTGCGACAATCGACGAGCTTATCGTGAAAGGCGGCGACGTGGCCGGAGGCGATCCACGTCGAGGGGTGCATCACGATCGAGGAATCGAAACCGACGACGTCGTCGCGCAGCTCCACCATCTCGCGCCACCAAGCGTTCTTGACGTTGCGCTTGAGGATCGAGCCGAGCGGGCCGTAGTCGAAGAAGCCGCCGATCCCGCCGTAAATTTCGCTCGAGGGAAAGATGAAGCCGCGACGCTTGGCCAGCGCCGTGATCTCGTCCATCGTCACGCGGGATTCGGTCGATTCCATCGCGCGAGGATTGGGTCAGGACGCCTGCTTTTCCCGCGGGCTCGTGTCGCCGGCGACCTGGGCGAAATTCAAGAGCGCGACAAAAGTCACACCGCCGATGCAATTTCCCGTCAGGCACGGCAGGAAGAATTTCAACCAGAAGTCCGACCAGGACTGGATTCCCACCGCGACGGCATACATGTTTTCGACGGATCCGGCGACGATATGCGAGAGCTGCGCCGCGCCGACGAACGACGTCAGCAGCAAGATGATGAACATCGCGGCCGACTCGGAGGCCGGCAGCAGCCAGACCATCAGCGCGATGATCCAGCCCGCAAAGACCGCCCGGACGAAATTCTCGGTCCCGGTCGATTTGCTCGTTTCGCCCGCGATCTCGTGGAAGGCCTGGACGATCGGCGGCGCGAGCACCGGCACGTGCGCGATGAATTCCGCAAACGCGAATGCGCCGACGATGTTCGCCGCCAGCACGATCATCCACAGTCGCGCGACTTTCCAAAGCGTCCCGAGCTCGAACTTCCCGAGCAAGACCAGGATTGGCGTGAGCGTGTTCTCCGTAAAGAGCTGCTGGCGGCCGAGAATCGTGATCAGGAAACCGATGCTGTAGCCCGCGCCGGCGACGAGATTGCGCCACGGCGCGTCCGGCAAAAAGGCGTAAATCGTCGACATACCGAGAAACGAAAAGCCCATCGAGAGACCGGCGGAGAGACCGGAGAACGCGAGCGCACCGTTCGTCCGTTCGAGCTCGCCCTTCCCTTCGCGGCGGATCGTCTCGTAGACGATCGCGGCCCGCGGCATGGCGCGCTCTTCGGCCTCTTTGATTTCGTCTTGGGTCAGGTCGACCGGGGTCTCATCGTCCTTCGGTTCTTCCGCTGCTTCGTGCTTCGTTTCGACCGCCATCGTTGCTCCCAGCGTAGGTCCGGCCGCGCCATTCCACCCCGCGACCGCTCAGCATCCGCGTCGTCGACCGGATCGTTATGCCCGCAAGTACCGCAGTCCCGAGCGGTTGAAACCACCCCAGCCGAGCATCCAATCGCACGAGCCGCAGCGCCTGCGCGGCGGACGCGATCGTCGTCGCGGTCGCGAGCGCCGCTTCGAGCGCCTGCCACGGACGCTTGCGCGCCAGGCCGTCGATCAGCAGCAGGGGCGGCAGCCACGAAACGAGCGAGAGCAGCGCCACGCCGCCGGCGAGTTTCGCGAGTTCGCCGTTCGCACCGAAGTAGACGTTTTTCGTAAAGCCGTCCCAAATTTCGCGAACGTTCGTGTACATGCGCACGGACGCGAGGGTCTCACCGCCCGCGAGGACGAGCCGGAAGCGGCCGTCGGATTTTATCAGCCGCGCGAACTCCAAGTCTTCGGCGATCTTGTCGCGCAGTGCGGCGTGGCCGCCGAGCGCGTCGTACGCGCGGCGTTCGACGAGCAGATACTGGCCGTTCGCGAGCGCGTGTTCCGGCCGCCCGGGATCGTTGATTTGCGCGAGCGTCCCGCACGCCAAGAGCACGAGGCCGAGAATCGGCGGGAGCAGCATCCGTTCGGACGCCGTGCCGAGCTCCTGATACGTACTGATCGAGACCGCATCGGCCTGGTGCGTGCGCGCGAACGCGATCGCCGACACGGCCGAGTGCGGCGCGTGCCGGCTATCGGCGTCGGTAAAGAGCAGCCACGACCCGCGCGCGACCGCGACGCCTTGGTCGAGCGCCCACGGTTTACCAACCCAGCCGGCGGGCAGCGGCTGCCCGGCCACGACGCGGAGGCGCGCATCCTCGCGCGCAAGTCGCGCGAGAATCTCCGGCGTCTCGTCCTCCGAGCGATCGTCGACGACGATCACCTCGACGTACGGCGCCGTCTGCGCGAGCAGCGACCGTACGCAGCGCTCGATCGAGCGCGCTTCGTTGCGCGCGGGCACGACGATCGAGACGAGCGGCGCGTCGGGCAACTCCTCGACATCGGGGACGCGCAACCAGGTTGCGGCAAACGGGGCGCTACGCGCCGCATAACCGAGCGCAGCGATCGCACAGACGTGCGTCGCAACGGTACCGAGTTTCAAGATCGCCTAGACGGCCTTCGCGCGGGGTTGGGTTTCGGCTTGAAGTTGACCGCAAGCAGCGGCGATGTCGCGGCCCATCGGGACGCGCACGGTGCATGGAACGCCGTTCGCTTCCAGGATCGCCTGGAACGCTTTGATGCGCTGTTCGCCGCTCGCGCCGAGCTTCGCATCGGGCGTCGCGTTGTACGGGATGATGTTCACGTGATAGAGCGGACCGCGCATCAGCTTCGCCAGATTCTCCGCATCCGAGGGTCGGTCGTTTACGCCGTCGAGCATCACGTACTCGAAGAACACTTTGCGATTCGATTTCGCGATGTAGCGTTTCACGGCGGCCATCAGCTCGGCGATCGGCCAACGCTTGTTCACCGGCATGATCGAGGAACGAATCTCGTCCGTCGGCGCGTGTAACGAGATCGCGAGATTGACTTGGATGTCCTCATCGCTGAAGCGGTCGATTTCGGGAACGACGCCGACCGTCGAGATCGTGATGTGCCGGTGGCCGAGTCCGAAGCCTTTGGGATCGTTGAGCAGCCGGACCGCCTGCATCACGGCCTCGTAATTGTGGAACGGCTCGCCCATCCCCATGAACACGATGTTCGTAATCTTGCGCCCCTGCGCGTCGAGGTGGCGCGCAAAATAACGCGCCTGATCGAATATTTCGGTCGGCAAGAGATGGCGCGTGAAGCCCGCTTGCCCGGTTGCGCAGAACGCACAAGCGTACGCGCAGCCCGATTGGCTCGAAATGCAGACGGTATTCCGCTCCCCATGATGCTGCATGAGCACGGCCTCAACTTCGTTTCCGTCGTTCAGCCGGAACAGACCCTTGATCGTCTGCTTGTCCTTTGAGTGCTGAACGATCACCGGCTCGACGGAATCGAACGCAAACGACTCAGCTACGAGCGCATCCCGCAGCTCCTTCGGCAGCACCGTCACGGCATCGACCCCGGCGATGCGTTCGCGCGTAGCGGCCCGATAGAGCTGTTCGAGTCGATAGCGCTTGAGCGAATGCGCCTGCGCAAAGGCCGCGCCGTCCGCATATCCGGCACCGCGCGCCTTGTCGTCGATCCAGATATCTTGAGCGGTCAGGGCAACCATAACGCCCCATTGTACCACGCCGTCGCCACATTCCGAAGCCAAATCGGCCCCCGATCCGCCGGCTCCGAAAAGTCTGCTCGCGTCTCGCCAAGCGCTGAAGGTCTCTCGCAACCGCCGTTTCAGCATCGCGCTCGAGGAGTCTGTCGCTTGGCATTCGGGCGACGACAGCACGGGCCGGATGAATGGGTGAATACGACGGGCCACCCATCCATAAACTAGTCAACTAGTCTATATTTCTGATAGACTACCACCATGAAGACCATCGGAATGTTCGAGGGGAAAACCCGCTTCTCAGCGTTGATCGAAGCCGCTCGCAACGGCGAGACGATCATCGTCACCAAGAGCGGAATGCCCGTGGCCCAGATCTGCCCCCTCCCCCCCGCCGACGACTCGACCAGCGACGCGGAACGGGCGATGGAGGAGCTGCTCGCCGAGCCCAGCACACTCGGCGGCCTTACCGTTCGCGAGCTCATCGATGAAGGGCGGCGCTAGAAGCGCTGCCGCCGTCGTCGATTGCTCGATCGCTCTCTGCTGGCTTTTTGCCGACGAACGCGATGCGGAGGCACGCTCGGCGGCGCGCACGGTGACGAAGCGCGGAGCGCTGGTGCCCCCGCTCTTCCGGTGGGAAATCCAGAATGCTCTCGCCGTGGCAGTCCGGCGCGGCCGCATCCATCATCTGCACGCTCCCGTCCTTCTCGCGCGGCTCGACCGGGTGGGCCTGCAGACGGATGATGAGGTCCTCGGACTCCCGCTTGCGGCCGGGTTCGACCGTATTGAGCGGTTCGGGTTATCGGCCTACGACGCAGCCTATCTCGAACTCGCGGAACGCCGCCGTTTACCACTTATGACCCGCGACCGGAAACTCGCCGAGGCGGCGGCGACCATCAATCTGCTCTGGACACCGTGATCGGGCACGCCGCCGCTTCCAGGCCGATCGATCGGAAGCTACGGAATTTCATCGAAAAGCGATCGTTCGACGACGGGAGGACCGCTTTCCGGCTCGTCGAGGCGGGCGCGGACTTTTTTCAAGTCTTCCCAAACCAGGCGCTTCACGCCGTTCATCTCGCCGCCGGTCAGGCGCAGAATGTAGGCCGGGTGGAACGTGGCGATCACGGGGATCCCCGCCGGGCCTGGGAACCAGATGCCGCGCTGCTTCGTGATCGAGAACGTCTCGCCCATGAACGTTTTGGCGGCGGGTGCGCCGACGGCGAGGATCACGCGCGGGCGGATCACGTCGATTTGCTCGTCGAGGTAGGGGCGGCAGTTGCGGAGTTCGGTCGGGTCCGGGGCGCGGTTGCGCAGGCGCGTGCCGTCGTCGAAGGTCGGGCGACACTTCACCGTGTTGCAGATGAAGACGTCTTCGCGCGGGAGATCGATCGCGAGCAGCATCCGATCGAGCAATTCGCCCGCCCGGCCGACGAAGGGGCGCCCGAGTTTGTCCTCGTTTTCCCCCGGCCCCTCGCCGACCACCATCAGCGCTGCACACGGATCGCCTTCACCGAAAACGCTGCGCGTGCGGGTCGACCCGATCGCGCATTTGCGGCATGCCTCGACGGTACCGGCGGCGAGTTCGAGCGCGCGCTGCCGCCGGGCGCGCTCTTCGAGGCTCACGCGGGCAGCGGTTCCAGCCAGACCGCCTCGCCGAAGGCCAGCACGCGCGTCGATCCATCGGCCGTCTCCGAGGCTTGAAATTGCAAACCGACGACGCCGTTCGCGCCCAGACTCTCGGCCTTCATCATCAGCATGAGCAGGCAGTCGGCGCGCGCGCGTTCGGCTTCGGTGAGGTACTCGATCGGCGCGAGGCCGATGAAGGCGCCGATCGAGCGGAACGTCGCGCGCAGCATGTTCTTCGGCCGCATCGCCTGCCCGTGGGCATAGCCGAAGCGTTTCACGATGCGGAAGCCGTCGATCTGATCGAGCGTGACGATGGATTCGGGCGCGATCATCAGCGCAGAAAGAGCCGCCGCCCGAGCAGCACCGCGCCTGCGGCGACCCCGGCGTAGAGGGCGTAGCGTCCGACGAGCGCGGCGCTGAGGGCCGCGTACCAGGTCACGCCGTGATGTTTGATCCAGTACGCCCGGCGCGAGCGCTGCTTGCGTGCATCGACGCTGTACTGGCCGCGCGCCGAGCCCATCCCCTCGTGAACCGCTTCGCTGCGCGGCACGAACCATGTTTCCCAGCCCGCCGCCGCCGCGCGCTTTGCGAAATCGACCTCTTCGTGATAGAGAAAGAAGCGTTCGTCGAACGGACCGATTTCATCGATCAGCGCGCGCCGGATCGCAAGCGCGGCCCCGATCGCAAGATCCACTCGCCGCTCGCTATCGTAATCCCAATCGCGCAGCCCCGCGCCGTTGGCATAGCGGCGCAGCGCCGGCCAATCACCCCAAGCGCTCGAACGCAGAAACGCGCCGACCCAGGTATCGAATTCGCCGACCGACTGTTGCACGGTGCCGTCGTAGTTGTAGATACGCGAGCCCGCGATCCCGCAGCGCGGATGGGCGTCGAGAAACGCGACGATCTCCGCCAGCGCCCGGTCCTTGAGTTCCGCATCCGGGTTGAGCAAGAACACGTACGGAGACGATGCGACCGCGAACGCCCGGTTACACGCGGCGGCGAAACCGAGGTTCGCGCCGTTTTCGACGATCGTCGCCGCCGGATAGCGCGCGCGGATGAACTCGCGCGAGCCGTCGGTCGAGCCGTTGTCGGAGACGATCACGTGCGCGAACGCGGGATCCGCCTTCACCTCGGAGAGCGCGAAGACCGAATCGAGCGCGGTGGTGATCTTCTCTTTGTCGTTCCAGCAGACGACGACGACGTCGATGCGCGCCATGCTAGGCGGCCGTTCCGCCGGAGAACTCATCGCGACGCTGCAGATACGGCCAGATGAAGCCGTCGATGTCGCCGTCAAGGACGGCGGCGGTGTTCGCGGTTTCGACCTTCGTGCGGTGGTCTTTGACGAGCTGGAACGGGTTGAGCGTGTACGAGCGAATCTGCGACCCCCATTCGTTGGCCCGGCGTTCGCCGCGCAACTCCGCCAGTTTCGCTTCGCGTTCCTCGCGCTCGCGCTGCACGAGTTTGGCGCGCAGGATCGTCATCGCGACGTCGCGGTTTTGCATCTGCGAGCGCTCCTGTTGCGAGGCGACGATGGTGTTGGTCGGAACGTGGATGATGCGGATCGCGGACTCGGTCTTGTTGACGTATTGGCCGCCGGCGCCGCCGGCTTTGAACGTCTCCACCCGCAGATCCTCGGGCCGGATCTCGATGTCGTCAGGATCGCCCTCTTCGGTCTCCGGAACGATGTCGACTTCGGCAAACGAGGTCTGGCGGCGATGCGCCTGATCGAAGGGCGAGATGCGCACGAGCCGATGCACGCCGCGTTCGCTCTCCATCATCCCGTACGCGTTGCGGCCGCGGATGAAGAACGTCGTCGAGCGCAGCCCCGCCTCGTCACCGGGCGACTCTTCGGCGACTTGCGTCGCGAAGCCGCGCCGCTCGGCCCACTTGAGATACATCCGCGCGAGCATGACGACCCAATCGGCCGCATCCGTACCGCCCGCTCCCGCGCGGATCGTTACGATGGCGCCGTGCGAATCGTACGGCCGGTCGAAGTTGGCGGCCATTTCGAGCGCTTCGAGCGCGGCGTTCGCCCCGTCGATGGCACGGTCGACGTCCGCTTCGACGCCCGGTTCGTCGCCGAGGACTTCGAGCATCTCGAGCGCGTCGCCGAGGCCCCGGTCCACGCTTGCGACCGCATCGACCTCCGAACGCAGATCGGCGATCTGCTTCATGGTCGTCTGCGCGCGCTGCGCGTCGTCCCAGAAGCCGGCCGCGCGCGAGCGCTCTTCGAGTTCGGTTACCTGGCGCGCTTTCTTGGCGTGGTCAAAGACGCACCTTGAGGGTCTCGAGACGCTCGCGCGCCTTGCCGATCAGGGCTATCTGTGCATCGCTCATGCAGCTACTCCATGACACTTCTTGTATTTTTTCCCGCTGCCGCACGGGCACGGATCGTTGCGGCCGACCTTATCGGCGTTCGTGACCGGCTTCGCGGGCTCGGTTTCGAGGTTGGTGCGAACGGCCGTCGCGCTTGGACCCTTCGGGGCCGGGCCGAGGATCCGCTCCGCAGCGGCCGCGTCGAGCGCGGGCCGCTGGTAGGCTTGCGGCACCATCGCGCCGGCCGGGATCGGCTCGAAGCCGAGATCCGGGAGCGTGGAGGCGCCCTGGCCGGACGGCGCCGCCGGCGAAACGCCTTGCGTCGCGGGCGACCCGCCCGAGCCATCGGCGGACCCGTCGTCGTCCTTGCGCTCGATGCGCACGCTGAAGACCGCTTTGATCGCTTCGTCGGCGATCGTGTTCTTGAGGTCCTCGAAGATTTCGTAGGCTTCTTTTTCGTACTCGACGCGCGGATCTTTTTGCCCGTAGCCGCGCAGGCCGATGCCCGTCTTGAGCGCGTCCATCACGTAGAGATGATCGACCCACAGGCGGTCGATGATCGGCAGCATGATGTACTGCGATTCGATCATCCGCATC
>Ga0116230_10004462_pt1 | contig 13720 bp, 9 predicted proteins | sample S1TSphfallax_3_FD_88678 | JGI IMG/M metagenome (GOLD analysis project Ga0116230, IMG submission 88678) | Host-associated microbial communities from peat moss isolated from Minnesota, USA - S1T2_Fd - Sphagnum fallax MG | ecosystem: Host-associated > Plants > Peat moss > Unclassified | place: USA...
AATTAGTGACAAATCCCAAGGTTTATCAAGTGGTATTGGGGATAAAGAATCTATTGATCCCTAGTTTTGTATCAAAATGTGAATCCAAGGCATGGTCCTTAATTCCCAAAAGAAAGGGGGGGGGTGGGATGAGAGATGGGATGAGAAGGAGCTTGTGAATGTGAGTTCAAATTGAAATCGATTTGTAAACAATGAAAGAAAAACTTATTAATGCAAATTGGAGCCAAAATGATGCATGGATAAGTCATTGGAAACTATGAAACATACACTCACATGGCTCACCATGGCCAATGTTTGCAAATAACTTAACAGATTCCTCCTTACAATATATTATGTAAATGATAATGTGAATTACATCAAAGTGACAAAAATTATTGGGGCTCCTAGGGAGTCCTAAAAATTCTTGATCTTGTTAAATGATAAGTCTTGCAACTTTTTAAGTTCATATTTTTCACATATGGACTTTGATTAAAAACTTTCAAGAGACAAAGTTTTAGCCTTTGAAGAGACCTTTTCAACATTGTATCACATGTTTCATTTGAAAGTTATTATGTTAGATGTTTTAGTGGTCAAAAATTGAGCAACCAACTTGACTATTGACCATTTTTTTGCCATAACTTGTGCTTCAGTTATTTTCATATGAGAATGCAACCCCACTTTGGATATTTAATCTTTACAACCATACCAATGATTGAAAGATTAAACTCAATTTGAACAAATTTGGTCCCCCTAAACCTTGTTCCAAAGATTCTAAGCATTGTGGGATTCCAATTCCAAAAGCAAGAATCCACTTGAGAATGTTGGGATTATATTCATTTTAACATGTTATAATTAATGTAATGACCCCCCATGGTCAACACTTGTCCATGTTCTCATCATGTTCCCAAGTTGAGGTTCCTCAAGTTGTTCCTTAAGGTGTTCCCAACACCACCTCAATTTTATCCCATATGATTTGCCCAAAGTTCCACTCTCATGTATATAAACTTGAAAAGGAAAGTTTATGTGTAACTCATTAATTTCTACTTTGCAATTGGGGTCCAAAGAGGTGTTTCCATTGAAAGTAGTGTTCAATGTTCCAAAACAATTGTTGATGCACCAATGAACATGGCTTTTTCAAAAGAAGAAGAAGTTATGAGCATACCCATGAACTAAGTAATATGATCACATTATTATATCACTAATGTAACTTAGTTTCGTTTGTTTACAAGCAGCAATATCCAAATTTATTTTAAATAAACTTTGCACTAACATCAATCAAACCTGACAACAAAACCTTGTGAATGTTGCAAAAGTCACAACATTGAAACCCACAAAGTTCATAGGGAAATTTGAAGTGCCCTACTATTTTAACCATGAATAGGGAACTTGCCAAGGGCCATTTAAGAATGGAAGGAAAAGGGTAGAGGGAAGGGTAGAAAACAAAGTAGAAAAAGTGAGGAGGAAAGAGAAAGGGGGAAAGAAGAAAGAAAGGGGATGGTGAAAATAAGAAGAAAGTTACCAATTTTTAAATTTATTTTTGCCTACATGGATGAAATTATACTTTAAATTCTCATCAGAAATCTAGTGCATTAAATGCATGAAACGTTGATCACAAATGAAATTGACCACAAAAATACAACAATTCATATGTGGGTAAAATGTGATAACACTAATGAAACAAAGAATAAATTGGATGTAATTTTTAACATAAGTGACACACATACTAAGCATGAAAAAAATATTGTGAATGAAGTTTTGCAAGCATGATTGACCACATGGATAAAAATTTATGAGGAATAAATTATGTTCATTCATCAAATTCACCATGTTAATGGAATTTTTCATATGGGTGAATTAAATTACATGGATGAAGTTTTATGTTCATGAAATTTAGAACATGGATGAAATTCATGTTAGTGAAACAATTCATGCCATTGTCAATAACATAGAAAATTTTGACCAAATGATTAGAATTGACAACATGAGAAGTTGACATTCATGGGTGAACATGACCATTGTTGAGATACTTGTTACATCTGTACCTCTTCCCCCTATTGGACCATCTACAATCCTTTTTCCTCATTTGTAAATCACCTTCAAAAGCAATTACCTTCAACCTTTTCCTACTACTCTTTGCAAGCATTATTTCATCACTGAAAAATGCCTTTGAAGGCTACCAAACATTTGAAGTTGAAGTATCTAAGTATAAAATGACCAAAGTTATCTTTTTTTTTTAAGGAACTCAAATAATCTATTTAAGGCAAATGTTCACAAGCACATGATGGGCAATACATAGAGTATGATTTTGACCTTCAAATCTCCATCATTTCACAATAAATGGAAGGTGGAGATGGATAGGGAACCGCGTTGGTGATGGACATTCAAAATGGATCATCATCGAGAATTCATGAACTAAGGAGTATGTAAAAACATGCACTAACGCCCCGCAAAGTTTGTAGGGGATGTTATAGGGTTTCCCTCACATAGGTTTTCTTGAGGTGGCGGTTCAAGTGAAGCTTGGTTGTGAGCTTCAGACTTGCAAGGAGTGTGCTCACTAAGCTTGAATACATTTTCCCAAAACATGAATTGATGATGAGTGCTTTGTCTGGGGCTGATATCTATCACAACTTCTGTGTTGAAATTGAAACTTGAAGGATGCTAAAGACTCATTCCACCTTTGCTTGAATGTCAAAAGATTGTGTGATTGATTGCCTTGGCAATGGAAAGTGGGGTTGATGCTTAGTTGAATGGCCATGTCTTGATCTAAAAAGCCAGTGGTTTTCAAAGTGGCAATGGTCCCATACTAGGTTTAGGCTTAGTGACCTTTTAGAAAGTCTTTAGGTTGCTGATCTCCTTGCATGACTTGCTTCGTGCTACTGGTGATGGGGTTTAGGTCCTAGGTTTTGTGTTTTCTCCTCTTAGGGCTCCCCATTGTGGGGTCTGCACTTTGGGGTATGGTCTTTTGTTTGGACTTTCAGTCCCTTTTTTTTTTCCTCTTGTTCCCTTGCCTGGTGTTTTTCCTTTATTTATTCTTTAGGTAGATCTAGTTCTATACCTATTACAAAACATTGGGGGAAGAAAAAATAACAAATCTCCACAGCGCCCCATGGGTTTTAAATATAAAGAAAATTAGACGAATTATTATTATTATTATCATATTTATTTCTTTTTTTCAGATTTTGTTCTGAAGAGATTTTTTTAAATTAAAGATTTTAATAGTCGCACATTGATGGCCACAACTTTTTAGAAATCAGTGCTTAAAACAGGAAATAGTCGAAATGTGGCTACTGACTGCCCCTAAGATCAGAAATCCTATCTAAATACGACGACTACCATTTTCATAAAATCAAATATTTAAAAAAAAAAACTGGCGAATGTTTTTAAAAAACAAAGGGAATTTTCTACGGAATATTCCCGTCTCATTTTTCTGGTAGCCAGGATACGAAAATTGGCCACCAAAACACACACACACACACACACACACACACACACCAAAAAAAAAACAAAAAAAACTCTGCCTCCCGACCACTTTCTCGTTACCTAAAATAGAGCGCTTTTCAATAGCCATTTTCTCGTCAAAAAGAAGAAATGGAAAAAAAAAAAGAAAAAAAGTGTCCCATTTTTATTTTTTTTCGTTTTTGAAAAAGAAAGAATGCTATTGGTTGCTTTTTGGTCCAGGGCCCGACAATTTCTAACCACCAAAAAAACTCCCAAGCCTCCCGCGAGCCTCGACCCCAAACCCACAGGCCTGGGCGAGATGCGCTCCTAGAAGTTCCGAACCTGCTGCTAACCTGCTGATAACCTGAAATTCTTCATCCGAAGCTACGAATGACCTATCGAGCCTGAATCCGAGCCTGATTGTCGGCTGCGAAGCTGTCCCGAGGCAGGAATAGCATACCTCGAACCAAGGAGGATTGATAAGACTGGAGATAAGGCTGTAGCGCTGCTGCACAGTGTTACTGGCGCTGCTTGCTTGCTTCACTGTTGTCGCTGCTGCCGTTGTTGTTGCACACTCTCTCTGAGAGCTCCTCATCCTCGCCATTGGCGCTCTTCCTTTTGTTTGTTTGTGTCTGTCTGGGAGTTCAGATTCTGTGGCCATGGCGTCTACGGCAGCAGTAGCAGCTCCAGCTTCATCTTCTTCCCTCTGCAAACTGCACCTCCAGTCGCAGTTCCATGGACAGCAGAGTGGTCTGGGTAGTTGTGGTGCCAGGCAGCAGCAGGGGGAAAGCTTGTCAGCGCTGCTGCTGCGAGTGAACGGGCAGCATTGTAGTAGTAGCAGTGGCGGCGTTGGAAGGGGTGGATTTGGAATTGGACGGCGTGCAGTGGTGGTGTGTAAAGTCGCACCGGGAAAGAAGACAGTGGTTATTGGCTTGGCGGCTGATTCTGGTTGTGGGAAAAGTACATTTATGCGGAGATTGACGAGCGTGTTTGGAGGCGCGGCTACTCCTCCCAGGGGTGGAAACCCGGATTCCAATACGCTTATCAGCGATACGACCACGGTCATTTGTCTGGATGATTACCATTCCCTGGATAGGTATGGGCGGAAGGAGAAGGCGGTAACGGCTTTGGACCCCAGGGCCAACAATTTTGATCTCATGTATGAGCAGGTGAAGGCACTCAAGGAAGGGAAATCGGTCGAGAAGCCAATTTACAACCATGTGTCTGGTCTCCTGGACGCGCCTGAGACTATTGATCCTCCAAAGATTCTCGTCATCGAGGGCCTTCATCCCATGTAAGTGGCAACAATTTTTTTGTTTCCCCTCTGCAATGCGACCGAGGTTTTTGCCAGCAGACATGCATGCATGTGGAGGCTGGTCGGATTTGTGTCCAGAAACAGAGCTGAGGATTTTTGCATTTTGAGAATGTCCTCTTTGTCCATGTCCTGCATGTTTGGTCAAAAAGATGTAGGTTATTGCAAGGTGAGCAATTGAGGTCGAGAGGCATAGGATGAGAATGCAGTATACATGTGGATGCTGGTTGGATTGTGTCCAGAAACAGAGCTGAGGATTTCAGCATTCTGAGCATATTCTCTTTGTCCATGTCCCACATGCTTGGTCGAAAAGATGTAGGTTATTGCAAGGTGAGCAATTGAGGTCAAGGGGCATAGGATGAGAATGCAGTATGCACTGGTATGCTTGTTGTCCCAATGCTGCAAAAGATAAAACTGCTTCATGATGTTGCAAACAAGTCAGTTTGGAACTTGCTTGTGAAACACTTCTCAATTTAGTATGGGGTGTTGGTGTTGAACAGGTATGACGAGAGAGTGAGGTCTCTACTTGATTTCAGCATCTACTTGGACATCAGTGATGATGTCAAATTTGCATGGAAAATCCAGGTTCAATGACTTTCCCTCTCATGTTCGCAGTCGAACACCTTGTTGTCCAATTAGACAATAGAAGAATTGGGCTGTTGTTGTAGTCTATTTTCTCTCACTCTAGTGGCCAAAACCACTGGAGTCTCTCACTCTGACATGCCAAGGTTGCCTAGTGCAAATGTGTCATGTTTTTGTTTTCTGGTTACTATTCTTTTAGTCTTGTGGTTTCTCAGGTCCAATGCTGTTTGACCTTACTTTCCTGTGAATAACAACATAACAGCAGTGTTGGATGCACATATCAGCGTGACATGGCTGAGCGAGGACACAGCTTGGAGAGTATAAAGGCGAGCATTACAGCCCGCAAGCCTGATTTTGATGCCTACATTGGTATGCATGCATGCCCTTCCTCTCCTTAGTACAGTCTGTTCATCTTTCTACAATGATCATGAAAATCAGACTCATCTTTGAAGGATATAATTTTGGGTTTTGTGTACAGATCCACAGAAGCAGTATGCAGATGCTGTGATTCAAGTGTTACCAACCCAGCTGATCCCAGATGACAATGAAGGAAAGGTCCTGCGCGTGCGCATGGTGATGAGGGAGGGTGTGAAATACTTTGAGCCAGTATATCTCTTTGATGAAGGGTCAACCATTAACTGGATTCCTTGTGGTCGCAAGCTCACATGCTCTTACCCAGGCATTAAATTCTTTTACGGACCAGATACTTACTATGGCAATGAGGTATGATGCAACCTGGTTCTACATGGTTATTGAGTTTGAGCAATCCCTGAGTCATCTCTCTCATTGCATAAAGCAGGGCTACCACCCTTGAGGTTACGACCCTCAAATTAGGGGAGGCCCTGGGGAGCAGCCCTTCCCCTATACATATTGAATGGCTTGCACTACTTACAGGAGGTGACAGGAGGTGAATAGTCTTTAGAATCAGTAGGTAACAGCATGGATAACCTAGGTAAAACAGAACAGTTTGCCCCTGCTCCATAGAGTTGGCAACCATGCTATACTTGTCAGATTGGATCTCTTGGTCAAGGAGAGATTTTTTTTCTGTTTGTCCCATTTAAGATGGGTGAATTTGTGCTCAATCAGGCATTGTTAAGATTAGACTGTGCAGATTCTGGAGTCAGAATGGGTGCTTTCTTAGCAGCAGAGAGATATGCACAACTGACATTGTCTGTCATGGTTGACCAGGTGTCTGTGCTGGAGATGGATGGCCAGTTCGATAAGCTGGATGAGTTGATATATGTGGAAAGTCACCTCAGCAACATCTCCACAAAATTCTATGGAGAAATCACTCAACAGATGCTGAAGCATGCTGACTTCCCTGGAAGCAACAATGGCACCGGGCTGTTCCAAACTATCTGTGGGCTTAAGATCAGGAATGTATATGAGAGAATTCTTGCTGAAGGGTCAACTGTGTTGGAAGGAGCCAAGGTTTAGAATCCTTCCACTAATTGTACCATGGGTTGTATAACCTCTCCTGTCCTCCACAACAGAGGCTTGACCTGAGGCTGGTGTAGTTTTGTAGGTCTATTCGGTGACTAGTCATTTCAATGTCCAAAGTAGATATGCTGGTTCTTTGTGCAGGTGTATACCAAAGTCAGCTACAATCTGAGCAGAGTGGCTGTAATCCAAGAAGCTTGTTTCTGGTGACTTATCTGCACCATATTCTTTGAGACAATGAACTTTGGAAACCTCAAATGCTGTTCCTATCCCTGTACTGCAGAAACATGGCAAACGCACTGTTGGGATTAAACTCTTTCTGAGTAACTCGTATAGATTCAAGATAACTAGACTATTTTCTGACTTCTTTCAAATCAAGTTTGTTATATGTGTCAAAGGTAATATCTCTAATACAAGCTCTACTGAAGGATCCAGAGTGGGGCTCTCCATGAGGAAGGGGAGTTAAATTCCTAATTCAATCACAGGCAGAAACATGAACAACTGGTTTCACATGAGTTTATTTTGCACTGGTCGAGAATGAAGCAAATTGTGATAGCTATCATAGAATTGTCAGCTGCAATAGATCTCTTTCTTTTTTGTTTTTGGTACTGGGCCAAATTGTGGTGTAGATCAGCTTGTTGTCTCCACCAAAATTTATCATGTCCATTCCATGAAACAATACACATTCTTACATAGCTTCAAAATTTTATCACAAAGTTGGCTGAGCCCCAAGACCTGATCAATTGCATGAGAAATTTGGGCCAATTTCCTATCTGCCAGGGTGAACCAGCACCCAACACTGGTACCTTCACCATTTTGAGCAAGGCCTCTCAGTGGCCATATTAAGCCCAGAAAATGTTGGATTTTGACTAGAGACCCTGATTTAGCCTCAGCATGGGGTATTTATACTGCTTAGTAGCAAGTTAAAAAGACTTTGGGATCTTGAGCATGGTGTGGGTGCTCGTTCATCCAAGGCCCTTCCTACAACTACAATTTTTTGAATGTACCCTGGTAATTTTGTATCTCATTAAGCACTTGGAGAAATTTGCTGGTGTCTTTGGAGGGCACATTATACTCGTAGATATTGCTTCTAAAAAGAGGAGGGATCTTACACTTACTCCTTAGGAGTTGGAATGTTCTTATGAGTGTTGGGTGGGTTAGGTATTTTATCTTGGTATACCCACAGGTATACAGCAGAGCAAATATATCTCCTACATGGTTTTCAAAAAAATATTATTGCTACCCTTTAAATTACCCTACTTGGCTGGAAAATATCTGAGACTTGCCCTGTCTTTACTCTACCTAACTAGAATATATTTGAAGTTTTCCGTTACCCAGTGAGGGTAATTGTTTTGAAGCAGGTAAAAAGAGAGTATATGTCAAAACCATTACATTTGAGTTATGCATTTCCATATTTTGCAATGCATTTGGTTATGTTGGATTTGTTTGAATTATGGTGGGCAATTATTTAGAAAATTTTCTTTGGGCATTTTGTCTCTGTTCACTACACTAGGTTGCCCTGAACAAAATTCTCACTGTATACTTTTGGAACCTCTTTAGATTCTTCCACCGTTTGCCATTACAAGAATGGATTGAATGTATTCTTAAGAGTGTTGAACCTTAAACCCTATTCTAAAACCTACTGGACCATTTTTCTGTCACACAGGGCTACCCACTCAGCCCAGGGCATCATCTTCAATCACATCTTCTCGATATTATAGATGGCCAACAATGCCAAGGTCAACCATGTACATGTGTAATGTTCTGCTGTTGAGAAGCCCTTAGCAGAAGTAAACATTCAGTTTCTAGTTTCTTGCGCATATAATGAACACTTTCCTCTGGCTTCATGTGAAACAAATTCATTAACCTATTCGACAAAACCATCCCATCTTGAGCAATACAATCATGCTACAGTTCCCAGCTTCCCAGCACATTTCATGAGTTGTAGCAACTACCATTATCCTTCCAACCCAACATAGTTTCATGAGCTTGCAAATTAGTTGTCATCAAGATTCAAGATGATCCAAAAGTAAGCTCCAGCAAAACAATTGTGGATGAAAGGAAGAAAAATATGGTCTGCCCATACATTGCTATGCTGAGTACATGGTAGGCAAGGCCGTAGGGGAAGGGCATTGCCAGAATAAGGGGGCTGCATGAGCGGATGAGCATGGCCCTGGTTCTGGCCTTACCACATAAAGCTCTGCCACTTTCTTTTCAATTTCTTTTTTCAGAAGGTCGTCATTTCTTTGGACCTGCAACTATTGTCTCAGATAACAATTCTACAAACAGTGTTCAAGCAAAGCATAATAACTTGCTTCAATTTTTCTAGTGTACCTGCAGGCACACTTATCATAGCAATAGTGCTTGTATCAAGGCAGGGCATTTTAAAAACTGAAATGCCTCTGGTGGTAATTTCAATTTTCAATGTTTGTGAAACATCCTACACCATTTTTTATTCTCTTTTTTCCCATGAACCTCAGCAGATACCCACTGGGTATCACAGAAAATTTTGCGCTGATTATTACAAGAGGTAAGGCCATCAGGGGAGGGCATTACCAGAAAAGGGGAAGCACTTGGCTCTGCCTCAACTGGCCACCTTATTCTGGTAATGCCATCTGCCTAGAGGCATTACCTACCACTTTCAAGCCCATGGTAGCTAATGCATCTCTATCTGCATATATTATCATTTACTATATGACACATAGTTGCATGATCCACAATGTGGCCAACTTTGAAGAGGTCTCCAAACTCCCAAGTGATGAGCTGCTGATTGACTAGTAGTGTCACAGATATAGGTCATGGCAAAGGCAGAGACTCCTCAATCCAAAGCTCGTCTAACATTCTGAAATTGCCATCGGTCTTTGGGCACTGTTGGTAGAGCTGTCTTGCTGCACATCTGAAGGAAAGGGAGCTGGGATCAGTCCTGATTTGAAGAGGCAAAGAGGTGAAAAGCTTGGTATCAACAGCACGCCTGCCCCAGTTCTCAAAGGAAGAGTCAAATGAAGGGTCACTAAGCGACTGGGGACATATTCTCCATGTGCATAAAACTCTGCTTTAATGTGGATGATTGTGGAAGTACTACAAAAGTCCTAATCAAGTACTATTGAAGTACTACAAAATGTTCGATTTGACAGTCATGAAATGAGAAAACACACACTACACAAACAGGGTAATATCAACAATGATGAAAACCCAAGGAAAGCTTGGCACATGACCTGCTTCTGTATGGGCCTTATTTCCGAAAAGAAAAACTTTCACACCCAGAATCTATCAGCACATCCAACATCACAAGCAGATAATGACCTGCTGGAACATATTTACCCCTTGGCCATGTTATCACCAGATTGAATCATCAATACTAGTGCAACATGCAAATCTTCAGAAGAGCTAGGCTGTTGGCATGCGGAAAATTTACACAACTTCCAAAAGCTAAACAATCCACAAAATGATAATTGAACATGCCAGGTAAGAACCTGGCCAAGAATTTACTCAGATATGTGACCCAAGGGCAAATCTGTACATGTGGATGCCACTGCTCCTGGGAGAGCAGAAGAAATTGACATAATAATCTATGCGCCCCACAGTGGCAAGAAATGAATGCTATATACATCATTACAATGCCATCACACTCAAGTTTTCTTCCACTAGCAACTTCAAAGCTAAGCAGGCAACAATAGCCCCAGTAATTCATAAATGTTATCAAATAGCTAGTCTTGTTAGCCAAGAGAGGAACTAAAAAGAGGCCACAGCTGCTTTTTTGCTTCTTAGTGCAGATGGCTACTGACTAGTGGCCTCAGCCAACCTAGGTTTTTCAAAGTATTTGCCAGTCATCTTCTGATGAGGGCTCTTTTGGGTGTGACTCTTGCAATGCCAAAGCTCGATCACTTGTATCTGCAGGCTTTATAGGAGCAGAGTTCTGAGCTACAGTGAACATGGGTGCCCCATTTGACTGCTCTGCCAGCTCCGATGACCGTGCACAGAGGTCATCAAACTCTTCTGTTATGCACAACACAGCATCAGGACAGCTATATCAAGAAAAAAGTGCATTAAACCTGAGTGCACAACTTGTTAAGCCACATTTTCAAATGATAAAACTGATGCAGAAGACTTTGAGGGCATGCATACCACGGTTGCGGCAGTAGAAGCCAAGGGCAAGAGATGGGTCGATAGAGTCCAGTGGAATTCGCCGCACAATACTGTACCACAGAGTTGCACCCATAAGCATTGGGCCAAACTAAATCCATAGAACACCCACAACTTTGAACTATAAAGAATATTCAACACTAGAGGACTTTTTCACTTCCACTCATTAGACATTGTTGAGAGTACAATGTCAAAAAAAGTGCCATATGATAATGTATGCCAACGCAAATTTCACTGTAAAAATTTGATCTAATGCACACACACAGAACATGTTGTACCTGCAGTGGTAAGAGCTGGTATCCACCTCTGGATTCTCAGGCAATATGCGAACAGCCTATACAATGCAACCAAACTCAGAAGACCATTCCACTCGAGCATTCCTCTCCCAACTAGTCCCACTTTGAAGCTAGTGAACTTCTAGTCTACTTGCCAGATGGATAGAATTGCAACCTCTGAGACAGCTCATGGGAGATACAAAGCCTTGGTGTGCAGACATAGAAATCTGCACAGTGCAAAAGGAGATAGAAAGGGAAGTAGTTGTGTGAGATTGGGGAGTTTCTAAATACCTGTTGTGTTTCATGGGGGTCCAAATACAGGGCCTGGCCATCTTGCACACCCACAAGATAGGTTGAAGCTCCTGGCTTACCACCCAGTATGCCAAGGCTTTGAGGGAAAGTGAAAGTTGCTCTCAATGATGGTGTATACCTACACCACGTAATCATTCCCCAGTTTAAGACACAGCCCTACCTCTTACCTAGCCCGACAAACCACTTCCGAGGAAAGCTTTCCAAGTATGGAGATTACAGACATAACTTTCATGAGAAGGTGACAACAAGGTACATTAACAAGACCAATGAAAATGTTGCCAACCTGTGGCAACAAACATAAAGCTATCCTTCTATGGCCTCACATACACAAGGTGAACTCTAAATATGGTGACCACAAATTTGAACAAGGGAAAAGGATTTAACCAACCGGGGATTGACCTTGTCAAGGCCAAGCACAAGCGGCACAAGCACTAGCAGGGCTCCCCACTCTTCACCAGGCTCTCCCCACCTCAAGCACAAACGGGTCACATCCTCCACACACAGAACTGGAGCACCCCCTCTCTCACCATCTGCATCTCCAGATACAACATGAACTACCATGGGTAAAACTTGTTGACCACCCCTCTTTCGACACCTTTCTCTGTCTGCGTCAGCCAGAGCTTCCAGTGTCCTACAGAGGGCATAAGGCCCTAGCCAAGAGCCTGCAGCTAGCCCATATGGGCTTCCCACCTCCACTAGGTTATGGATTGAGAAGGGACATGACTCATCAGGTGAGTCACCAAAGCTTTTCACAATTTGAAGGTATTCCTGCGAGCACAACTGCAAACAGGAAAAAGTCATCCATCACTATGCTCATGTGCAACTCAGTAGGGCATGTACAGTGTAACATTGTGGCAAGTACCTTTCAGATCTGATGCAAAAAATGCAGGATAACAGTCAAGCCCCTGCTCTGAATCATCTGCTTTAATTTGGAAAAATAAGCTCACCTGATCACCTGCTCGCCGCCAAGACCTCCCCAAATGGTGGCACATTAATGCCTGCAACCAAAGTGATTTGTAAAACAGAAAGAAAATGGTACTGAAGTGCATCACCATTGAGGGCATCACTGCAACAATAAAAGGCGTCAGGAAAGGATGCCCTCCAACCCCAAGAGAGGAAATCTCAGCCTGAAAACCGACTAGAATCTGCCTTTTGGCATATCAGAGTTCAAGATGCTGAGACAACACACACCTGAGCCAAAAGCATCTGGCCACTCCGTAGCATGCATCCCCATCCCAAATCACTTGTGAGATTTGATTGACTGATTGGCTCAAACCCTGTCATGAGCAACATGAGTGTTTAAGAAACTACTGCACTGGCCATTAGGAGAGAAGGGCTGATATATAAGGGTGCGCGAAATCAACTTGAAACATACTATTCAGCCAGAGTGGGACTTCAGGTTTCAAAGCTCAAAGACAGAAAATCCACGGCTGGCTTGAAGGTCACACAAAACAGGAAATTTGTTGTCCTAAGTAACCTATCTTCTCACTGCTTAACACAATTTTGAAATCACCTCATGTTCATGAACCTTGGATGCAATACAACCCCAATTCTAAGCAAACATTCAAATAGAAAAGCTGCAATTCTACTATCTACATGCAAGCAAGATGTCGACTTTGCGGACTTGGACACCTAATTCATCAGACCTGCACAAAGCTTGAACCATTGAATGCAGCACCGTGTAAGAAGAAGAAGAATCTCACACACATCCGCTACTTTTACGATCAAGGAGGAGGAGGAGGAGGAGGAGGAGGAGGAGGAAAGAGATCCAAGGACAACCTCGACGATACGTGAACCAGAGCCTGGAACTGAAGTCGTTCAAAAACTCCTGGAAGAGGGCGGGGGAGACAGATTCAGTACTGGAGTCGGTGGTGATCTTATAGCAAACTCCCAGCACCCAGATCACACTCCCAGAAGCGTTAGCCGCAGTGTACCATGTGTGACCTAGAAGCCGCTCCTGCAATCGCCGCATAGGGCCACACTGAACCACGCGCTTGACAGCCAAGTCCCAGCGTCCTCCTCCTCCTCGTCCAGTCCGCCAACACCCTCCTCCTCCTCCACTCTCCGTCTCCACCCGCCGTGGTTCCAATATCGCAAGCGTTCCGGACACCAGAGACGACCACACCGATCCCCCTCCTTGCTGCCCACCCTTATATGTTGCTTCCTCAACCGGTGCCTCCTCCGTCCCCAACCTTTCTTCCTCCCGGAGCTGCTGCTGCTGCAGCACCTCCTCCTCCTC
>Ga0116230_10004463_pt1 | contig 13719 bp, 15 predicted proteins | sample S1TSphfallax_3_FD_88678 | JGI IMG/M metagenome (GOLD analysis project Ga0116230, IMG submission 88678) | Host-associated microbial communities from peat moss isolated from Minnesota, USA - S1T2_Fd - Sphagnum fallax MG | ecosystem: Host-associated > Plants > Peat moss > Unclassified | place...
ACGGGGTCGGGCGGGGTGCTGAGAGGGTGGATAGCGCAGGCGGATCAGGCGCGGGCGGCGGCTTTGCAGGTGGTGCTGATTGGGATGCTGATTTCGGGGATGCTGGTGTGGCGGCCTCGGGGGGTGTTGGGCGAGTCGAAGGCTGGCTGACGCCGGGGTGCCCTTCCAATCGATGACCGTGCTCAACGTAGAGGGATTCTTCTTACAGGTGGTTCCCTGTTTTGCTAAGGAGGGGTCTGGTCTTGGGCTTTTGAACGGCGCTGACATCATGAACTCGGTGCCCGACCGGTCAGCGTGGCGGTATCTGGTTCAGAAACGGTTACGGAAAGTGCGCATCTTTATGGCAGATGAGAATTGTTTTATTGGTTAGCGCACTGGCGGCGACAGGTTGGGCGAACGGGGTCAGCCTGAAGCACTTCACTCAGATCGACAGCCGGGTCTTTGCCGGTTCGAAACCGGTCAAGGATGCTGACTTTGAGTTTCTGCGCAACAAAGGCGTCAAATTCATTCTGCAGGCGGATTTCTTGCCGGGATTGTCTGGACACGAGCGGGCGCAGGCGAAGAAATTTGGAATTGAGTACTTGTCGGTGCCGATGAATGCATCGCCCATTGCGCCGCGCCAGAAGCATGTGAATGAAGCGCTCCGGATTATGCGGACGCGCCAGCCGATTTATATCCATTGCGTGCTGGGGCGCGACCGGACCGGTTTACTGGCCGGCCTCTACCGGATCTATTTTGAAGGAATGCCGGCGGCGGAGGCGTACCGGATGATGCAGGCCGAAGGATTTCGGAGCGGTTTCTTTCTGCACGGGTTGAAAGCGTATTTCGACAAGCATGCAGTCGCCCCGCCGGGGCTGGCGCGGCTGCGGTAATCTGCCTGGTTTGGCTTTTCAGAATTTTCCCCATCCATTGCCGACCTTAGTTCGTATAGAAGAGCAGCGTCTCCGTCGATATGAGATTTTGTATCCCCGTCGCACACAAATCTGCATCCACGAAGATGAGAGCTAGTTTGAAACTGGTTGAACTGGTTTATTCACGGCGCTGTGAATGCTTTTTTGCCCCCTGTGGTTTTTTGTAGGGCATAATAACGAAATAGAATTTTGCTAGTTCGGTCATACTGCTGACCGGAGAGAGATTAGTTGGGGGAAGAATGGCATCGCGGTCGAAGGAATCGTGTTTTGCACTTGTCTCATTGCTGCTGGCGGCCCTGCTATGGCCAGTTGGATCTGCCTCGGCCCAAGTTCTTTTGAAACCGACACAGCCGGGCGAACCGGTGATGCTGATGCCTTCCGACGCGACCATTTTGGATGCCGGACAGGAGCGGAGGGATCTGCCTTGCACGGTGTCGCAGCGAAAGCCCGATCTGGGTTTCGATCTGCGGTTCCATGCCGGCTTTGACGTCACGATCCCAATGGATGAATTGGTTGGCGAAGGGCAGCTTTTAACAGTGGTTTTTCGTGTGACGCCGACGGACGGCAACACCAAGGCGCCGTCACCCGCAAACTTCGTCCAGCACTTTACGGTACCCGCGATAAGCGACGATGCCAAAGGGGATGCCAGTCTTCAGGGTGTTATTGATTTGGGCGAAGGTAATTATCACGTGGATTGGCTGATGCGCGATCACGATGAACGGGTTTGTGCCAGCAGTTGGGATATTTCCGCCAGCCTTTCGCCCAAGGATAAACCGATACCGCTGTTTCTCTCAAGGGATCGAGTGGAGCAGGCGCAGCCGGAGCCGTTTTTTAACGAACCGCTGGGACCGACGCCGCGCAGCAAAGAGGATAATCTGAATGTAAAGCTGCTGGTGAATTTTGCTCCTCAGAATTCGGTTTCGGCTTCTTTGCAGCGCAGCGACACCGATGCCCTGGTGAGCATTTTGAAGGCGATTGAGCGAGACCCGCGTGTAGCCCATGTTTCGCTTGTGGCTTTTAATATGAGTGAAGGGCAGGTGCTTTACCGCCAGGAATCGGGCGATGAGATCGACTTTCCAGCGCTGGGCAAGGCGCTGCGCCAGATGAAACTGGGAACGGTGAACGTGCAGAAACTTGGCCAGAAGCATAGCGAAACCGAGTTTTTGGAAACCTTGATTAGCAAGGAAGTTGCCCCGGCTGAGCATACGGATGCGGTCATTTTTGCCGGGCCCAAGGCCATGCTTGACGCCAATGTACCCCAGGAAGACTTGCGGCGCATCGGAGATGTTGAGTGTCCGGTCTTTTACATGAATTACACCCTGGACCCCACGGTCACGCCCTGGAAGGACTCCATCAGCCATGCTATTCGGAGTTTCAAAGGGACGGAATACACCATTTCGCGGCCGCGCGACTTGTGGTTCTCAACAGTGGAAATGTTTGGCCGAATTGTGCGCTGGAAACGCGAGCGGGCTCTGTCGGCGCTGGCAACGGGGGGATCGCATTAACCTGTTTTTTCCTCGCAGATATCCATTTGCGTTTCACGGAACACGCGCAAGACGGGCGAGGTGTCAAGCGCACCGCCGCACTCTCTAAACTGTTTCTTTCTCGTCTGGCGGCGCGCATCCGTGGCCTTTGCGCTTCTAGGGCTTTCAGGGTAGACTGGATGTTCGCAGGGGGAAACTCATGAGATTATTCCGTTTACCCGCTTTTTTCGCCACTGCCAGTATCATTATTTTGATAGCAGGCTCATCAGGCGTCCAGGCGCAGGACCTTTGGGCCTGGGGACAGCAAAGAGACTCGCTGGATATTTTCAAGAAGCAATTGGCACCGTCAGTGGGCACGCCCGAGCGCGCGGTTGAGAAAATGCTGGAAGTGGCGAACCTGAAAAAGGGCGAGACCTTGTATGATCTGGGCTGCATGGATGGACGCATCCTGATTGCGGCCGCCAAGAATTATCATGTAAACGCGGTCGGCATCGAGTTATCCGAGTATTACGCCAAGAAAGCGGCCGAGAGCGCGAAACACGAGGGGCTGCAGGACCGGATAAAAGTGATCCACGGCGATTTTATGAAGACGGATTTGAGCGGGGCCAACGTGGTCACGCTGTACCTGGCAACGGCCGCGAATGAGACCGTGCGGCCGAATTTGGAAAAATATTTGAAGCCCAATACACGCGTCGTTTCCTACGACTACCCGATTCCGGGATGGAAAGCCATTGAGACCTTTGACACGGAAGGCCATCTTGGGGACACGCACGTCATTTACCTTTACCAGGTGCCTGCGTCGATTGTGAATAGGAAGTAGAGTCTTTTTAGTTTGAGTGATTTCGATGTTGTCGGCATTGGTCTCAATGCGACTGATACCCTTTTGCTGGTGCCGGAATTTCCGCCTTACGCAGGCAAAGTGGCTTTTGACCGCGAAATGCTGAGTCCTGGAGGCCAAGTGGCGACAGCCATGGTTTGCTGTTCCCGGCTTGGCTTGCGCGCCAAGTATATAGGCACGGTGGGGGACGATTTGCGCGGCGACATCCAGCGCCAGAGCCTGGAAGGAACAGGCGTGGATATCGGCAGCGTGATTGTTCGCCAAAATTGTCCAAACCAGACGGCCTACATCATTATCGATGAACGCACTGGTGAGCGCACGGTTTTGTGGCAGCGTGCCGAGGGGCTAAAACTGCGGGCCGAGGAGATTCGCGAGGCCGATATATCGTCCGCGCGCCTGCTTCACATTGATGGCTTCGATATTGATGCCGCCGCGCATGCGTCGGAAGTGGCGCGGCATCATGGCATTCCGGTTTCCATCGACGTCGACACCGTGTACCCGGGTTTTGAAGCGGTGTTGAAGAATGTGGACTATCTGGTGGCCGGTTCGGGCTGGCCGGCGAAGTGGACCGGCGAATCGGACCCGTTCAAAGCGCTGACCGCTTTGCAGGCCGAGTATGGGATGAAAGTGGCCGCCATGACGCTGGGCGATTATGGGTCGCTGGCGCGCAATGGCGGGCGCTGGTACTACTCGCCGGCGTTTGAAGTTTCCTGTCTCGACACCACCGGCGCGGGCGATGTCTTCCACGGCGGATTCTGCTATGCGATTCTCGAAGGTATGGGGCTGAATCAGGCGCTTGAGTTTGCCAACGCGGCCGCCGCGCTGAATTGCATGGCCATCGGCGCTCGCGGTAACGTGGCGTCGCGTCCGGAAGTGGAAGCTCTGGTGGGCAAGGGACGCACCGGCAAGATTCGGCTGCGCGAAGATCCCGAAATTTGCGCGCGCGTGGCATCGAGCCTTAAAAAATGATTCCGCTTCGGGCATTGCTGCGCCGGTCGTCGCCGCCGGTTGTCGTGATTGTCGTTATTCTGCTGAATTTTTTCTGTTTCTTTGCCGAGCGCGCCACTCCTGGCTTGGAAACGCGCTACGCGCTGGTGCCGGATCACGTCCGGCTGACAACGCTGGTCAGCTATATGTTTCTGCACGCCGGGTGGATGCACATTATCGGCAATATGTGGTTTCTGTGGGTGTTCGGGTCGCATCTGGAAAACGCGCTGGGCTCCGCTCGCTTTCTGTTCTTCTATCTTGCCTGCGGCGTGGCCGCCGGGACTTTGCAATCAGTCCTGAACCTGGGCAGCGCCATCCCGACGGTGGGTGCCAGCGGCGCGATTGCCGGGGTGATGGGCGCGTTTCTTATCATCTATCCGCGAGTTCGGGTTGTCACATTGGTTTTTATCATCATTTTCATCACCACCATTGAAATTCCCGCGGCTTTCATGCTCTTGTACTGGTTCGGGATTCAGCTCTTGAGCGGTCTGTGGAGCACGGCCAGCAAGGACGGAGCAGCCGGCGGCGTTGCATGGTTCGCGCATGTAGGCGGCTTTCTGGCGGGCGTGGTTCTGGTAAAGCTTCTTCCAACCCGGCGATTCCTTTACGATGCACGATCCTAACGAACCTTTTGAGAATTTGCGGCCGCTCGATCTTCTGGCGATTGCCGCGCACCCAGATGATGTCGAGCAAACCTGCGGCGGCACGCTGATCCATAGCGCCGAGCAGGGTTATCGGACCGGCGTGCTGGATTTGACGGCGGGTGACATGGGCAGCCGCGGCAATCCGGAATTGCGTATTCAGGAAAGCAAAGCGGCCGGTGATGAATTGCTTCTCGCCTGGCGCGCCAATTTGCGCTGGCCGGACGCGCGCCTGGAAAACACGACACCCGCGCGCATGACACTGGCCGGAGTCATCCGGCGTCTGAAGCCCAGGACGGTCATTCTGCCTTATTGGACGGGGCGGCATCCAGATCACTATCGCGCGTCGGAAATCGGTTATGAAGCTTGTTTTCTTGCAGGCTTGAAGAAACTGGAGGAAGACACGCCTCCGCACCGGCCGTTTAAGATTCTGTATTCCTCTCTTTATGCGAATGTGACGCCGTCGTTTGTGGTCGATATTTCACGCCAGTTTGAACGGCGGATGTCGGCGCTGTTTTGCTATTCGTCCCAGTATGGAGATGCGGCCGAGGCGTCGGAATTGTTTCCCTCTCAGCGCGAGGTGGAAGAGCGGATTGCGGCGGTGGCGCGGTTCTATGGGAATTTAATCGGGGTCAAGTACGGCGAACCGTTTGTCGTGAAAGAAACGATGCAGACCGAGGATGTGGTCAGCATGGCTGTTCGCAGTATTTAGGCTTGCCGTTCGGGTTTTAAATTTTCAGGGCCGAGTCAACGGCAAAGATCCGAGAGACGTCGGTGACGTGGTGCTGTCAGCACGGTCCGACATGGTTTTGATCACCATTTTGGCCAATCCCAAACCGCCGCTTCTCGCCAGCGCTTGAGCGAACTGTTCTTCGGCCATACCGGTGGCCGTGTCTTCGCCCGTTTCGTCGCCTTCACTAAGCCATCCGCTTCCGCCGGCTTCACGCGCCGACTTCATCATTTGCGTAATCATCAGAGCTTCAAACTGCGTGGCGGCCTCGGCGAGTTTGGCGGGGTTCTTAGACAGCGCTGGGCCCGGTGTCAAGCTGGTTGACGCAAGCGAAAGCGAATTTAAATCGATGTCCATGGCTAAATTACCTCCAAATCAGCATCCAGAGCCCCGGCTGCGCGCAGTGCTTCCAGGATGGCGATAACATCACGAGTGGTCGAGCCGATGGATGCCAAAGCCTTCACCAGTTCCTCGACTGTTGCGCCCTCTTTTAGTACCAAGTTGCGAGATTTCTCGTCCTTCGCCGTTACTGTCGTTTCCGGCGCCACTGTTCCGGGCGCCGAAGAGAAGGGCCCGTTCGGGACTGGAACCAGGCTTGTCTCAACGGCCACCGTCAAATTTCCATGCATGATGGCAACGGGAGCGATTTTGACCCCGCTGCCGAGAATAACCGTGCCAGTTCGCTCGTTAATGACCACCTTCGCGACCCGGTCTGGCTCTACCTGCAAACGTTCGAGTTCGGAAATAAACTCAGTCGGTTGTCCGGTAAACTGCGCGGGCAGGTTGACGCTGACCAGTCCTGAATTATCCGCATGCGCGGTCGCCGGAGATCCAAAATGCTTGTTGACGGCATCCGCAATTCGCGCCGAGGTGGTGAAATCGGCTTCCTTCAATTGCAATTTCACTACACTGCCGATGGCGACTGAAGGAGCACTACGTTCGACCGACGCCCCGTTGGGAATGCGGCCCACCGTCGGGTGATTGACTGTTTGCGAATTGGCGGTTCTTCCGGCGGCAAAGCCACCGGTGATCACGGGCCCCTGCACCGACGCATAGACTTGTCCGTTGATTCCGCGCAGGGTTGTTAGCACCAGCAAGCCGCCTTGCAAATTGCTGGCATCGCCAATCGCCGCCACGTCCACATCAATCGTCGAACCGGGCTGCGCAAATGGGGGCAGGGTTGCGGTGACAATCACAGCGGCCGTATTCTTCACGGTTATCAACGTCGGCGAGATTGTGACGCCCATGCGCTGCAGCAGGTTAGTCAAACTCTGGGCCGAGAAATAAGTCTGCTGCGAATCCCCAGTCTTGGCGAGACCGACCACCAAGCCGTAGCCGACAAGCTGATTGGCCCGCACTCCCTCAATCGTGACAAGGTCCTTTAGCCGGACACCACGGTCGGGCGCCGCGGACACGGATTTTGCCGCCGCCGTGAGTGCGAACGCCCAAAGTGTGGCGGCGATTAATGTTTTCGCTGTGTTCTTCATTTCATCCTAGAAAGGCAACAGTCCGAGCAGCAGCCGGTAAATAAAGTTTGGACGGCGGATGGCATCGTTCACGACGCCCTTGCCGTCAATCTTAAGTTCCATCTGGGCGACGTTGCCTGATGGCACGGTATTGGCTACGGTGAGGTCAGCCGGACGCACCACACCCCGAATAGTGATGATTTGATTTTCCGAATTGACGAGCACCGTCCTGTGCCCCTCAATGACGAGGTAACCGTTGGGCAATACATCGGTTACCCGGGCTGTTACGGTTGTGGTTAAAGTTGTTGTGCGTGAGGTCGTTCCAGACCCATTCAAAGCAACCGTTGAACTCGTGTTAGCCAGATTGGCAAGCCTCCCGGCGGCCGGCAAAGCGCCGGCAAAACTGGTGATGGCTGAATTGGCGGTGGAGGCGCGTGAGGTTTGCGTGGCACCGGTCGAGACGGCGGAAGCCGACTCGTTTACCACAATCGTGACAACGTCATCCACATAGCGCGCTCTTACGTCGATCGCGGTGTCGCCCAAGACAGCACCCTGGGAAAACAGCGACCCGGGACTCTCCACGCCCGCTTCCGATGCACGCCGGTGCGCTGCCTGGACATATTGATCAAGCGGCGAAGGCTCCTGATCTTTTTTCAGCAGCTTCTGAAGCTTCTTTGGCATCTGCGCCGCCGTGCTAGCAGGTAAACCAACAGCAAGTAAAATGCAGAGGCAGAGCCACTTTCCAGACGTTCCTGTGTTACGCATAAATGTCATGAGCTTTTGTCGTCACCAACCAGTCCAGCCTCGCCACCTGGGACTACGGTCACAACACCCCGGCCGCTGATTTGACCCAAGAAGAGCCGCCCCGTCTTCGGATTACGGATTTTGATTACGTCCCCGCGATGTCCCGCTTCGACCGCAACCCCCTGCGTCTCAACTAGCGTGGCACCGCAATGAATGTGAACTGTTACAAGTTGCTGTTTTTCGACATCCTGCGGCACTGCCAGCATGGAGCCGGCGAGAAAGGTGCCCTCGGCAATGGGTCGAACCGTGCATTTACCGGTTGCGTCTTCATTCTTATGAATCATAGGGGTGCTCTGCAGCGGTCCGGAGTAAGCGACGGTCTCGATGTCGGCGGGCCCGATGGTCGCGCCTGCCTTCAGCGCATGAGCGGCGATGACACGGTTCTCATGCACGGTAATACGAACCTTTATCCAGGTAGTGAACTTTTTGTTTTCCGCGTAGCGCACATAGCCGTTCCAATAGATGGGACGAGAGGACTCGGCTGTTAAGCCGGTGATGGGAAATACAACTTCGCCGTCCGGCACGGGTGCGCGGCACTGATCTGTAATCTCCAATTCCGCATCAATGCCTGCCAGAGACTTCTTTATTGCCTCCAAAATTTGTCTTTGGCTCAGCGGGTGAACTTCCCACTCAAAGCATACCGGTGCGGAAATCTTCGTCAAGATGCCATGGCGGTTCGCGATCTCTTGCAGTTCGGCTATAAAAAAGTTCCGCCGCACCCCGGGCAGAGGCGAGTAGCCAACGGGCAGATCTGGCGGCAGCGATCCGAGTTGCGGGACCGCAGCCGCCAGATCGCTCCCCAGTATCCGGTCGCCGGCGACAGGCGCGCAAACTGACTCGGATTTGCCGACACCGCCGCTGAAAACCCCCTGTCCGAAAACCGATTGCGCCAGACCTGTCGATGACAGACAGCCCAGCAGCACGAAGTAAATGGACCGCATCATTGCGTCAGTTGATTGACCTGCTGATACATTTCGTCGGCCGCCTTAACTACGCGCGAGTTGGCTTCATAAGCGCGCTGGCTTTGAATGAGTTCGACGAACTGATCCACGACGTCGACATTCGATTGTTCGTTGTAGCCTTGCACGAGAGTGCCCAGCCCGTCGGACCCGCCGGGGATTGAGACAATGGGCTCACCGGAGGCATCGGTCGGCTCGTATAAATTGCTGCCAATGCTATTTAGACCGGCAGGATTCTGAAAATTGGCCAGCTGAATTTGCCCGGCCTTTTGTGCCGAAGTCTGACCCGGTATTGTGTAGGTCACTGTTCCATCGCTGGCGATGCTCACGGTTAAAGCGGCTGGCGGGATATTGATCTGCGGGTCCAAAAAATTGCCACTCGAGTCAACAATATTTCCGCTCTTGTCCAATTGAAAGGTTCCGGCGCGAGTGTAAGCGATTTGACCGGAAGGCTGAAGGATCTGAAAGAATCCTTTGCCCTGAATAGCCACGTCCAGCGGATTGTTTGTCTGTTGAAAGGCCCCCTGGAGAAAAACAATCTCCGTCGATGCAGCCCTTGTTCCCAATCCCAATTGCAGCCCCGAAGGAACGGTTGTCTGTGCTCCGGCCGCGGAGCCTGGCTGGACCACACTCTGATAGAGCAGATCCTGAAACTGCGCGCGGCGCATCTTGAAACCGGTTGTCGTGGCGTTCGCCAAATTATTGGCGATGTTATCCACATTTATCTGCTGCGCATTCATTCCACTGGCGGCGGCGTAAAGTGCTTGAATCATTCCATTCCTTTTCAATTAGTTTTTTTGTTCGCTTTGAAAAACTGCTTCGTCGGCTGAGAGATCAGGACGGTATGCGAGCCACTTCTTCAAGGGCTTGTTTGTTCATTTCCGTTCCAATCTTCACGGCATGCTGCAACATCTCAAAATGCCGGAGCAGGGACACCATTTTGGCGGCGGATTCCGATGACGATGCGTTGGAACCCTCCAGCTTGCCCTGATATACCTGCACGTTGCTGGCCACCGACGGCGTGATGGTAGTGGGATCGGGATTTTGAAAATAGCCGTTCGCCGCTTTTCTCAATTCGTTAGGATCAGAGAACGCATCGATCTCCAACTGGCCGATCTGTTGATTATTTTGCGAGACGCCGCCTTCGGAATTGACTGTGATCGGACCGTTCCCAGTCAGTTGGATCGGCTGTCCACCTATTTGCCTTACCGGATATCCTTCGGCGGTGACTAGCGTGCCGTTGGCCGAGATCCTGAAGCCCCCATTGCGGGTGTAGAGGGTACCATTCGGGCTGTCCACGGCGAAGAATCCGCTCCCCGAGAGTGCCAAATCCGTGTCGTTGCCAGTTGGCAATAGGGAGCCCTGCGCAAAGTCGGTCCAGCGCTTCTCGACTACTGGCGAGTCGCTGACCGAAGGGTCGAGTCCCGCAAAGGAACTGCTCCCGGAGAACGTGCTGTAGAATTCGCGATCAACCTTGAACCCGGCGGTCGAGCCATTTGCCATATTGTTGGCCAACATATCGAGCGAGTCCATTCTTGCTTGTATACCGCTGGCGGCGGCCGATGTTAATGGATCCATGCTGCAAATCCTCTTGCATGTGAGTCGCCATATGTAATCTTCGCTGCTGAGTGATGTAGTGACAGCCATCCCCGTCGTGTACTTGACGCCGAGCTACACTTCCTAATCAAGTTCTTGACACCTGGCCAAGTTACTGAACTTACTTTCAAGAATTAGGGTCGATTTTGTTTAGCCGCAATACTTTGGCAGGTCGCATGCAAGGGAGATGGTGTGCTCGACGTGAACAACGCCTTCAGCAATAACTTGCTTCAATTCAATCCTCAGTTTCAAGCACTGTCGTCGTTGGCGAACCAGCAGACCGCAACAGATGGATCACTCAACTTCACCGATATGCTGGCCATCGCCCAGGCTGAATCGGAACAGATTCAAAATGGAACCAGTCCGAGTTCCGTTACGGGACAGCAGATGCAGGCCGCAAGTTCGCCGCTGAACTTTATAGCCCCAGACCAGTCTCCCGCCGCCGGCTCTTCATCCTCATATCAAGCCGAGCAAGGCCAGACACCGAACCAGTCCGCAGCCAATACACAGAACTGGCGGACCAACAACTCAGATCCCGCGCCGCAAGCCTCTTCTCCCGTCACGAGTTCGGCCGCTGCTGATACGGCGGGACAGGCCGCTGAAGCGGATACGCCTGAAGCAGTGGCTTCCGCTTATGCTATCCACTCGACCGAACAAACGGTCGCGCCCTTCGCTGCGAGTGCTAATTTCAACCTGAAAGGTCCGGCCTCTGCTCCAACCCCCGCCGTCGAGGGATCGGCCGCCGGATCGGCATCCCCTTCCCGAGTTGTTACACCCGACGCGCAAGGCGAGGCAGCACCGGCACAGAAAATTCTCGAGATTGCTCCGATGGTTGATCGCTCGGTCGAGACGGCTAGCGCATCAATCCGGCCCGCGACGAATCAGAAGGCGTCCGCAACTATATCAGTCGCACCTGATCAGCAGGAGCCGGTTAACCCCTCGATGGCTGCCAGCGCCAAATCTTCTGAAAGAGTAAAGGGTCGTAAGGAGACCGCGACCGAGGAGGCAAAAAATAATGCGGGAAGCGGCATTGCTGGCGGCGGCAGTGAACCGGTCATTGCAGCAACTCAGAACGATCCCATTTCAAGCCCGCCTAACGCCACCACTACGAATGCCAATGCCTCCGACGTCGCCCTGAAAAGTCATAATGCCGGCAAGATCGACCCCAACTCCAATCTTGCATTTGCCTTGAAGATACAAGGTAATGATCCGATCAGCAATTCCGGCAATCAGGTGAATCTGCAGACCATGGCGGATATAGATCACGCTGATCCTGCCGCGCAAACCGCTGACAGCGCGTTTTCTTCGCAGATGACGGCTTCTATGGGAATGCTGGAGCAAAAAACTGTTCCAAAATCTGGCCTGTCTTCGCAAGTGGCTGGTTCTAGCCTGGGAGGCCAGCTCAACCTCGATTCTCCTGCGGCGGCACCGTCTGCCATGGCCGCGTCGTCCAATGCAAGTGACGATAGCAAGCCAGCCGAGGAGTCCGTGGCGGCATCGTCGCTGCCGGAGGATCAAGCCGCGGGCATCCAGCCCGTTAAGACAGTGCAGGTGCAAATCAACGGTGCAGATGATCAGAAGGTCGATTTGAAGCTAGTTGAGAAATCTGGTGCTCTGACTATGAGCGTCCGCAGTTCGGATGCAGCGCTCACCAAGTCGCTGCAACAAAATTTGCCTGATCTGACAACCAGGCTGAGCGACCAGCAGATTCGCGCCGAGTGGTGGCGTCCCGACACTCAGCAACCAGACTTGCCGAAGAACTCGGGCAACTCCTCATCGGGCGGCAATAGCTCGGCGAACCAGGATCAGGGAAATCAGAACAAAGGTAATTCAGGGCAGCAGGGAGGGCGTAGTACTCCACAGCCGGAATGGCTCGAAGACCTCTCCAGTTCAAAAAATTCAACTCAGAATGGAACTCAATTCACATGGCATCTGTAGGCACGACACTTTTCCCGACAACCGGCACTGCCGGAACGTCTTCATCAGCCGGATCGGCCAGCTCTTCGTCGTCTTCCTCCACCAGTTCCAGCAGCGGGTCGGATTCGCTGGCAAACCAGAACACCTTCCTGCAGTTGCTGGTGGCACAACTGCAATATCAGGATCCAACCCAGCCCGTGGATGGAACGACGTTTGTCACGCAGCTTGCCACCTTTAGTGACCTGCAGGCCAACATGGGTTCGAAAACGGATTTGGACGCGATCTCCAAACAGTATCTGGGGACGGTTCCCTCCGATTCAACCGGCGCAAGCACGACCACCTCGACGGGAACCGGTTCAACAGTAACAGGCGGCTGAACTTCAAACATAAACAGGAGACGGTTAAAAGGAAACTATGTCAAGCTCATTTTCAATTGCGCTCACGGGGCTCGAATCAGAATCCCAGGCGATAGACATTACCGGCAACAATCTTGCCAATATGAACACAGACGGCTTCAAGGAGAGCGAGGTCGACTTCAAGGACTTATTTAGCGAGTCGTATGGAATCTCGTCCGGGCTGGAGACAGGCTTGGGTGTCAGCATTCCAAACAGCAATCAGGTGTTTACTCAGGGTTCTATAGAAAGCGACCCTTCACCGCTGGCCGCAGCCATCCAGGGCAATGGATTTTTTGTCGTCCAGGCTCCGGATGGACAAAACCTTTACACGCGTGACGGCAATTTCACCACCAATTCAGACGGTGTGTTGCAAACTGAAACCGGGGAAAACGTGCAGGGATGGACGGCCGGGGCCAACGGTGTCGTCAACAGCAACGGTCCCACTAGCTCCATCGTGCTTCCCGCCGGGCAGGTGCTCTCACCCAATCCCACGACGACATTCTCTCTCGTCGCGAACTTAAGCGCCCAGGCAGTAGCCGGAACGTCAACCGGAACTTTCACCGCTCCCATGCAAGTTGTCGATTCACTGGGAAACACCCATAATCTTACCGTTACGTTCACTCAGAGCACGACCGACGCCAGCACCTGGAACTTTGCAGTGAGCGTTCCCTCCGCCGACTTGAGCTCAACGGGCGCCTTGACCGGTGGCACGGGTTCCATTACATTCAATTCTAACGGCACTATGAGTGTCGCCAACACAACTGGCACCAACGCCGACGGCAACGTGCCAATCGCAATCAGCGGTTTGGCAGACGGAGCGGCCGATTTGAATATGACGTGGGACTTATTCGACCCCACAACTGGAGCCGGCAACCTGACCGGTTATGCCGAAGCGTCGGCCTTGGCCTCATCGACACAGGACGGCAACCAAGCCGCGCAATTGACTTCGGTCGCTATCCAGAGCGGGGGGCAGGTGGTTGCGACCTATTCA